>Ga0316201_10004815_pt1 | contig 10272 bp, 6 predicted proteins | sample CS6wburrow_MG_FD_204516 | JGI IMG/M metagenome (GOLD analysis project Ga0316201, IMG submission 204516) | Coastal sediment microbial communities from Delaware Bay, Delaware, United States - CS-6 worm burrow | ecosystem: Environmental > Aquatic > Marine > Coastal > Sediment | place: USA: Delaware... | reverse complement strand
GGTCGTGCAAGCCGTGAAAAGGGGACTCTTAACGGAAACGGATCCGGTTTTAGTGATGAACACAGGAAGCGGGTTGAAAGATGTAGCTTCAGCGACGAAAGCTGTCGAAAAAGCGGTGGTAATCAAGCCAACTTTATTGGCTGTAAAGCGCGCGCTGCGCCGCTACTACCAGACGCAGGCAATGTAACTCGGCGAGATGATTTCGCTGAAAAATTGTCTTTCCTTTTGATTTTGAGTTTTTGACGCGCAGTTTCCCTCTTCCTAAAATCATAGTAAAATGATGGTCTTGTATTTGTGTTTTGCTGCAAATGCACAAATTGGTTTGATCACAATCTGACTCATCTTGTATTCGTGGGTCGGTCTCCGAAACGACAAATTATCACCAATGAAACCAACACATACCATAATCGCCCCCATCTACAATGAATTTGAAAATATCCCTGTACTCTATGAACGTATTTGCGAAGTGATGGATAGCACTGGCGAACCGTGGGAACTCATTTGTATTGATGATGGATCGTCCGATGGTTCTACCCAACGTTTGTTGGAATATGCCGAAAAGGATGTGCGCGTTCGTCCCCTCATCTTTGCTCGCAATTTTGGGCATCAAATCGCAGTAACCGCAGGGCTGGACTACAGCCGCGGCGAGACCATCACTATCATCGATGCGGATCTGCAAGACCCACCGGAAGTGATTCTCGATCTGATTGAACGCTGGAAAGAAGGATACGAAGTGGTGTACGCTGTGCGGAGCGAGCGCGAAGGAGAAAGTTGGTTCAAAATTGCGACTGCAAAACTGTTTTACCGCATTATTTATGCCATCACTGATGTGAACATTCCGCTGGATACTGGCGATTTTCGCCTACTGGATCGCAAAGTGGTCGATGTAATGAATCAGATGCGTGAGCGCCATCGTTTTTTGCGCGGGATGTCATCTTGGGTAGGGTTCAAACAGGTAGGGGTAGAGTACAAACGTGCGGCGCGATATGCGGGCGAAACCCATTATCCATTTACGAAAATGTACAAATTGGCGCGGGACGCGATTACTGGATTTTCGTATTTTCCGCTGCAAATGGCAACATATATTGGTTTTATTGCCGCTTTAATCGGTGTTATTGCCATTCCTATTGTAATTTATCTGCGACTGACCGGTTCACAAGCTTTCTTTGGGCAAGCTACGACCCTGATCGCAGTGTTATTCTTTGGCGGGGTCCAGTTGATCTCGCTGGGGATTCTTGGCGAATATATTGGTCGTGTGTACGACGAAGTCAAAGGCCGTCCGTTGTACATTTTGCGCGAAACACCGAAAATCGCCGAATAAACGGCCTTCCAACCTTGGTTCAGGAAGTACTATGATAGACCTATCAATTTATGAAGATCGTCTTGTTCGCGCCGCAGCTCGTGCTCGTGCGCAGAATATCATCATTCCCACGTATGCCCACATGAAAAATCCTACCCACTTGCCTCCACAAGTTGCAGGTCAATTGGGAAAACTCGGATTGTGGGATGTAACCCCCGAGAATTTGTTCCGCATTACCTGGAAAAATGAACCCGTGGAAACAGGAGGCGCGTTTGGCGATGTGAATTACATCGAACTCCCGTCGAGCCTGACAGGTGTCCCCGCGCGGATCATCGGTTTGGTTGGCAAGTGGTTTCCCACAGGCGCGCACAAGGTTGGGGCTGCGTTTGGTTGTTTGGTGCCGCGCCTTGTTACGGGACAGTTTGACCCCTCCACGCAAAAAGCTGTTTGGCCTTCCACCGGAAACTATTGCCGGGGTGGGGCCTACGACTCTGCACTCTTGGCCTGTGAATCTATCGCGATCTTGCCTGAAGGCATGAGCCGCGAGCGGTTTGAGTGGTTGGAGACAATCGCTGGGGAAGTGATCAAAACGCCGGGGAGTGAATCCAATGTCAAAGAGATTTTTGATAAATGTTGGGAACTGCGCGAATCTGGCGAAGACCTGATGATCTTCAATCAATTTGAAGAGTTCGGAAACTATCTCTGGCACTACGATGTGACTGGTCGGGCCATGGCGGACGTGTTGGAACGAGAACTGGGCGCGAAGGGTGCATATCGAGGGATGGTATCGGCGACTGGCTCTGCAGGGACGATTGCAAGCGGCGATTATCTCAAGCAGCTTTTCCCAGCCAGCAAAATTGTCGCCAGCGAAGCTTTGCAGTGTCCCACCCTGTTAGATAATGGCTTTGGCGCGCACCGTATCGAAGGGATTGGGGATAAACACGTTCCCTTTATTCACAATGTAAAAAATACAGATATGGTCGTTGCTATCGACGACAATGCCGTTGTCGCACTTGGTAGACTATTCAATGAACCAACTGGGCGAGCGTATCTTGCGGCACAGGGTGTTCCGGATGAAACACTGGGAAAACTTGATTTGCTAGGTTTTTCGGGTGTATCCAATATGTTATCCGCGATTAAGTTTGCTAAATACTATGAATTAGGCGAAGACGATGTTGTTCTCACGGTCTTTACTGATTCGATGGAACTTTATCAGAGCCGTTTGGATGAGATGCAGGCGGAGACGGGCAAATACACCACGATGCAAGCCGCCGCAGATGATGCGCGATGGTTAAAAGGTCAAACCACCGACAATCTGTTGGAACTGCGATATACCGATCGAAAACGAATTCACAATTTGAAGTATTACACTTGGGTAGAGCAGCAAGGTCGGACTGCGGAAGAACTCAACGCGCAGTGGTATGACGACAGCTACTGGACAGATACACAGAAGCAAGTGCAAGACATTGACGAGTTGATCACAGAATTCAATGCCCGTGTGGGCTTGGTAACTGAAACAGAATCGTGATTCATCCCGTTGGAAATTAAGCGAATGACAAGAGAAAGATGAAACGATGAGTGATTTTCAAATCGAAGATTTTTCTGATCAGACATTGCGAAGCCACGCTGGTTCAAATATATACAACCGCGGGACGGCATACTACTACCAAGACCGGGTTACCCTAAGCTGGCATGAAGAAGGTGCCGCGCATCTCCATGTGATGGGGCGTAATCAGTATTGCGTCGATATCCAAGCCAATGGGCATGAAGTGTTTTACGACTGCACCTGTCCTTATGCCGAAAGTGGTTTTTTCTGCAAACATATGGTTGCGGGTGCCTTGTTTTTACGAGAGTATTTGCGTAAAAATGGCGGAAACGCGTGGAAAGACAAATTTCAACGTGCATTTTCTCAAGCGGCATCCACAGTGCGAAACGTTGCTGGAAAGCCGTACTACCTGTTTTTTAGTCTGCAAGAGAGTTTTTACGGCTGGGTACTGCGTCCCTATACGTTGGAACAGAGTGTGCTCCCTGAGGTGTTGCAGCAGTCCTTGGATGATAGTGATCCGACTCTCATTCATGAGTTGATCGAACGAAATCCATGGCTTTCTCAGCGTGCCAAACAGCCCAAAAAGAAACTTTCGTCCCGTGCAAATTTGAATGCAAACAAAGCAGCGATAGAAGTGGCAAATTTGCTGATATCGAACAGCGTGATGCCAGATTACTATTACTTTTCGTATAAACGCCCTGTTACTGAATATTTCCCATTGTTGGCGGAAAGTGGAGGTGTGCTCTTTTTGGGAGAGGAAGGACACCCGCTTCAAATGTCAGTGGATGTGATTCGAGACCCTGTCACGGTGGCATTGGAGATGAACAAGGTGGATGATAAATTGACCTTGAAAACTTTGCTAAAAGTGGAAGGGGAAAACTTTGATCTGAGCGAACGTAATGGGATCCGTCAAATTTCCGATGATCCAATTTGGTTGCTCTGGCAGCAGCGATTGCTTCAGATTACCGACGAAATCGATCCATCGGTTGCAGGTGTTTTTCTCGAACGTCCGGTTACCCGCATCTCCGCAGAAGGCGAAGCGGAGTTTTTTGAGAATTATCTGCTCGATCTTGCGGCGCACATGCCCATTGAAGGTCCGGAAGTCGTATGGGACGAGGTTCGGGATGTTCCGGTCAAACGATTATATTTGTCTGACGCAGGTGGCGAGCTGCTCGTCCGCTTGTATTTTGCGTATGGGGCTTACGAGGTTCCCTACGAGAAAACCGCGCCGGCGATGTCTATCGTGCGTAAGCCAGAAGAAGAATGGACGTTGGTGCGCATTCACCGCGATCTGAATGTGGAAGAAGAAGTGTGGGGTTCGATTTCTTCACCATCCAGCGGGTTGAAGCGTAGTAATGTCGAATACGATTCAAATGTCTTTTTGCTGCGCGCACGCGTGGAGCCTGTGGATTTCTTAATGCGAAAAATCCCACACCTAACAAACATGGGGTTTGAAATCTATGGAGAAAAAGACTTAAAAAGCATTCGCGTGAATCGCAACCGTCCCACGGTTTCACTCTCCGTCTCAACGGGTATCGACTGGTTCGACGTAGAAGCGGTTGTGAAGTTTGGCAATATTGATGTCAGCTTAAAGGAAGTGCGCCGCGCAATTCGTCGCAAAGATCAGTATGTAAAGCTCGCAGATGGTACGGTTGGCGAAATCCCGAATGAATGGCTGAAGAAGTACAAACATCTTTTCCGCATGGGCGAGCAAACCGATCAAGGCGTGCGGATGTCGCAGTTCCATCTGACTTTGTTGGATGAGTTGTTAGAAGAAGCCGACCAATCCCGCACCGATGCTGAATTCCACGAACGATTGCGCAAAATCATGCGCTTTGAAGAGATAAAAGCCCAGCAACTTCCCGAAGGCTTTACCGGGACGCTCCGCCCGTATCAAAAAGCAGGATATGAGTGGTTACACTTTTTGGACGAGTTCCGCTTTGGTGGCTGTCTTGCAGATGATATGGGGCTGGGAAAAACGGTTCAAGTTCTCGTGTTTTTGCAATCCAAGCGCGAACGCGTGAATGGAACAGGAACACAGCCGACGAACCTGGTTGTCGTCCCGCGCTCTCTGCTGGTCAATTGGCAGCGGGAAGCGGAAAAATTCACCCCCGATCTTCGCGTGTTACTTCATTTTGGAACAGCTCGCGAAAAAAGCATAGAATTGTTCAATAACTATGATATCGTGCTGACAACCTATGGAACGATGCGGCGGGATGTGCAGCTTTTACGAGCGTATGACTTCAGCTATATTGTGCTGGACGAATCCCAAGCGATCAAAAATCCGATGTCGCAGGTTTCCAAAGCTTCTCGCCTGCTGCGCAGTAAAAATCGGTTGGCGATGTCGGGTACGCCGGTTGAAAACTCTACCTTTGAGCTTTGGGCTCAGTTCGCATTCTTGAATCCTGGTTTATTAGGTAGTCTCGAGTATTTCAAGAGTGAATTTGCAAACCCGATTCAACGGAATCAGGATAATGAAGCGGCTAATTTTCTCCGGAAAATGGTTTATCCTTTTATTTTGCGGCGTACCAAAGAGCAGGTTGCTCCTGAATTGCCCCCGCGCAACGAGGAAGTTGTCTATGCAGATATGGAATCCGCGCAACGCAAAGCCTACGAAAAAACCCGCAATTACTATCGAAAAGTTGTATTGGGAATGGTAGAAGAACAAGGGATGAACAACGCCCGGATGAAAATCCTGGAAGGCTTGCTGCGCTTACGTCAGATTAGCAATCATCCCAAACTGGTGACCCCTGGATTCCGCGGAAAATCCGCGAAATTCGAATTACTGGTAGAAACGTTAGAAACCTTACACGCAGAAGGTCACAAAGCGCTGATATTCTCGCAGTTTGTTCAAATGCTGAAAATTCTGGAAGACGAACTCAATAAAAAGAAAATCCCGTACTCGTACTTAGATGGACGCACGCGTAAACGGCAAGAACGGGTGGATGAGTTCCAAAACAATCCAGATATTCCCTTTTTTCTCATCAGCTTGAAAGCAGGTGGGGTAGGACTGAATCTGACCGCCGCCGACTACGTCATTCACATCGACCCATGGTGGAACCCTGCAGTTGAGATGCAAGCCACCGACCGCACCCATCGCATTGGGCAAGAGAAACCCGTGTTTGTGTACAAGCTCATTACCCGTGGCACGGTAGAAGAAAAAATCCTTGAACTGCAAAACCAAAAGCGCAAACTGGTCGAACAGCTCATTACCACCGAAAGCAGTTTCTTCAAGGACTTATCCCCAGACGATGTCAAAGTGTTGTTCTCGTAGATGTTTATGGATGCAGCGTCCCTGATTCTGGTTTGCGTAATGCCCAATCCGCGCGATTTCGAGATCGCCCGGTTGTTGGGGTGGTATCGCATCCCGTTACGAAATGCACCCAAAGTGATCGCAGTTGACTACCTTGCGTTTTACCAACCCAAGCGCGGTTTTGGCAAGCAGGGTGGACGTATTGCATATGTTGCTCCTGTACGCGGGCATGAACTCACCACTCGCGGTGAACTCCTGCGCGACCAAGCCGATCACCCTCGGGCGCGCGAAGAATACTACAAAGTTCAACTTGGATCTGTTACTCCGCTTCCCACCCCTATCCCGGCAAAAAAGTGGCGGCGCATCACATTTTTTTATACGACGGGCGAGTATCTGTTGGGGGCACATACCGTGGACGATTTAGTGGTCTCTTCGAGTGACAGACGGAACCTGTGGCACGCACTGCGCGATCGCGCTGCGCAAGCGAGTGCGTATAAAGTGGATCTCCCAGAAATGCCTCTGGAACCAGAAATTCTTGCTTTGTTAGGCCTGATGAACCTCCCCAAGAAATGAAACACATAAAGAATCAACGCTGGAATTGCTGGCGAACACGGATCGGCGTGGGCATAGGGCTACTGTTGCTGTTGGGGATTGTGGGCTGTGCGCCCATTGTTCCCCCCAGTCCTGAATCGCCCACGCCGCGTTCCACTTCTACGCGAATTGTGTTTCCCCCCACATGGACGCCCACGCCCGAGCCTGATCGCACCCCCACCGCAACTCCGCGAGGGATTGCATCGGCCACTCCCCTTCCCACCGCCACCTCTGGCGCAACTATTCCTCCTCCCCCAACTACGTTTCCTCCTATCACTCTTGCATCAGAAGAAACCAATCTTCCCCTCCCGGCAAACCTGATCTATCTCGAAGATGGACTCTTGAAGTGGCTGGATCGCCGTACCGACGCGGTAGAAACCTTGACCGACCCGGAAGGTGAAGCATACAACGGAATTCAGCAAATTGCCGTGGATGATGCCGGACGTTTTGCAGTGATTTCGCGCAAAGGTTTCGTTCGTGGTCTGGAATTGATTTTGCTGGATTTTGGGGAAGAAGAAGAAATTTGGCGGTTGGAAATCGATACACCCACACTGATGACGCTAACGATTTCACCGGATGGAAACTGGGTCGCGTACATTGCTGAAGATGATGACATCGCAATTTTACCCACCATCCAGCCGGAAAACATCGTCGTTTTAGGAAAATGTCCGCCCAACTGCACAGGTTTGCTTTGGCGACCGGATAGTGGCTTTTTTGTGTGGAGTTCAGACCAAGGCATTTATGGCAGTGCGCCAATTGTAGGGGGCGAAGCGAACTTGCAAAAACTGGCCGAGCCTCCGGTACGAACCATTTCGCCTGCAACATTTGGCGCGTATGGTTTGGAATCTTGGTCACCGGACGGGACGTATTTGCTGCTGAGTCAAGATGTAAAAACCTGGTTGGTACTGCATCCTGCTTCGGGACGCGTGGAACCGCTCCCCGGGGAGCCTGCTGTGTACGTCTCCCCGGATTTATCCGTGTTCTGGCTGTTGAATGAGCAAATAGGCGTTCTACGATCTGTGCTACGCACGGAACAAGCGCAGGACGCTTCTCTCACCGTATACCGTTTGCGCCCCGGTGCGGACGAGATGTTCCAAGTTTTTACCACGTATACCCTCGGCGAAAGTGCATCCGATGTGCCGTTTGGCGCGTTTCAGGTGGGGGAAAATGAACTGCTTTTTGGCGTAGTCAACTACAGTTCTCCTTCCTATGTGGATGTTAACGGTTTGTACTTATACTTTTTCGATGCGAACGCGGCAGTTAAGCGTACCAACTTGCCTGCTGGCCGCATCCGCGAGGTCATCTGGTCTCCCGATGGGGAGGTCGCCTTGATTTTTGGTTCGCAGGGAACACTGCTGGTATCTGTCGAGTCGGATGGGCTGTTCAGTTTACAAACGTTGTTCCGTCAAAATGCCTGCTGTTTCTACTGGATTCCCTAAAACCTCCTGATGCTGCCTCTCACCATTCTCGCAGTATTTGTTTTTTTGCCCGGGGTGATGTTTAGTCTGGCCCGCTGGCGAAATCCTCGTTTCTGGGTGTATTGGAGCATGACAGGTGCAGGGATATTAGTGGTGGGGTTATTGGTCACCGTCTCCTCAAGATTTTCTCCGTTGACAACAATCGTGTTGCCCATCTTAGGTGGCATGGAATCCCAGTTGATCACATTTTTTGCGCTGGATGCGTTAGCTCGTGTTATGGCGTTGGTTTGGCTGTCTTTAGCGGCCGCACTGGTGTTTGGTTTGCTTCAGCAGGCGTATCAGATATCTTGGACGGTATGGGCACAAGTTTGCGTGATTTCGGCAGTTGGCTTGGCAATCATCATGTCGGGGAATTTGGTGACGCTATTGCTCATGTGGGCGGTGAGCGATGCGCTGATGGCCTTCCTGACGATTCGTCGGGCGGATGTGGGTGAGAAATATCGCTCTACGATGTTGGCTGTTTCTAGTCGGTTGGTCGCGCTGGTGTTGGGTTTGTTCGTGTTGGCATCGGCTGGTGGAGATGGGTATGTTTTGACACGCGATGTGGGCATCTTTGTCGTTTTTGCAGTGATATTTCGCGTCGGTTTGGTTCCTATGCAAGTTTTGCGTGGAATCGCATCTGCGCCATCGACAGATAGTCAGCGCGTGCTGCGCAACCAACTCCCTGTGTTAGGGGCTGTTGTGTTGCTGCTTCGATTCACTGAAGTGGGCGCACTGACGGGGGGCGCGGATTGGTTGCGCGCACTTGTGTATGTGGGGATGCTGGTGGGGGGCATTGGTTGGCTCCGCGCGGCAGATCCGCGCCGTGGGCGACCATATTGGGTTCTTGGTGTGAGTTCGCTTTTGCTGATCGCCGCGCTTAACGGTAATTTCGCGGCGGCAATTGCTTGGAGTCTGGCGCTATTTTTGCCGTTAGCTGCTTTTACGTATCCATATGCCGAATCGATTTTCCTGCGTCCGATACAGGTGCTGAGTGTCATTGCGGTGAGTGGGTTGCCATTTACCCCGCTTTGGCAGGGCGCACAGATTTTTGCTGGGGTTGGCCTTGAGCCGTTTGTGTTGTGGATTAGTTGGGGGATACTTCTGGCGGGCTGTGTGCGGTTTCTTCGCCAACCATCTCATCCGTCCGAGCGTCCCGCCATCGGAGAGCAGAGTATTGCCAGTCTGGGGTTGTTTTCCCTCGTCGCGACATTTATTTTTGCGACCGAGTGGAGTTGGCGAGAGTTTGGTACGCCTTCCCCTTGGGTGTGGGAGGTTGGGATTGCCTATCTGGTTGGGCTGGCTGCCTTGCGTTTTGTTGTGAAACCTGTTCCGCTCCCAGTTGCGGTGGGTGAGATTCCACGCCGTTTGAATCCGTGGGGTTGGCTACTTCGCGTATTTGATCGTTTTTACCGCCTGACAGGGAACTTACTGCGTTTGGTGACGAATATTTTGGAAGGGGATGGCGGAATTCTGTGGGCAATTTTACTGCTAGCAGTCCTTTTGGCCGGATTAACGCAAAGCGGAGCATTGAACCCATGATAGAAACGCTAATCGTCCCGGCGGTTGGAGTATTGGTGCTGACTTCTTTGGCTTTGCTGGTAGTACAGGATTGGCGTTGGACCGTGCTGTTTTTGAGTTTGCAGTATGTTGGCGTTTTTGTTTTGGTCGCCCAAAGTTGGCCCCTGGAAAAAGCGATCATCAAATTAGTCGCGGGGTGGATTGCGGCGGCGATTTTGGGCACTTCCCAGATTGGTACGGTAGAAACTGAATTGGAACGACAACTTCGCCCGTCTGGATGGGGTTTCCGATTGCTTGTTGGCGCCCTGATGGTTACGCTTTCATTCAACTTGGTCGATAATTTGCAAATCTGGATTCCCGGGGTGGGCTTAGAGCAAGGTATTGGTGCTTTACTGTTGTTGAGCGTTGGGTTTGCGATCTTGGGTTTGTCCGGCCATCCCCTCCGCGTGTTATTGGGCTTACTGGTGATCTTCGCTGGGTTTGAGCTTTTGTACGCCGTTGTCGAAGATGCATCTCTGATGGCCGGGTTACTTGCGGTAGTCAATCTCGCGATTGCTTTGATTGGGATATACCTGTTTTACCAGTATCAACAGCAAGAAGCGGA
>Ga0316201_10004814_pt1 | contig 10272 bp, 7 predicted proteins | sample CS6wburrow_MG_FD_204516 | JGI IMG/M metagenome (GOLD analysis project Ga0316201, IMG submission 204516) | Coastal sediment microbial communities from Delaware Bay, Delaware, United States - CS-6 worm burrow | ecosystem: Environmental > Aquatic > Marine > Coastal > Sediment | place: USA: Delaware... | reverse complement strand
ACGGTCGTGAACCGATGCCCCTGATCGTACCGGCGAATGAACAGGGCGCCGGTTTCATGGCCGCCGGCTATGCGCTGGCCAAGGGCGATGTCGGTGTCGTGATGGTGACCTCCGGACCCGGCGCCACCAATACAGTAACGCCGGTGCGCGACTGCATGGCAGATTCAACGCCGATCGTGGTCATCTGCGGCCAGGTACCCATCGCAGCGATCGGCACCGACGCGTTCCAGGAAGCACCGGTTTCCAGTTGTCTCGGCCCGGTATCGAAACACACCTTCCTGGTCACGGATCCCGAATTGCTGGAAAAAACCGTGCGCACCGCGTTCGAAATAGCGCGCACGGGCCGGCCCGGACCGGTGGTGGTTGATCTGCCCAAGGACATTCAAAACTGGAGCGGGACATTCCAGGGATCCGGCCTGTTACCCGTGCGCGGCTACCGGCAGCGGATTCACGCTGTGCGCAATAACGTGCTGGAAAAACAGGAGTGCGAGGCATTTTTTGACATGCTGCAGCAATCGGAACGACCCCTGATTTATGCAGGCGGTGGTGTCATCAACGGCAATGCAGCGGATGAACTAAGACGCTTTTCATCGCAACTGGGGATACCTGTCACAACGACCCTAATGGGTATCGGAGCTGTAGATACTACAGAACCCCTGTCCCTGCATATGCTCGGCATGCACGGCCTCGCTTCCGCCAATTATGCGGTGGATGATTGCGATTTCCTCATTGCTGTAGGCGCACGTTTCGATGATCGTGTTGCAGGCGTACCGGCAAAATTTGCGCCCTCGGTCAAACACATCGCGCAGTTTGATATTGACCCCTCGGAAATCGGCAAGGTCAAAAGCGTTGACTGGAGCCACATCGGTGTACTGAAACAGGACCTGCAAATTCTCCATGACTATGCCGTCGAGAATGACATTTGTCCCGACTTCAGCACCTGGCATTCTGAGATTGCCGGCCTCAAGCAACAATATGGCCTGAATTACGATCGCGACAGCAAACTTATTCAACCTTACGCGGTGATAGAAGCAATCAACGATATTACCGGTGGCGACGCCATTATTTCCACCGGCGTTGGTCAGCACCAGATGTGGGCTGCACAGTATTTTGATTTTCAGAGTCCCAGGTTGTGGCTCACTTCCGGCAGCATGGGCACCATGGGTTTTGGCCTGCCGGCTGCAATCGGCGCGCAGTTTGCCAAACCCGGCCACCTGGTCATCGACGTGGATGGTGACGCCAGTATCCGTATGAATATCGGCGAACTCGAAACGGCCACGAGCTACGACTTGCCGGTGAAGGTGCTGGTGCTCAACAATTTCGGTGACGGCATGGTCAAGCAATGGCAGAAGCTGTATTACAAGGGACGCCTTTCCTACAGTGACAAGTCATTGCGCTCAAAGGACTTCATCAGGGCCGCCGAGGCCGATGGCTTCAAGTTCGCGGCCAGGCTGGATAAAAAGGAAGATATCGAACAGGTAATCAAGGACTGGCTGGCGTTTCCCGGACCGGCATTCCTGGAGGTCATTATCGATCCGGATGCCTGCGTATACCCGATGGTGGGTCCGGGGCTGTCCTATGACCAGATGGTCACGGGAGATTTCATCCCGACCCGCAAAAAAGTTACCGAGGACGACATCGGCAGTTCAGAAATGTTCTGAGCCTTGCCTTTCCTTTCGGGGAATCCTCAGAAATAACACTCAGACCGCAATCGCGTGGGTCGCTTTCACCTCTTCCATCACCACGTAGGTGTGTGTCTGCTTGATGTCCGACATGCGTGCCAGGGTCTGGCCGAGGAAATCCCGGTACTCGAGCATGCTCCGGGTACGTACTTTCAGCAGGTAGTCAAATCCACCCGCTACCATGTGGCATTCCATCACCTCGGGGCAGGCGCTGACCTGCTCTTTAAAGCGCTCGAAAACGTCTGCATTGGTGCGGTCGAGTGATACCTGGATAAAGCTGATAACCCCGGCACCGAGTTTCTGGGGATTGAGCAGCGTCACGTAGTCAAGGATGTAGCCATCCGCCTCGAGCCGGCGAACCCGTTCCAGGCAGGGTGTCGGACTCAGGTTGACCGACCGCGCCAGGTCAGCGTTGGTCAGGCGGGCGTTGTCCTGCAGGCGGCGCAAAATTTTATAGTCTATCCGGTCCAGAACCCGGCGCTTTTGCTTGCTCATAGCATAGTCACCTATTTAAAGTCGGTTTACCTAGCGTTTATAACGTAATTAACCGCAATAAAGTAGCATATATCGCAATTTTTATTCGTTTTTGTAACATAATATAAGTAATTACCACGCTCATTATTGAGGTTCATAAACGTGAATACTTCCGCTGCTTCCCGGCTGACCCAAACCCGTCTGGCGCTCCGCCAGGCTACCCACGCTGATGAAAACCGCATTGCTGCAGACATGCTTGCAGAGTTCCCACTCGGACAAGCGGAGCGCGATACTATCGTCGATACCGCCCACGCCATTGTCACGAAGTCCAGGGAAATGACGGAACAACGGGGGACGCTGGATGCGTTTATGCAGGAATTCGGACTATCCAACCAGGAAGGCGTAGCCCTGATGTGCCTGGCCGAAGCGCTCCTGCGCATTCCCAATGCGGAAACCCAGGACGCATTGATCGCGGAAAAAATTGCCTCGGGAAACTGGGCGGACCACCGCGGCAGTTCGGAAGACCTGTTCGTTAATGCCGGGGTCTGGGCGCTGATGTTGACCGGTGGCGTCATTCGCCTCGATGACAAGGTCACGCGCGATCCGGCCGGCTGGACCAAGTCAGCCGTTGCGCGAATGAGCGGACCCGTTATCCGCAAAGCCGTCATGCAAGCCATGCGCATAATGGGCCACCAGTTTGTCTTTGGGCGCACCATCAAGGAAGCACTCAAGCAAAGGTCCCGGCGCGATCCGGGTTCACGGCTGTTCTCGTTTGACATGCTGGGCGAAGGCGCGCGCACGGCAGCCGATGCCGAGCGTCACCAGGACCTTTACCGCCAGGTGATTGAAGCCGTTGGCAAGTCAGTGACGGATGAAGGCGACGATATCAATTTGCGCTCCTCTATTTCCATCAAGCTTTCGGCTTTGCATCCGCGCTATGAAGCAGTCAAGCACGCAAGGGTCATGCAGGAACTGCGACCAAAAGTGAAAGAACTGGCCCTGCTGGCAAAAAAATACAATATGCAACTGACTGTCGATGCCGAAGAAGCAGACCGGCTGGACATCTCCCTCGACATTTTTGAGTCATTGGCGCGCGATAGTGGCTTATCCGGATGGCAAGGGCTCGGTCTCGTCGTGCAAGCCTATCAAAAGCGCGGACCGGCAATGGTCGACTGGCTGATCGCGCTGGCCGAGGATACCGGCCGGCGCTTTCCGACCCGCCTGGTCAAAGGCGCTTACTGGGATTCCGAAATCAAACACGCCCAGGAACTGGGTTTTGCCGACTATCCGGTCTGGACACGGAAGGTAACGACCGATTTATGCTACCTGGTTTGCGCGCGGCGTATGTTTACAGCGCCACAGGCTTTCTATCCGCAATTTGCCACGCATAACGCGCACTCACTGGCAGCTGTGGCCGCCATGGGTAAAGGCCTGGAGATGGAATTCCAACGCCTGCACGGCATGGGCGGCTTGCTCTATGAAGCTGCCGGCAAGGTGATCGGGGATATGCCAAGAATCCGCACTTATGCACCCGTCGGTGCGCATGAGGACCTGTTGCCATACCTGGTGCGCCGCCTTTTGGAGAACGGCGCCAACTCGAGTTTTGTCAACCGCTTCATGGATGCCAATGTTCCTGTCAGGGACGTGGTTGGCGACCCGGTAGCGGCAGTCGCAGAGATGCAGGACAAACGTCACAGCGGCATTCCCATACCAAAGGATTTGTTTGGCGACCGCAAGAACTCATCAGGGCTTGACCTTGCCAACCCGCTGGAGGTCCAGCCGGTCATGGAGGCCCTGGCGAAAAGATCCGAGATAACCTACGAGGCCCCCTCAATCGTTTGCGGCAATGCCGTTGGCGGGGAAGAACTGCCGGTCAAAAGCCCCGCAGACAACCGGATCCTGATAGGAACCTACCGCCATGCTGAAGACGCTGATATCGATCGGGCGCTGGACGCGGCCGTTGCAGCCCAAAGAGGCTGGAACGCACTTGGCGGCGAAAAACGGGCGCAAATTCTCGAAAAGGCCGCCGACCTGATCGAGGAACACCGCGTCGCACTGCTCGACTTGCTCGCCAGGGAAGCCGGCAGAGTCATTTCCGATGGTATTTCCGAGATCAGGGAAGCGGCGGATTTCTGCCGTTACTATGCGTTGCAGGCGCGCCTTAAATTTGCCGAACCCATGTCACTGAAATCCCCCACAGGTGAGAGTAACCAGCTCTCCCTGCATGGGCGGGGTGTCTTTTTCTGCATTTCCCCTTGGAACTTCCCGCTGGCAATCTTCACCGGCCAGATCACGGCCGCGCTTGCCTCGGGCAATGCGGTGATTGCCAAGCCGGCCGATCCGACGCCGCTGGTCGGCGCTTACGCGGTTCGTCTGCTGCACGAAGCCGGCGTACCGGTTGAAGTTCTGCACCTGCTGCACGGGCGGGGCTCAAAAATGGGCGCTGCCGTGGTCGCGGACGAACGCGTCATTGGCGTGGCGCTGACCGGTTCGACCGGCACTGCCCAGACCATCAACCAGTCACTGGCTGCCAAGAAAGGTCCGATCAATACACTGATAGCCGAGACCGGCGGTCAAAATGTCATGATCGTGGATTCTTCCGCCTTGCCGGAACAGGTCACAGACGACGTCATGACCTCGGCGTTTTCGTCCGCCGGCCAACGCTGCTCCGCCCTGCGCGTGCTCTACCTGCAGGACAGCATTGCTGACAAGGTAATCGAGATGTTGAAAGGCGCATTGGCGGAGCGTCAAATTGGCAACCCCCTGGACCTCGGCACTGATGTCGGACCGGTCATCAATGCTGACGCGCGCAGCGGCCTGGAAAAGCACATTGACCGGATGCACAGGGAAGCCAAATTCATCGCCAGGGGTAACTTGCCCGATGGTCTCGAAAATGGCTCTTACATTGCTCCGCATATCTTCGAAATTCCGGGGCTTTCGACGCTGGAAGACGAGGAATTCGGCCCCATCCTGCACGTGATTCGCTACTCGCCACAGAATATTGACAAGGTCATGGCGGAGATCGCCGAGACAGGCTTTGGCCTGACTTTCGGTGTGCATTCCCGTATCGAGGGTTATTGGCTGGACCTGTTCAGAAAGAACAATGTTGGTAACACCTATGTGAATCGCAACATGATCGGCGCGGTGGTAGGCGTCCAGCCTTTCGGCGGCATGGGGCTCTCGGGAACCGGCCCCAAGGCCGGCGGACCGCATTACATGTTACGCTTTGCGACTGAGAAGATACTGACGATCAATACTGCGGCCATTGGCGGCAATACCGAGTTATTCCGATTGATCGAATGTTAGGCATACGGCAAGCGGAGCATCGATGATAGGCATTGTAGGAGGCGTCGGACCATACGCCGGCCTTGACCTGGTCAGGAATATTTTTGACCAGACCCTGGCCCGGACGGACCAGGAGCACTTGGATGTAGCCATGCTCAGCATGCCATCTTCCATCACTGACCGGACCGAATTCCTCCTCGGTCAAAACGGGGAGAATCCCGGCTTAGGTATTGCCGATGTCATCAAAAGGCTTGAAGCGGCGGGGGCCACAGTTGCCGGTATTCCCTGCAACACTGCACATGCCGACGAGATTTTTTCCTGCACGGTAAATGAGCTGCAACAGGCGGGTTCGGAGATTCGCTTGCTGAACCTGATTGAAGAAGTCATCGCATCCATCCGGGAAAGACATCCGTACGCAGTCAACATCGGCGTTCTTTCTACCACGGGAACCCAAAAGTCCGGCGTTTACACCAGGGCTCTGGAGGCCGCTGATTTGCGGGCTGTTTCAATCGAGCCGGATATGCAGGAAAAGCTGATTCATGCGGCGATTTATTCACCTTCATTTGGAATCAAAGCCCATTCAAACCCGGCCACATCAAGGGCCAGGCAGGAGCTGATTACCGGGATCAGTCAGTTGAAAGCCCTCGGCGCGGACCTTGTTCTGAAGGGCTGCACCGAAATTGCCCTGGCGATACCGGAAGAGGAGATTGAGGGGGTTCCCTTGCTTGACCCCTCGATCTCCCTGGCCCGGGCGCTGATTGCAGCGATCGACCCGTCAAAACTGAAACCACTGCCAAGCTAAAAACCAGCTGGATATTGATCTTGTTGCTACTTGTCGCTGAAAGCGGAATCATGCAGGAGCTGTCAGTCTTCCCAATCCTGGTCCAGCCAGCGGGCAGCCAGGAAGAACAGCGTCGCGGCAACTATGTAAAAGCCCGTCCCTGCCAGGATGGAATAGCGCAGGGACTCGTCACCAAATTGAGCCGCCAGCAAGTCAGACAACGCACCGATAGCGTAGGTGCCCAGCCCTATTCCTATCAGATTATTAATAAACAGGAATATCGCCGAAGCGGTTGCGCGCATATCCGGCCGCACCAGGTGCTGGATAGCGGAAATTACCGGGCCCAGCCAGACCAGGCCTAACGCTGTTGGAACCAACAGGACGAAAAACGCCAGGGTCAGGGTGGGAGAAAGGATGGCTAGCAGGTAAAACGGTACGCTGGCAATAAATGCGAAAGCCGGGATCCTGGCATATTGAGACCGTTGATCCTGGCCGAAACGGTCGCCCAGCCAGCCACCCGCCCAGATTCCCGCCAGTCCCCCCAGCAGCAGTACCGCGCCGTAGAACAACGAGGCATTAAGGAGCGTCAGGTTGTAGCTGCGGACAAAGAAAGAGGGTAACCAGAAAAACACGCCGTAACCCATCATCGATGAAAACGAGGCGCCCACTGAAAGTAACCAGAAACTGGGTTTGGCCACCAGCGTTCGGAGGATCAACCGCAAACCCGGCGCAGCCTCATCCCGGCGTTCGCGGTCGTAACGACCACGTGGCGGTTCCCTGACCGTCATTCTGAAAATCGGCGCAAGCACAATACCCGCAAGACCCACGACGAAAAATGCAGCGCGCCAGCTCACCATGCTGGCGATAATGCCGCCAAACACAATACCGATGGCGCTCCCGATAGGAATGCCAAAAGAATAAACGCTCAGTGCCCGCGCCCGCCGCCCGGGCGGAAAATAGTCCGAGATCAACGAGTATGCCGGTGCAACGCCACCCGCTTCACCAATACCCACTCCGAGACGGGCCGCGAATAACTGCCAGAAATTGTTCGCCAGGCCGGACACGGCCGTCATGCCACTCCAGATCACCAATGCGGTGGTGATGATCCAGGTGCGGTTGAAGCGGTCAGCCAGCATTGCGACGGGGATTCCAAGGCCGGTATAGAAGAGCGCAAACGCCAGTCCGCCCATCAACCCCAGTTGGCCGTCCGTCAAACCAAGATCGGCTTTAATGGGTATCGCCAAAATCCCAACGATCTGGCGATCAATGAAATTGAAGGTATACACCAACACGAGAATGAAAAGCACGTATGCGCGGTTGCTGCCAAGGCCACTGACGGCTGCTGGATCGCCTGTTTTCATTCCGGGAGTTTACCGAAAAATGATGTGTCCGTGAGGCCGGGTTTCATTTCGGCCGAGTGTCCCGTTTGAACTCACTCCACGTAATGCTGATGTGCCATGACCTGTCCGACCATAGGTTGGAAAACGATCAAAACCTGCGCTGGCTTCGTGGTCTGATTGCGGTAAATATGCGGCTGAGATGCCAGGAACAACAGACTGTCACCCTTCTCAAGTAAGTATTCCTGCTCATTGATCAGGCACCTGAGCTTACCCTGCAAAACATAAACCAGCTCCTCTCCGGAATGCGTGATTTGACTGTTGGTGCTGCTGCCGCCGGGCTCGATGGTCATCAGGAACGGTTCGATTTGCTGACTGGGCAAGCCGCTGCCAAGGTTTTCCATGCGCACACCCGCCGTTTCAGAAGTCGGCCTCGAATTTCTTTTGAGATAGACGACGTGGCCGCCGTGCTGTCGCTCAAAGAATGCCGTGACCGGCACAGCCAGAGCATTTGCAAGGCTGTGTAATGAAGACACGGTTGGCGAGTTGCCGCCCCGCTCAATCAAGCTGATCGCGTTAGTCGACAGGTTACTCAATCCGGCCAGCGCGCGCAGTGACAAACCCCTCTGCGTGCGCAATTCCCTGATACGTGTCCCCACGAGCAATTTTTCGTCCATACCCTTATCCATTCTTTCGAACACTTTTGTAAAAGGGATTATGAACTATTTCCAATGAATGTACAAATTTAATTGACATAATTACAGTATAGTTGTATATTAAAAATAGGTAATAAACGTGAAATCGAGGATTTTCGAGCCATGAAGATTGCCGTAGTTACTGACGACAAACAAACGATTAGCCAACATTTCGGCCGCGCGGAACACTATATTGTAGTTTTATCGGACGAGAAGCAAATTTTAGAGCGAAAAACCCTTCCAAAAGCGGTCAAAAACCATGCCAAACACCGCCGCGGCCGTCAAGACGAACAAGGGCAAATGCGCGGTAAAGGCACTGGGCAGCGTACCCACAAACAGCATGAAGACATGTTCAAAGACATCGGGGACTGCGATATCGTGATGTCACGTGGCATGGGGCGCGGAGCCTACAGCGGCCTCGAGCGATTGGGAATCCAGCCCATAATCACGGACATCCCGGATATTGAAGACGCTGTGCAGGCCGTCCTCGATGGCACGATCATTAACCATACAGAAAAGGTTCGCTGAACCTTTCTCAAGTGGAGGTTATTTTATGAGACGCTTAAAACTGGCAACCCCCCTGTTGCTGATCACCCTGGTTGCATTCGCCCTGCCGACAGCCGTCCCCGGGGGTGAAGGCAAGACAAACGAGCCGGGTTCAATCATCGGAAATGTCTACTGTGACAAAGACAAGAACGGTGTCTGTGATTGTGAAGAGGGCGGCATCAAGGACGTGCAAGTCAAGATTTTTACCGAACACTGCGGTGGTATCGCACTACAGGCAATAGCCACTGACGATAAAGGAAATTTCGCTTTTGAAAGCTTTGAGCCCGGCACCTATTACGTACTCGTTGACCTTGTTTACGTGTGTGGGGGGCGTGTTCCGACCACCAGGAACTGCAGGCAGGTAACGCTGGCGGCGGGAGAAACTGTCACGCTACCGGCCTTTGGGTATTCAGAATTCGGTCAGTAACCTGACTTCAACCTAAAGGGGGCTGGCCAGGTCAGATTAATTCAACCTGGCCCTTTTTCACTTTTCAGTTTTTATCGGCATGTTCCAGTCTGCTTTCCGCTCAACCACCAACCGCTGCGGTTAATCCATGGCTGGCAAACTGTGCGACAACCCGCTCCAGGTCAGCCTCAGCAGGCTCGGTCATCGAACCGCGATCATGGCGTTGACCCAACTTTGCTGCCTTACTCCCAGCGACATCGTGGTAGGGCAAAAGCCTGGTCGTTTTTTCCGGACCGGGTAAGGCGGCGATGAAAACAGCCGTGGCCTCGATATTGGCCTCGTCGGTATTTACACCTTTGATCAACGGAATTCTCAGCTGAATATCGGCTCCCGTTGCCGCCAACGCTTGCAGATTCCTCAATATCCGCCGGTTGCCGGCGCCGGTCCATTGCTCGTGCCTTTTCGAATCCATCAGTTTCAGATCATAAAGAAACAGGTCGGTCCGAGCGGCAACCTCCAGCAGTTTACCTTTTGAAACAAGCCCCGACGTATCAACCGTACGGTGGATTCGAAGCTTGCCGCAGGCATCGAGGGCCGCGCATAAAAACTCCGGGTACAGGAGTGGTTCACCACCGGAAAATGTCACCCCGCCTCCCGATTGATCGAAAAACGGACGCTCGTTTTCGATCACTTTCATCAGTTCCGCCACAGTTTCATAGTGCCCCGACATCTCGCTGGCCCTGGCCGGACAAACCTGTGCGCATAGCCCGCAAACCGTGCACAGTTTCTCGTCAGTGACGATCCCCTCATCAGTCAATTCGCAGGCCTGCTCCGGACAGTGATCCACGCATTCACCGCAGCCGATGCACTTGCTTTCCGTGTACATCTTCTGAATCGCGGGTGAGATACCCTCCGGGTTATGACACCAACGGCAGGACAACGGGCAGCCCTTCAGAAATATGGTCATGCGTATGCCGGGTCCATCACTGATCGCGTAACGCTTGATATCGAACACCGGCGCGCTTTGGATACCTGCCGGGTCGCAGGTATTGGCTGGCCCGGGTGC
>Ga0316201_10004813_pt1 | contig 10272 bp, 6 predicted proteins | sample CS6wburrow_MG_FD_204516 | JGI IMG/M metagenome (GOLD analysis project Ga0316201, IMG submission 204516) | Coastal sediment microbial communities from Delaware Bay, Delaware, United States - CS-6 worm burrow | ecosystem: Environmental > Aquatic > Marine > Coastal > Sediment | place: USA: Delaware... | reverse complement strand
ATAGTCTTCAACACTTTCGGCAACCTGTGCCGCAAGTTCACGTGTTGGGACGAGAATCAGCGCACGTACGCGCTTGTTTCCCTGTGGCGCAGTGTTCTGCAGCCTTTGTAACAGGGGTAGGGTGAAACCCGCGGTCTTGCCGGTACCAGTTTGTGCACCGGCCAGAAGATCGTGGCCTTCAAGAATAAGGGGGATTGCCTGCTGTTGAATCGGGGTTGCTTCTAAGTAACCCTGTTTATCTGTCGCGCGCAACAATTCGGCCGAAAGGCCAAGTTCTGAAAATAACATGTTTGATGTTTACTCCGATATCGCCCTGCCCAAACGCGGTGATTCTTTCACTGCATGGGTCGGTCCGGGCTGATTGTTTATTGATCTCCGCTAACTGCGTTGTGCCGGAAGGGAGCAGTTGGCACAGACCGAAGTGTGCCAAGACGAAGCGCACTATAACAGATGCGCAGTTATTAACAAGCGGTGTGATGTCAAGCCTTGGTCCGGGCTATCGGTGATGTATGGACTAGCCCGCGGAAATCACTGCCGGTCGGATTTTGATAGACACGCAGATCAAACTCAGGAATGACCGCCAGGATATGATCAAAAATATCTGCCTGGATGGTCTCGTAGTTTGCCCAAACCTGATCTTTACTGAAGACGTAAATCTCAATTGGCAATCCATATTCCGTTGGCTGTAATTGCCGGACCAGAAAAGTCATCTGCAAATTGATCATGGGATGATTCTGCAGATAAGCTTCTACGTATGCCCGGAACGTGCCAACGTTGGTCATGCGTCTGCCATTGGCGAGGCTGGCATTGTCGACCTTTGTTGCTTTGTTGAATGCTTCAAGCTCATGTTTTTTTGTGTCGATGTATTCGGAAATGTACTGAATTTTCCCAAACCGGTTAAGCATTTCCTCGTTACAGAACCTGATGCTATTCATGTCGATATTGATCGAACGCTTGATACGCCGGCCGCCGGAATCCTGCATGCCTCGCCAGTTTTTGAATGACTCGGAGATCAGTGCATAAGTAGGTATCGTTGTAATTGTTTTATCCCAGTTTTGCACCTTGACCGTCGTTAAAGTAACTTCCATCACATCACCATCCGCACCATACTTGGGCATTTCAATCCAGTCACCGTTTGAAATCATCTTGTTCGCGGCCAGTTGGATGCCCGCCACAAAACCAAGAATTGCATCCCGGAATATCAGCATTAATACCGCCGTGAGGGCACCGATCCCACTCAGCAGGAACAATGGTGTTTTGTTCAGGAGGATTGAAATTACAAAGACGGCTGTCAGAAAGTACAGCACGATTTTTGAGATTTGGATAAAACCCTTGATTGGAACCTCTTTGGATGCCTGGAAACTCCTGTAGATTTCCTCGACGCTGTTGAGCAACGAATCCACTACCAGCATCAGGATGATGAGCATATAAATTTGAGTGGCGCCCCTGATGACGTCAATGGTCGTTTCCATGCCTTCAAGCGCAAACGGAGTGAGAACAAAAATGACTATCGCGGGGACCAGGTACGTCAAGCGGTTCAGCGCTCCCTGGTGTAGAATCGCATCATCCCATTTAAGTTTGGATTTTAAAACAACGTAGCTGATTGAAGACAGGACGTAGCGTTTTGCGACAAAGTGCGCGGTTACACTCAAAATCAAAACGGCCGTGGCGATCACGCCGCGTGCAAAATAGAACGCGAGGTCTTCACTCACACCATGACCCTGTGACCAAGTCTGTAAAAATTCCAGCATAAGACTACAAACAACCGTGTCAGGAAAAAATAATTATGGGATTTTAAACCATCACGCCGAGACGGGGTGCACTATAGCAGAGGCGTTCTGATAAAAATGGAACATTTCCCGGTAATGTCCTGAATCGCTGGTTGGCACTTAAGAAGATGTAACACTTTGCAACAATCTATATTGCGCCAATCGGATATTATTCTGCGTTAAGATAATGAAGTCCCGACCGTTTTAAAGTCGGGTAAGTAAGTCTAAAACAAAACGGGAGAGAAAATATGAGCATGATGTCGGAGTTTAAAGATTTTGCAATGCGTGGAAATGTTATTGATATGGCGGTTGGTATCGTTATTGGTGGTGCCTTCGGGAAGATAGTTTCATCGTTTGTAAGTGATGTCCTGATGCCACCAATTGGTATGATGATGGGTGGTGTTGACTTCAGTGACCTGGCTGTTGTGCTACAGGAAGCCTCCGGTGATGTTGCAGCGGTGACGCTTAACTACGGTTCTTTCATTCAAACTGTCGTTGACTTCTTGATCATCGCTTTCGCCATATTCATGGTCATCAAGGCAATGAACAACATGAAGAAAAAAGAAGAAGAGGCACCTGCGGAGCCACCGAAGCCTTCGGCTGAAGAAGTGTTGTTAACGGAAATACGGGATTCGCTCAGGAAATAGCGGTCCGTCATTCTGTTAAAATTTTGACCAGAAATAAACCGGCCCTGGAGCATGCTCCAGGGCCGGTTTTATGTTCAAGAGAAGATAACAGCGGGAACCGCTCGAGAGGCTGGCCCGGGCCATGTGCAGTGCGATTATGAGTCCCTGAACTCCAAAGCGTCATCGCAACGTTGTTTTGTAAGGTAGCAGGGATTCCCGATTTGTTTACGATTATTGATACTGCATATTTCCTTACCATCTTTTGTGCGGGTTACCGCCAGCAGTTTTGGTGGTCGAAATGCTTCCAAGTAATAGATGCAGTGCCTCCAGGTGGATTCTTCAGGCAGGGTAACAACTTCAATATTCTCCTCACCATACCGGCAAATTGCGTAGTCTAAAAATTCCGTTTCACCCCGCTTGTATTCGCAGGCAACAGCAATACCCGAAGCCGACAACAGCACGCTTGCTGCTAAGAATCGAAGGGCATTTATGTTCATTTCATTTACTCCGTTTACCGACGCTCTGCTGACCCCGTTACCAGGGCCAACCGGTTTGCGACGCAAATCTCCTGGAGCGTCATAATCAGTTCAACACATTGGGCGGAAAAGAGGAATGATGTAAGTCAACGAACAGCGGTGTTCTCAATTAACAGATGATTAAAACGTCGAATTTTTCCAATTTAGCAGGAATTATTGACCGGATACCTTGTTTTAAGGCTGGCCATGCTGAGCCGTCCGGTATCCGGAACAGCAACCGTTTCCCGCATGTTTTTCACCAACGGGTCACCGTGGATAAAATCGATATCAACCACAACCATGTAAAGACCACTGCCCAGCCAGATCAATATTTGTAGCCCTATTATCAGCCCTAGCCACTTATGTAGGATGAAGGTATTAACAGCAGGTTTGAGCACGGAAACGAATAATTTATGAATTTGTTGCGAAACGGAACAGACGCAGGCGATTGGCATTGCTGACCACGGTAACCGATGAAAAAGCCATCGCGGTTCCGGCGATAATCGGGTTTAACAACATCCCGGTCAGCGGATAAAGCAGACCTGCCGCGATGGGGATCCCCACCGAGTTGTAAATGAACGCACCAAACAGGTTCTGCCGGATATTGCGCATCGTCGCCCTGGAGATCTCGATGGCATCGGCAACACCATGTAAAGACCCCCGCATCAATGTAATGTCGGCGCTTTCGATGGCCACATCGGTACCGGTGCCAATCGCAAAACCCACATGGGCCAGGGCCAGCGCCGGGGCGTCGTTGATACCGTCACCGACCATACCGACCCGCTCTCCCTGTTTCTGCATTTCGGCGATCTGGTCTTTCTTGTCTTGTGGCAGCACTTCTGCACGGACTTGTGTGATGCCAACCTGGTGGGCCACGGCCTCGGCAGTGTGCCGGTTATCACCGGTTATCATGACCACCCTGAGACCATCGGCTTGCAGGCGTTTGATAGCCTCGATTGATTCCGTTTTGATCGGGTCTGCTACGGCAATTAGGGCGATGAGTTGTCCGTTCGAGGCCAAAAACATGGGTGTCCACGCATTTTCAGCCATACGCTCGCTGCTCGCGAGTGCTTCGGTATCCAGAGCCACGCTGGAATCATCCATCAGCTTTTGGTTACCGAGCAACAGCTGGCAGTTGTCTATTTGCCCCTTGATGCCCTGGCCGGCAACGGCTTCAAAGGCTTCAACAGCCAAAAGATCCAGTTCCTGAAGCTTTGCAGCGTCAAGGAAGGCCTGTGCGAGTGGGTGTTCAGAACCAGCTTCCAGGCTTGCTGCCAACAGTAAGAGCGCGTTTTGTGTTTTATCACAATAGGCATCAATTTCAACGATACCCGGTTGGCCGGTGGTGATGGTGCCGGTTTTATCCAGCACCATGGTGGTTAACTGGCTGGCGGTTTGCAATGCCTCACCGTTACGGATCAGCACGCCGGCTTCTGCAGCTTTACCGATTCCGACCATGACTGACATCGGTGTGGCAAGGCCGAGCGCACAGGGACAGGCAATAATCAGCACTGTCACGGCAGTAACAATGGCATAAACAAACCTGGGTTCAGGACCGATACTGAACCACGCCAGTGCCGCAACTACGGCGATCAACATCACCACGGGCACAAAGACTGCGGCAATAGAATCGGCCAGTTTGCCGATGGGCGGTTTGGAATTCTGTGCCTGGCGTACCATCCTGATGATACGTGCCAGTGCCGTGTCAGAACCTACATGGGTGGCGCGGTAAAGGATACTGCCGGTCTTGTTCAGCGTGCCTGCGGAGACTTCATCGCCGTTGGTTTTTGCAACCGGGACTGGCTCACCCGTGAGCATGGATTCATCAATATTGGTCTGACCCTGTTCCACGATGCCATCAACCGCAATCTGCTCGCCGGGACGCACACGCACCAGGTCATCTTTTACAACAGCGCCGATCGGCACATCAATTTCTTCGCCATCACGCACGATACGCGCTGTTTTTTGCTGCAAATCCAGCAGGCGGCGGATGGCCTGGGAGGTTCTGCCGCGGGCTTTCTGCTCCAGCGCCTGGCCGAGATTGACCATACCGATGATGATGACGGCGGCTTCAAAATAAACATGCCGTGCGATTTCCGGTACCAGCGCCGGAAACAGCACGATGATGGTGGAATATAACCACGCGGTTCCGGTGCCCAGCGCTATCAGGGTATCCATGGTTGCCGAGCGTGTCTTCAAAGACTTGATAGCACCGCTGAAGAAGTGCCGGCCGGTGTAATACATGACACCGGCGGTGATAACAGCGATCAACAACCAGGTTGCATGATTCAGATTCCAACCGGTATCGATTTCAGGCGTGTTCATAGCGAAAATCATCAAGACAACACCAGTGACCAGTGCCAGTGCCGTTTTGTATATCAGCCTGTTGAAGTTGGCCTGATTGACCCGGTCGGTTTCCTCCAGGGACTGAATCGGGTCAAGCACTGCTTCAAAACCTGCACTTGCCACTGCGGCGATCAGCACATCGCTGGTGACTGTGCTGTCAACATTGACCTCACGGCTAGCCAGGTTAACACTCACATCTTTCACGCCAGGGGTTTCCCGCAAGGCCTTCTCAATTGGCCTTTGACAGGAGGCACAATGCATCCCGTCGATCTTCAGCAGGGTTGAAGTTTTATTTATCGTTGTCACCCATCGATCCAATGGTTCAGGTCGCGGTCAAGCAAACGGGATAAAAGCTGGATGTCAGGCCTTAGCGTTTCACGCAGGGTGTCCGCCAATTGCGGCGTCAGGGGATCCGGTGACCTGGGGACCTTGTTCAGGTTGGTGAGACGTTTGATCCAGCTCATTTTCTTGGTACCATCAGGATTGTATTTCCGTGCCCGTTGTTGCAACGTGTCGACAAACTTCCCACCACTGGTAGCCGGCACAAAGAGCGCATGCTGCAACCAACGATAGCGATACATCTGGCTCTCGAATCTGCGTTCAAAGTCTGTTTGGCCATCGTAGCTGACCCCTAGAAACTCCAGTAAACGTTTGTAAACTCCGAGTGTATCGCTGGCGAAATCTTCGAACACGATGACATGTGTTTGCTCACGTTCGGCAAGATCGAATAAGCGTTCGATTTGCGCTCCAAACTTTGCGACCACGCTGTAATATAACAATCGTGGATCAAGACTGCGTTTTGGAATATTTTCACCACGCATACGAGCCGCTTCAAGCGCCCATGCTTTTGTGAAATCTGGTTCGTCCTCCTGTAGCAGAAATTGCATACGCAGGTGATAGGACGGCAGCATTTTGAGTGGGTTTCGTATTTGTACGATGAACTTTGCCTCCGGGTTGAAGTGCAAAATGCATTCAATTACACCCGGGAAATAAAGGTATGAAACCGACCCTTCGCCCAATACCCTGTGTGACGGTGTACAGTGCGAGAAACAGCGATCCAGATAATCCCGCTCGAGTTCGTCTTGCTCGGGGATATGGTCAGTTTTTGCGAAATAATGGGGTTCCTTCGGCCTCGAAAAACAAATTTGCGGATTACGCGAGAGGTAACGGCTAAGCGCCGTGGTACCGCAACGTGGGGCACCTGCCAGGAAGAAATCGGGGAATCGGTTGGTTCTGGATAGATTCAAAATTTTACCCGGCACATGAGAGTGTGCGATAAATTAAAGATCCCTTTGTGAACTAGATCTGAAAAATCGCATATCGAGTTTTCAATCCTCCCAGGCCCCGTACCCTTTATGACGGGTAACAATGGGTTATGATAGCAAACCCCGCATAATCCTGACATAACGGATCCGGGGCCACCTTCAATCAGTGGTCTGGGACTTGTATTGTCCATTGAATGATAATGTGTTCCTAACACCCAACATTGAGTAAACCAAGCACCAAAAAATGTACATGACCCCGATGGAACGTTTTCTGTTTCCACCGGGAATGCCACGCGGTCAACATTCATTTTTCACTCTGCCTCACTTTTCGCCTCTTTCAAGACCATGTCTTTGCCACAACAGGAAAATGGCAGGAATAACCGCCAGGGTCAGGATGGTTGCGCTGATCATGCCACCCACCATGGGAGCAGCGATACGGCGCATGACCTCGGAGCCGGTGCCGCCACCCAGCATGATCGGCAGCAGGCCGGCGATGATGGCGGCGACCGTCATCATGATGGGCCGCACTCTCATCAGGGCGCCGTCATGGACGGCACTCTCCAGGTCTGCGCGTTGCATGTTTCTGCCAGCCTGCTTTGCGGATAACCGGTGGCTTGCCATTGCCTGCTTGAGATAAACCAGCATGACCACGCCGATCTCCACTGCCACACCTGCCAGTGCGATAAAGCCGACGCCGACGGCAACCGACAGGTTGTAATCCAACAGGTAAAGCAGCCACAGGCCACCGGTCAATGCCATTGGCAAGGTGCCGAGGATGATCAGCACTTCGACCAGGTTTCTGAAATTGAGGAACAACAACAGCATGATGGTGATGATCGTGATGGGAATCACGATGGCCAAATGCTCCTTGGCACGCTCCATGTACTCGTATTGCCCGGACCAGGTGATCGAGTAGCCTGCTGGCAAATCTACCTGGTCAGCGACCGCTTTGCGGGCAGCGTCCACATAGGTACCCAGGTCCACACCGGCGATATCCACATAAATCCAGCCATTCAACCGCGCGTTCTCACTCTTGATCATCGGCGGTCCATCCTCGACGCGCAGATCGGCGACGGCCTGCAGGGTAATGTGCTGACCTGCAGGGGTGACGATGGGTAATAGTTTGAGTTGTTCCAGCGAGTCACGCATATAACGCGGGTAGCGTATGTTGACCGGGTAACGCTCAAGACCTTCAACGGTTTCAGTGACATTCATACCGCCAATGGCGGTTTTTACCACGTCCTGGACATCGTCTATGTTGAGCCCGTAACGGGATGCCTCCTCGCGGTTGATATCGATGGTGACGTAGCGTCCACCGGCAACCCGTTCAGCATAGGCCGACGTGGTTCCGGGGACACCCAGCAGCACCTGTTCGATATCCTTGCCAATGCTTTCAATCACAGCGAGGTCGGCGCCTCCAATCTTGATACCCACCGGGGTCTTGATTCCCGTCGCCAACATGTCAATTCGGGTTTTGATTGGCCAAACCCAGGCGTTGGTAACACCGGGAAGTTTTAATCTTTCATTCAATTCTTCCTTGATACTGTCGATGGTTACGCCTGCCCGCCATTCCGCTTCGGGTTTGAGCTGAATAACGGATTCAATCATCGTCAATGGAGCAGGGTCGGTCGCTGTCTCGGCCCGCCCGATCTTGCCGAATACACTCTTGACCTCCGGCACCGATTTGATCAGTTTGTCGGTTTGCTGCAACAGTTGCTGCGCCTTACCGATGGAGATGCCCGGAAAGGTTGTCGGCATATACATGATGTCGCCTTCATTCAGGTCGGGCATAAACTCCGAACCCAACTGGGTGGCAGGCCACATACCCACAACCACGAGCATCGCTGAAGCGACAAGCACAAGCACCGGGCGGTGGGTGACGGCATTGATCAGTGGCCGGTAAAGCCAGATCATCAGGCGATTGAGCGGGTTTTTATGTTCCGGGGTAAGCTTGCCCCGAATGAAATAACCCATCAAAACAGGCACCAGGGTAATGGACAAAATGGCTGCCCCCGCCATTGAATAGGTCTTGGTGAATGCCAACGGGGCGAACATCCTGCCTTCCTGAGCCTGTAAAGTGAATACCGGCAAAAAGCTCAGGGTGATAATCAACAGCGAAAAGAACAGCGGTGGCCCCACCTCTGTAGCGGCCTCGGCAATCACATCCCAGTGCTTTTTTGGGTCATAGTCGGCCTGTTCCATTTTCTTATGAACGGTCTCGATCATGACGATCGCGGCATCGACCATGGCGCCGATGGCAATCGCGATACCGCCAAGCGACATGATATTGGCGTTCAGACCCTGGAAGCGCATGACCAGGAAGGCGAAAATAATGCCCACCGGTAATGAAATGATTACGACCAGCGAAGAACGAAAGTGGAACAGGAACAGGATACAAACCAGCACAACGACCAGGAACTCCTCGACCAGTTTAATCTTGAGGGTGTTTACGGATCGATCGATCAAAGCAGAGCGGTTATAGGTTTCAACCACCTCCACACCTTCGGGCAGGCTGTCCTGCAGTTCAGCCAGCCTGGCTTTTACCCTGGAAATCGTGGTCCTGGCATTTTCACCATAGCGCATAACGACAACAGCACCCACGACCTCTCCCTCGCCGTTTAACTCCGCAATGCCGCGTCTGAGTTGAGGCCCCATACGGATGTCGGCGATATCCTGCAGTCTTACGGGTGTACCCTTATCATTCATACCGAGGGGTATTTTTTGCAGGTCGGCTATGGAGGTCAGGTAGCCGGTTGCACGCACCATGTACTCGGCTTCCCCCATTTCAATAACCGAACCACCGACTTCCTGGTTGCCCCGTTTGATGGCACTGCGTACCTGTGCCAAAGAAAGTTTGTAAGCCTGCAATGCATCCGGATTGATAACCACCTGGTATTGTTGGACCATCCCGCCAATGGTGGCGACCTCGGAAACCCCGGGCACGGTTTGCAGTTCAAACTTCAGAAACCAGTCCTGGATGCTGCGTAACTGGGCGAGGTCTTTGCTGCCTGTACGGTCAACCAGTGCGTATTCGTATATCCAGCCAACACCGGTTGCATCCGGACCCAGAGCCGGTCTGGCATCCGGGGGCAGGTCACCGGATACCTGGTTCAGGTACTCCAGTACCCTGGAGCGGGCCCAGTAGAGATCGGTTCCGTCCTCAAAAATAATATAGACAAATGAGTCGCCAAAAAATGAGTAACCCCGCACCGTGGTGGCGCCGGGCACTGCCAGCATGGCCGTGGTTAATGGATAGGTGACCTGGTCCTCTACCACCTGGGGCGCCTGCCCCGGGTAGCTGGTCTTGATGATCACCTGCACATCTGAAAGATCAGGTAGTGCATCAATCGGCGTGGTAAGAATGGCCTGCACACCGCCGAGCACCAAAATGCCGGTCATAAGCAATACGAGGAAGCGGTTGTTCAGCGACCACCGGATAATTGCCTCAATCACAATTCATTCCCCTGCTGATGAATGTGCTCACCTGGTGCTTCGGCGCCATCATCAATACCGGCTGGTTCAGGTTGATGGATGGCATCGATTACATAGTCGCCGACCTCTGTCTGATACAGCGAGAAATGTATGCTTTGGCCAATCGTGATGATTTCGAGGTTCACACCAGGCAAGACATCGAACTCCATGGTCATGGGAGTCCAGCCCAGGGCTTCGATAGGGCCGTGACTGACACGGATACGGCGGGCTTTTATGTCCACCGCTTTCACTATGCCATTGCCATAGACCATCCGCTGTT
>Ga0316201_10004812_pt1 | contig 10273 bp, 6 predicted proteins | sample CS6wburrow_MG_FD_204516 | JGI IMG/M metagenome (GOLD analysis project Ga0316201, IMG submission 204516) | Coastal sediment microbial communities from Delaware Bay, Delaware, United States - CS-6 worm burrow | ecosystem: Environmental > Aquatic > Marine > Coastal > Sediment | place: USA: Delaware... | reverse complement strand
GGACCAGGGCGGGAACGATAGCCAGGGCCTGGAGGGCGGCAGCCAGCCCCCGGATCAGCGGCGGCTTGGTCAACTGCAGATCGCGCTGGTAACCCGAGGGCAGCGACAACAGCGACTGAATCTCGGCTATCGCGCCCTCCGTTGCCGCACCGCTTCCGCGCAGCAATTCGATCACGTCGGGATTGGACTTGTTGGGCATGATCGACGAACCGGTGGTGTACTGCCGCGGCAACACCACGAAATCGAATTCGGCGGTGGTGAACAGGCTCAGGTCCCAGGCCAGGCGCCGGAGGTCCTGCATGGCATGCAGCGCCGCCTGCAGGGCCAGATTCTCGTATTTGCCCCGGCTGTTCTGCGCGTACATCGGATTGACCTGCAAACGGCTGAAGCCGAGATCACGAGCCACGCCGTCCCGGTCCAGCGGCAGGTTTACACCATAGCCCGCGGCCGTACCGAGCGGACTGCAGTCGATCAGGTCCAGCACGCTGCACGCGAGCGCCAGGTCGTCGGTGAAGGCCTCCGCGAACGCGGCCATCCACAGACCGACGCTGGAAGGCACGGCGCGCTGAAGGTGCGTGTAACCCGGCATGGGCAGCATGGCGTGACGCTCCGCCTTCTCCAGGCACGAGAGTGCGATTTGGCCGTCCAGCCGGATCAGGCGTTGCAATTGATGTTTCAGATACAGGCGCGTGGCCACTGCGACCTGGTCGTTGCGGCTGCGCCCGGTATGGACCTTGGCGCCTACGTCGCCCGCCTTCTCGGTCAGGAACACCTCGATGGCCGAATGGCCGTCTTCGTAACGATCATCGAGCACGAACTGTCCGGATTGGTACGCCTCGGCCAGTTCCTCGAGGAGTTCCAGCAATCGGCCGGACTCGGCCTCGTCCAGGATGCCCGCGCGCTGTAGGCCTCTCACGTGGGCCGCGGTCGCCCGGATGTCGAAAGGAAACAGCTCACGGTCCAGGACGATGTCCTCGCCCGCCATAAAGGCCATGATCGCGTCGTCGACCACCTCGGCGCCTTCGGCTTGCCATAGATACTTGTTCATTCCGTATGTCCCACGTTGTCGGTCAGGCCGGTAAGTGCGTCCAGCCCGAACGCCAGGTTCAGGTTCTGCACCGCCTGGGTGGCCGCACCCTTCAGCAGATTGTCGAGCACGGCGACCAGCGCAATTCGGGCCGGCTGGGACTCGCCGACCGAGAATCCCCCGATGATAACGCGATGGCTGCCCCGGACCTCTTTGACCTCGGGAATATCAGACCGGACTTCGACCAGCGGGAATTTCGCATAAAAGGACCGGAAACGGGCGAACAAAGCCTCTTCGGACTGCCCCACCTGCAGTTCGGCGGCGATGGTCAGGGTGATTCCCCGGAAAAACGGGGCGACATGCGGCAGAAAACGCACATCCTGGCCCAGGTGGTGCGCTACTTCCCGCTCATGGATGTGCTCGACCAGGCTGTAGGGCAACAGGTTATCGGCCAGCACCTCGGGGTCGTTCTTGCGCGAGGGTTTGGTGCCGGCCCCGCTGTAACCAGAGACCCCGAATATGGCCGGCACGTCCGCCAGCTCGCCGGCCAGCGGCGCCAGGGCCAGCTGCGCGCCCGTCGCATAACACCCGGGATTGGCAATACGCCGGGCGCCGGCAATCTGTTCCGCGAAGCGCTCGGGCTGCCCATAGGCCCACTCCGGATTGAACCGGTAATCGGCGCTCAGGTCGACGACGACGGCCTCGGGAAGGTGCCGGTCGAGAACCTCGACGTAGCGGGCGGCCGCGCCGTTGGGCAGGGCCAGCACACAGGCATCGGTGCGCAGCTGCCGCAGCGATCGCGGCCGCAGGTCGTCAAACACCAGGTTGCTGCCTTCCATGCCCCGCACGTGGGCCGTTACCGGCTGACCTGCGGCGCTGGCGGAGCCGACAGCCGCGAGTTCAAACTCCGGGTGCCGGTGCAGCAAAGGCAGCAATTCGGCGCCGGTATATCCGCGGGCCCCGATGACCGTAACCCTACGCATCGGCTTCCTCCACCCAACTCTCCGGCCTGGACAGGCAGTCCATCTTGCACCGGCGGATGGTGTCGAAGTCCCTGAGCCCTTTGCTGAACGCAACCCACGGCCCTTCCGTGTAGCTGGAATCCGCCTGCTCGAAATACCACCGGGTGACCGGATTCTGCGCCCGGGACCGCCAATAAAGCTGCGGAAAACGGTGGATCAGCGCCTGCCAAACGGCTGCGCCCAGACCCGCACCCTGCGCCTCGGGGGTCACCGCGAACTTGTCGAGGTAAGGGATTCCCTCGACGCCCTCGAGCACGATGGCCATGGCCCCGAACGATTCGCTGGCGAGCACGCATTCGAGCTGCAGATGATCGAAGTAGTCAGGCTGCAACCGCCGCCCGAAGCTGGTCTCGAGTAAAGCGCGCGACCGCTCCCGCGCCGCCTCATCGAACGCGTCGAGCTCGATGATCTGCTCACCCTTTCGAATGAGCGTGCCGGCGCCACGGTGCGTGAACAGCTCCGTCGCGAGATTCTCCACCGAGGTGATCGACACCGAGGCAGTCTCCGGCATCGCCTCAAGGATCTGCTCGATCTGCTCGAGCTTCAGCTTCATTCCCGAGTGCACCCACGGCTGCTCGATCAGGTAGCGATAGTCGGTCCGCAGGCTTATCGCCGAAATGATCCGGCCCGACTCGTCCAGCAGACCGCCTGTCTCGGTCAGGAAGATGATCTTGTGGGGCTCCACGGCCCAAATCAGCTCGCGCGCCGCATAGTCGGCATTGATGTTCATCACTTGGCCGGTCTTGCTCTCGCCCATGCAGGCAACGACCGGCAGGCTGCCCTGCTCGACGGCGTGCCTGATGGCCTCGAGATCGACACGGCGAATGTCCCCGACCAGGCCCAGCGAATCACGGTCCAGGAACTCGCACTCGAATACCCCGTGCTGAATGCCGTGCGCGCGGACTCCCAATGCCCCCAGCGCCCCCACGATCCGGCGGTTTGCGCGGTAAATAACCGGGCGCGCGACTTCCATCACTTCCGGGGTGGTAACGCGCAGCCCGTCCTGCTTGACCGTCTCCACGGCCGCCGCCTGCAGTGCTTCGTCCAGCTGCGGCCCGGCACCGTGCAACACGATCGGCATCAGCCCGAGGTTTCTGAGGAATGCGAGCGCGGAAGCCAGTGATTCGACCTGGCTCTCGATCAGCGCCCCGCCGACCTTGATCACGGCGAAATGCAGCGCATCCTCGCTGTACTGCTTCAGGTAGTACCGCGCTTCGCGGCTGTTGCCCAGCTGGCTGAGCACCTGCTTCACTACACTCCGGATCTCATCCATCACTCTTCACCACTGCGCGATAACCGTCGCAGGCCCGCTCCAACTGATCCAGCGACACCCACTCGTCCGTAACATGGGCCTGCTCGATGTGGCCGGGACCCAGCACCAACGAGGGAAGGCCGGCTGCCGAGAACAGCGCGGCCTCGGTCCAGAAATCAACCGATTCGACCGGGTCCAGGCCGTTGGCCCGGGCGAACTCCCGGGACGCCTCGTTGTCCCGCTCGCCGGCAGGCAGCGGTTCGCCCTGGAAAGGCACCTCCCACTCCACCTGGGCGTCGGAGTCCGCGCAGCCCTGCATCGCCGCGAGGAACGCCTCGTTGGACTGACCCGGCGCGAGGCGGGCGCTCCAGTGCACGAATGCGCTGCCGGCGATAACGTTGCTCTTGGTGCCGCCGTCCACCAGCCCGATGTTGAAACAGCTGCCCGGGTCCTTTGGCGACGCCTTGCGGGACTCGGCCAGGCGCAGCGCCTGCGCGGCCCACCGGGCCATCTGGTGATTGGCGTTGTCGCTCAGCGCTCGCGGCTCGGAAGAATGTCCCGGCGTTCCCGTAAAGCGCGCCTTGACGGACAGGAAACCGCGGTGGCCGAGCACGGCCCGGCACCCGGTGGGCTCCGCGACAATCACCTGCCGAAAGCGGGTCGCTTCTTCCGCCTCGAGGAAGCGCGCTACGCAGCAGCCGCCGGCACCCTCTTCATCCGAAGTGAACAGCAGGGCCAGATGCTCGGCGCCCTGCTCCGCCAGGGCCAGCAGGGCCGCGGCGGCGCCCTTGATATCGCAGGCGCCGCGTCCGTAGGCGCGGCCGTCCTTGACCAGCAGGACATGCGGATCGCAACTCCAGCCTTCGCCGGCCGGCACCGTATCGAGGTGCACATTGAACAACACGCGCGGCCTGCCGCGGACGGCCAGCCAGGAAACGTGTCCGTCACCGTGATCCCAGCTACGTGTCTCGAAGCCCGCCGGCAGTGCGCTCTCGCAGTACGAGAAAATTCGGGAATCGCCGTCGATCCGCCGCGGCGGATTCTGCGTGTCACACGCCACCAGAGCCTCCAGGTGCCGCAGAATCAGGGTCCTGTTCACCCCTTCGCGCCCCTGACTTTGCCCGCGAGGGTGGTGCTCTGGCCCAGCAACTTTATGAAGCCAACAGCCTCCTCCGGCGTCCAGTCGGCACTCTGCGCATATACGGCGTCAGGGTTATGGAGGCGATAGGGCGTGTCCACCGCAACCGCCTTCAGTGAGCCGCCCTCGGTCTCGAGTACGACTTCGCCGGTGACCACCTCCTGCGAACTGCGCAGGTAGGCCTCGAGATCCTGCTTGTGCGGTTCGTAGAAGAACCCGGTATAGACCAGGTCGGCCCAGCGGTTGCTGATCTGCTGGCGGAATTGGGTCTGGAAACGGGTGTTGACCGCGTCCTCGAGCGCCTGGTGAGCGGCCAGCAATGCATCGATGCCCGGACACTCGAAGGCGATGCGGCCCTTCAGGCCGATCGAAACGTCGCCGGTGTAGATATGCCGGCCCACGCCCCAGGCGCCGAACCGCTCGTTGAGCGAAGCGAGGATGTCCGGCCCCGCCCTGCTTTCGCCGTCGAGCGCACGCGCCACGCCCCGCTCGAAGCCGATTCTCACTTGCAGGCTTCCCTCGGGCCAGTCCGCGCGGCCCGCGGTCATGGTCCAGGCGTCGGCCGACGGCGGCAGGAAGCGGTCGATCTCGCTGCCCGAAATCGTGACCCCCAGCAGGTTTTCGTTGATGGAATAGCGGCTCGCGGAGGCGGACACTTCGACGCCCGCGTCGGCCATGACTTTCAGTTCGTGGTCACGCACCGCCTGGACCCTGGATTGCAGATCGCGGATGGGGGCGTGAATTTCGTAGTCCCCCAGGCTGCGGACGGTCTGGTCGAACCGCAGCTGGTCGTTGCCCATCCCGGTGCAGCCATGGGCGAAGTGACGCGTATCCAGCCCGTCGCACAATTCGAGGCAGCGCTTGACGATCAGGTAGCGGTCGGAGCACAGCAGCGGGTACTCGCCCAGCATGCGGGCATGGCTCCAGACCAGCGGCACGACAAACTCGTCCCAGATTTCCTGCCCCGCGTCGATTTCATGGTGCTCGTGCGCGCCCAGTTCCAGCGCCCGCCGGCGGATCGCGTCGCGGCCGTCCGACCCCACCCCGCCGGTATCGACGAACGCGGTATGCACCTCAAAATCCCGCTGGACCAGGTCCAGCACGCAGTAGCTGGTGTCCAGGCCGCCGGAAAAAGCCAAAACGATCTTGTTGCTCATGTCATGTCCCGTTGATTGATAGTGTTGTTGGGGTCTGCTCGCGGGCGACCATTGGCACCGCACAGGTCGCCCGCAAGTGCAGGCAATGGAGTTCGGGCGGTTTCGCCGCAGGCGAAGAAGCGCGGACGGAATGACGTCGCACGTGGCCTCCTACAGATCCGTTTTTCCCAACAGCGTCATCATGACCGCTTTTTGCACGTGCAGGCGGTTCTCCGCCTCGTCCAGCGCCACGCAGTACGGCGCATCCATGACCGCATCCGTGGCCTTCACGTTCCGGCGCAAGGGCAGGCAGTGGCTGAACAGGGCTCCTTCGGTCAGGGCCATCTTCTCCTCGTCGACGATAAAGTGCCGGTATTTCCGCCGCAGCTCCCACTCCTCCTCCGGCCTGCCATAGTACGGCAGGGCCCCCCAGCTCTTGGCGTAAACGACGTCCGCACCCGTGTAACCGTCGGCGATGTCGTGAGTGAGGCGCAAGGATCCGCCACTGTCCTCCGCATACTGCGTGGCCACATCCTCGAACTGCGAGTCGAGGCGATAGGCCTCTTCCGGGCACAGCAAGGTGACGTCCATGCCGAATTTGGTGGCGATCAGCAATGCCGAGTTGGCCACCGCGGTGTTCAGCGGCCGCGGATGCCAGGTCCAGGTCAGCAGGAACCTGCGCTTGCGTACTTCGCCCAGCCGTTCCTTGAGGGTCAGCATCAATGCGAGTTCCTGGCAGGGATGAACGATCGTCTCCATGTTGATGACCGGCACCGACGCGTGTTCCGCCAGCGACCGGATCACCGCGTCCTCACGGTCCCGGCTCCAGTCTTCGAACTTGGGAAAGGCGCGCAGCGCGATCAGGTCACAGTACCGCGACAGCACGCCCGCCACCTCCGCGATGTGTTCCTCGGCCGCGCCGTCCATGACGGCGCCGGGCTCGAATTCGACGCCCCAGGCGTCCTTGCCCGGCTGAAGCACGATGGCGATGCCGCCAAGCTGCTGCATGCCGAGTTCGAAGGAAGTCCGCGTGCGCAGCGAAGGATTGAGGAACATCAAGGCAATCGACTTGCCGCGCAGGCGCGTCTGAATCGGGCTTTGCTTCAGCTCTGCAGCCAGCTGCAAAAGCTCGTCCAGTTGCCCCGCGGTCCAGTCGGCGGTGCTCAAGAAATGCTGCATTGGCGGTTCTCCAAAATCAAAAAACCCAGCCATCGGCCGGGTTTTTCGCAGTTCTGTATTACGTGTTATCTACGCGGCAACCCAGCCCGGACATGTACTCCGAATTCGGCGCGCACGGCGAAATACGATGGTTGAACAGCGATTCGTCATGCCGTCGAATGTAAGGAATTTCTCCGGGCATTGCAACTGCCCCATGCGCTGACGTTCGCGGTCCGGCACGCGCTCAGACCGCCTCGAGCGGAACTTCCATCAGGGTGTCCTTCTTGCGCATCATCAGCCAGCGGACCAGCGCGGGCAGCACGACGATCGCGCCGACCATGTTGGCCAGGAAGATGAACGACAGGAGGATGCCCATGTCGGCCTGGAACTGCAGCGCCGAGAAAATCCAGGTGCCGACACCGGCCGCGAGCGTAAAGCCGGTAAAGATCACGGCGCGCCCGGTCAGCCTGAGCGTGCGGTAGTACGCCTCACGCAGCGTGAATCCCTCATTGAGCAGGATATCCAGCCGGTTGTAGATGTAGATGCCGTAGTCGACGCCGATGCCCACACCCAGCGCAACCACCGGCAGCGTGTTGACCTTCAAACCGATGCCATAGAGAGCCATCAGGGCTTCGGCCAGGGTCGACACGACGACCAGCGGCAGCACGATACACAGCGTGCCGAGTATCGAGCGGTAGGTCACCAGGCACAAAATGATAATCGACCCGAAGACGAGCGCCAGCATAGGCTTCTCGGCCGCTGCGATGTCCTCGTTGGTGGCGGCCATAACGCCGACATTGCCGGTCGCCAGGCGGAACTGCAGGTTTTCGACGGTGGCGTCTTCGGGCGCCTCGACCATGTCCTCGAGCACCTCGTGCTCCATGTCGAATTGGACGTCCCCGATATTCAGTTCCTCGCGCAGTTCCTTGACGCGATTGACGATGCGAACGATCGTTTCCGCACGGTGGTCGGTCGTGAACACCATGATCGGCATGGCGCTGCAATCACGGTTCAACAACCCGGTCTCGGTCTCGATGTTACTGAGCGCCTGGCGCAGCAGGTAGTTGTCGCGCGGCAGAATTCGCCAGTTGATGTTGCCCTCGTTCCAACCCGAATTCACAACCTTGGCGACAATCGGCAGCGTGATGACTTTCTGCACGCCCTCGACATTGGACAGGTTCCACGCGAAGCGGTCCATGGCCTCCATGACGTTGTAGTTTTCGGTGCAGGCGTTGGGGACGGTCTCGGCCACGATGGTCAGGACATCCACGCCGAGCGCGAACTTCTCGGAGATCAGAACCGCGTCACGGTTGTAGCGTGAGTCAGGCCGCAATTCGGGAACGCCCACCTCCGAATCGCCGATCTTCATATCCTGCGCCTTCCAGATTCCAGCCCCGAACAACACTAACGCCACGGCGATGGCAATTGCCGCGCGGCTCGGGTCCGTGAAGCTGGCCAGGAAATCCCACAGCCAGGATTTCTGATGCGCCTTGCGCAGCAGCCGCTCCCGGTAAATGTGCGGATTCCGAAGCTGCACCCACGACAACAGCACCGGCAGCAGCAGCAGGTTCGTCAGGATGATCACCGCGACACCTACGGAAGCGGTTATCGCGAGTTCCTGGATGATGCGGATATTGATGAACAGGATGGTCAGGAAGCCGATCGTGTCGGACACCAGCGCGATGACGCCCGGCGCCAGCAATTTCTTGATGGTTTCGCGCGAACCGTGCATCGGAGAACGCCGCGGAATCTCCTCCACGGAGTGCACGCCGCTCTTGGCCCAGTCGTCGGGCGTACGGCCGCCGAACTCCTTCTCGACCGTCCATGCACTGATCTTCTGAACCCCGTGGCTGACGCCGATCGCGAAAATCAGGAACGGCGTCAGAATATTCATCGGGTCGAGGCTGTAACCGAGCAGGCTCAGCGTCCCCATCTGCCAGATGACGGCCACCATCGAGCAGGTAAGCGGCAGCACCGTGAGCCAGACCGAACGCGAGTACATGTACAGCAGCACCGCGGTGATGCCCAGCGCGACCAGGAAAAACCAGATTACGGATGTGGCCCCGTCCGAAATGTCACCGACGATCTTGGCGAAGCCGATAATGTGTACGGTCTGATTCTCGTTCTCGAAGTCGGTCCGGATGGCCTCCAGTTGCGCGGCCACCTCCCGGTAGTCGAGTTGCTCCCCGGTCTGCGGATTCTCCTCGAGCAGATTGGCCCAGACCATGGCGCCCTGGAAATCCCCCGACACCAGGCGCCCGACCTCGCCCGACTTGACGATGTTGGAGCGCACCCGTTCGAACATCTCCGGCGACGGGGAGAAATCCGACGGAATGACATTGCCGCCGGCGAAGCCGTCTTCGACAATTTCGACGAACCGCACATTCGGCGTGAAGATGGACCGGACGCTGGCCCGGTCCACGCCGGGAATGAAAAACACCTGATTGGTGATCTCTTCGAAGTCCTCGAAGAACTCCGGCGTGAACATGTCGCCTTCGCGCGACACCAGAGCCACCAGGACCCGGTTGGCGCCGCCGAACTCCTTCTCATACTTGAGAAAGGTCTGCATGTACTCGTGCTTGAGGGGCAGCTGCTTCTTGAAGCCGGTCTCGATCTTGAGCTGCGACATCGCGAACATCATGCCGACCGTGATCACCAGGAAGATGGCCACGATGGCATAGCGCGTATTGATCAGGAACGTCGCGATGTGGTGCAGGCGACTGTTGTCCCCAGCATTACCGATCATTGTCGTCTCCGCCGGTCTCGGGGAACAGGTGCCCGCCATCCTCGCCGACCAGCAGGTACAGGCTGCCCCCCAGCGGCAGCACGGCTGCAAAATCGACGCCGCTGGAATGCTTGTGTTCCGTGAAGTGCCGTCCTGCCCAGGTCAGCACCGTGCCGCTGTTGCCCGCGAAAACGACCATGCCCTGATGCTCGGCAGCACCGGTCAGGCTGGCCCCGGTGGCGGTCGGCAACTCGGTCCAGGTATCGCCGAAATCGCAGCTTTCCATGGCGTGGCCACGCAGCCCAAAGAAAACCGCGCAGCCCGCGGCAGTCCTGAGGGCGCCCCACATCGAGCCCGGATAGGGCAGGTCGAGCAGTTCCCAGGTTTCGCCGTCGTCGAAACTTCGATAGGAATACCCGGCCTCTCCGGCAATCATCCGGCGGCCGTCGGCAAACCGGATCATCCCGTTCAGGTGGAATTCATTTTCCTCGTCGACCGAGCTCTCCTCCCAGTTCTGTCCGCCGTCGCTCGTCACGAGGTAGAGGCCGTAGGAGCCCATGGCGACGCCATTCTGCTCGTCGGTGAAGTGAATATCCATGACCGCCTGCAGGCGATCGGGGTCGAAAAACTGCTGCGACCAGGTCTTGCCCCGGTCGCCGCTGGTGATGATCACGGCATCGTGGCCTGCCGCCCACAGCCGCCCGCCGTTCGCGAACACCGTGGTCAGCGTGGATCGGGTTGGCACGGTGTCCGCCTGCACCCACTCGCGGCCGTCATCCGAGTAGACCACGTGCCCGCGCTCGCCGACGGCCACC
>Ga0316201_10004811_pt1 | contig 10274 bp, 5 predicted proteins | sample CS6wburrow_MG_FD_204516 | JGI IMG/M metagenome (GOLD analysis project Ga0316201, IMG submission 204516) | Coastal sediment microbial communities from Delaware Bay, Delaware, United States - CS-6 worm burrow | ecosystem: Environmental > Aquatic > Marine > Coastal > Sediment | place: USA: Delaware... | reverse complement strand
GGAGGGATTTCCCTGCCGGAAAATCCGGCCACATCCGATCCAATAACACTATAGCCCAGCCTGGCGCTTTCAAGGATACTTTCAATGGCAGACTCAAATCCCTGGATCCCTTTCAGGGCAATATCTTTATTCTGGTCCTCTCCGGAAGGCTTGCCTGCTTCCCAATGATGCTCCTGATCCCCGACCCAGTTGACCGGTGAGGCATCGATGGGAGCAAAGCCCTCGGGATGAAATTTCCGGTCAATGGAACGGGAAAGCGTCACAAACTCCGGGTTTAGTTCCAGGCCATGCCGGTACTCCTGGCGGTAATAGTGGTCCATATACTGACGGGTGGTCATGATACCCCGGTGCGTGCGCATATACGGGAGGGGAACAGGACCAATACTGCTGGAGAAAAGGGTGGCTGAACCATCCAGTTTCCATCCGTCAATGCCATAGTCAAGGACTTTTTGCTGCAGTCCGCGCCACCAGAGCAGGGCCTCCGGATTGGAATAATCAATAAATCCTCCCCTGCCTTTCCACCAGTTTATCTGCCGGCCCGAGCCGGCCAGGTAGTTATTTTCAAGGGCCTCTCTGTACCACGAACGGGAGTCTTCCATGGCGGTTCCCTTGCTGAAGCTATTCACCATGGGAGTCATCCACAACACTACCCGGTATCCCTTTTCCTGTAGTTTGTTGAACCATTCCCCGGGATTGGGATAAAGCGCCTCGTCCACTTTAAAATCATTGTAGCGGAGGCTCCAGGGACTGTCCAGCAGGATGGTCCGGACCGGGATATCATATTCGGCGTATCCTTCCAGCAATTCTTCTACCCTTCGGGCGCTGTTCTCATCATCTTCCCACAGCCAGCACTCCAGTGACCAGGCAGGGGTGAGGGGGGGATTCCCGTGCCGCTGCGCGTTAAATGGCTGCCCCCTGAATGGAAGAGCAAACAGGAAATAATAAGCCACCAGGAGGGCCCCCAGGAGGATCCCGGTGACTTTCCCGAGTTTGCGTAAGGTCCTGATAAGTCTCATTTTAAATGTTGGTCAAACCACTGAATCCCCTCCGGGTAGGCCTTTTCTACGGGTAAATTATGGTGGCCGGAAGGGTGCCAGATGATCTCCTTTGGCTTTTTGGCAGCCTTGTAGAGCAATTTGCTGGTGAGGGGAGGAACCACGTCATCCTTCTCTGCATTGATCATCAGGAGCGGCCTGGGGGAAATCTTTGCCACATAGTTAATGGGATCTATAATGCTTAAAAAATCTTTCGTGTCTCCGGAGAAGGCATCCTTGCCGAACATCAGATTCAGCTGTCCCCCGGCCAGCACAATCACTGGAACTCCAACCCGCTTCTCCACACTGCAGAATATGGTCCCTATGATCCCTCCCAGGCTGATCCCGAAATATCCGATCCGCCCGGGATCCAGTTCTTCCCGGGTCTGGATAAAATCCACTGCCCTTCGAAGGTCAAACACGGTTTGGGTGATCAGGTCCCGGGTCCAGTACCGGTACCCCTCGGTCAGGTCAAAGTCATAGGCATATTTGAAGCGGTCCCCGTGATTGCTGATATCCAGCCTGAGAACCGCATATCCGGCATTCAGCAGGTAGTGCTCGCCTGCCTCGATATAATCCACCGTTTTCCGGTCGCCCAGTCCGTGCATCAGGATGATGGTTGGATAAGGCTGTTCCCCCTGTCCGGGCAGGCTCAGCAAAGCTGTGACTTTTTTATCGTGCACACTCTGATAAGTCAGGTAGAACAGTTTAAATGCCGTACTGTCTGCCAGCTGATGAACAGAATCCAGGAGTGGAAGGTTCTGGTCATATTCGTAGTACAGGGCCACAGGCAACTCCTTATCCCCTCCGCAGGAGAGGAAGAGGCTAAAAGAAGATATAAAAAGCCCCGTTCTGCTTATTTTAAAGAATCTCATCCTGGTCGGTCACAAACATTTGAGTACTAAGAGTATATTCCCGTCCATAGAGGTCCGAGTATGTCAGGTCAACGTAAAATGCCCGATAGCCAGTTTCCGGGTAACTCATTATGGCAGAAAGTGTTGAATGGTCCGGGACATCAAGTTCGTATGAGCTCCATTGCTCGTCTCTGAAATCCCTGTCCTGAGAGTCGGCAGACCAAAGCCTGGCTGCCTGGATCTCATTGGCAGAACCCTCCACCTGCAGCGTCACTCCTGTTCCGCTTTCTGATATTTGCCAGGAACACTTCGCATAGGGTAAGGGGGCAAAGGTGTTGCAAAAGAATGCGTTTATACTCTGTAAGGCCCCCAGCCCTCCGTTGAGATCATGTCCTGCATTGGCGGTGTAGTTGATAAAATTTTCACCCTTCAGATCATTAAAATAGTGCTTGATGGCATCCACCGGCCAATAGGGATCATTGGTTCCTAAAAGGATCAGTTTAGGCATGGTAAGCTGATCCCGGTAGGAGTATGGATCTATCATGGTGGCAATGGCAGCACCCTGTTCGGTATTTATTGCCTGAGGGATACCCAGCTCCACATAATTTTCTATTTCCGGGCTGTAGGCTCCCCAGACTTCAAGCTGGTAATCCAGGTTTTTTGGCATATTCAATACATCTATGACGGCAGGGGCGATGGCCTTCACCCGGGAGTCACTTGCCGCGCTCAGCCAGGTGGTCCATCCCCGTTTGGAGGCCCCGGAAACCAGGAATCCCCTGATTTCATGATTGGCCGTTTCCCTGGAGAATTCCTGAACCGCATCCATGGCGCGAACCGCGCTCTTTACCATGGGAAAAAGCAGGGGCCAGGAATAATCTCCGTCGCTTTGAAAATTGTGCAGGGTATAGGAAATCAGGGCATCTTCGTAAAGATTATCGTAGAGGGGCTGGTTGGGTGTTTGTTTTAAGACGGCCACAATGGCCCTGTTCATTTTAGCTGCTATTCCCAGGGCCCAGATCTCTTCATCTGTCCGGGAAGTCCATTTTGGAAGTCCATCCTGCAGGCGGCCCCCGGTAATCCAGAGCAGGGCTCCCTCATACTGAATGTCAGACGGAACACATATGGTGAGTTGATGTTTCCAGCTGTACTCGCGCCATTGCTGGGAAGTAAGAAGCAGGTCATAGGCCTTAACATCCAGGATATCATAGGAGTCCTGAAGCTCCCAATGATAGCTGTTGTCCCCGTTGTTTAAATAATGCAGCAGGGCATTTTCCGGGGTGGTAAGATCTGTTCCTGGATCCTCCTGTTTCGTACAGGCAAAGAGTACGATACCGGTCAGGAGCACTAGGCAAACTCTGGCAAAAGACATATCTCTATTCTCCTGGTTTTGGACTGTTCTCGATCAACTTAAGTACCTCCTCGATGTAAATTTCCCCGGTCCTCTCTCCCAGGCTGGTCCGGCTGATATAAGAGTAGCGTTTGAAGCTGTTAAAATCTTCCGGCGTCAGAATATATCCAAAGGCATCATTGGTCAGCCCGAACAGGAATGGCTCTTCCGTAGGCATTTTACGTTTGAGATAGAATCCGATATTGGGAAGCGCTTCTCCCGGGATGGTGATAGCCTGAGCGGTCCCGATGTTCAGCAGGCTTACACGGGTACTGATCCTATGATCCTCCGACGCTCCCAGGCCCAGAGGAGAGTTTTTCAAAATAAAACGCATCAGTTCCGAATCCACAGGAAAATTCACGATCCTGGAGCTGCAGTAAAGCTCAGGATCCTCCTGTATGGTGGCTTCTTCAATAATTCTCAGGGCCTCATCTGCCATTAATTCTCCAATCCGGATACATTCTGCCCAGTCGTTGGCCTCTTTCCCGTTTTCACGGCGGTTGTCCGCTGTTACCATTCCCCCTTGTGCACTGTTCATAAAGAGGGCTATTCCTCCCACCTTCTGTTCAATTCGATCGTACAGGGGGCCGCAGAGATCTGGGGTCAGTATTCCGCGCTCCGATCCGATAATTTCCGGATGGGTGGCGTAATTTACCAGGGTGGCAATGGGACTTCCCTGCTTTTCTCCCCCTGCGGCTAAAACCTGCATAACCCCACAGCGCGGATCATACAGTTCGGGGGCATAATAGTTATAGGCGATCCTGCCCCGGGCTTCTCCCACTGCAGTTCGCAGGAGTGCGGGTTCCAGCTTGTCATAGGCTTCATTAACGGCTTCGGCAATCTGTTTCACACACCAGTCCAGGTAGGCCAGATCGGCCCCCACCTTCCCCTCTTCATCCGGGAACCCATAGGCATCGGGCGCACTGTGGGTATGCGTGACTCCGATCAGAACATTCTCCGGGGGGATGTTTCTGATCAACTCTCTGGATCGGTCCCCAAGCACAGCCGGCCATCCAAGGTTATCGATCCCCACGATGGCAATGCGGGTTTCTCCCTTTTCAACAGCCAGGGCACGCACGAAGAGCTCCCCCTTTTTTTCGCTGACCGGTTGAGGGCTGCCCACACCCCCTGAAACGGGCAGAAGGGGATCCGGTGTAATGATCCTGACTGCCGCACCGGCTTTGAATACCTGGCCATGGAGCGTGGTAAAGCCCAGCAGGAAGAGGGATAGAAAAAGAAAGATTCTCATCAATGGAATTTTAACTAATATACATGGAATATTAACTCAATATTAATGACACAATGCCTGATCTATCCTAATTGGTTAAGAATCTATATCAAATATAGGCTTTTTTCAGGATAAATGGATTATATGGTTGACTGCTATTGCAAGAATCAATAACTTATGTTGCCAATGCAATTACTGTGCTTAGCCAACGAATCCTGTCAAACTAAATCTGATAACCATGAGATGTAACCGATTGCTGTCAAAGTTTACAAATCGCATGCTTGCCACCCTTGCGATTCTGATGCTTTTTGCTTTCTCTGTAAAGGCGAATCAACAACCTGTTACTGTTACAGGAAAAGTTACTTCCTCAGCGGATGGACTGGGGCTCCCGGCGGTGACGGTCCATGTTAAGGGAACCCAGATCGGAGGAGTAACTAATCTGAACGGGAACTATAGCATTGAAGTGCCCGGGAGCAACTCCATCCTGGTATTCTCCTATGTGGGCTATGAAACCCAGGAGGTGATGGTCGGGAACCAGCGGGTCATAGATGTGGTGCTGATGGAGAGTGCGCAGGAACTGGAAGAAGTTGTGGTTACCGCCCTGGGGATCACCCGGGAAGAGAAGTCACTGGGTTTCTCGGTGGGTAGTGTGGACGGAGAGAACCTGACCCGGGTCGCCCAGGAGAATGTAATCAATTCCCTGGCCGGTAAAGTCTCCGGTGTAACAGTAAATTCCACCGGAGGGACCGGATCCTCCGTCAGTATGGTGATCCGGGGGGCCTCCTCCTTAAGCAGTGACAACCAGCCTCTGTTTGTCATTGACGGGGTTCCGGTGATCAACTCTTTGAATAACATCACCCAGTTCGGAAGTGATAACCGGGTGGATTACGGGAATGCCATTTCCGATTTAAATCCGGATGATATAGCAAATGTATCCGTATTGAAAGGCCCCAGTGCTGCAGCCTTATATGGTTCAAGGGCCGGGAACGGCGTGGTGTTAATCACCACAAAGTCGGGAAAAGGGATGCGGGGCGTTCGGGTGAATATCAGCTCCAATACGGTGATGGACATCCCCTACAAATATTTTCCCACTCAGAAAAAATTCGCCTCAGGCTATTTTTCTTTCACCCCTGAAAACTATCCGGGTGCTATTATGACCGTTGATCCGGCACAGGGTGCAGGTGCGGGAATTGAATGTGATAAAGGATATTTTGCGATCCAGTGGCAGAGCCCGGTGGATGCCAACGGGAACAAAGTTCCCATCCCGCTGATCTCCTATCCGGATAACTTCGCCAATTTTGTTCAGAATGGCATCACCACCACCAACGGGGCTTCAGTGACCAGCAATAACGAGGTGGTGAACTACCGCCTGGGCTTTACCAATATGAGCAGCAAGGGAATTGTTCCCAATTCCGACCTGTTCCGGAATAACCTTTCTTATGCCGGATCTGTGAAAGCACACGAAAAACTAACCATCAGCACCAATTTTAATGTAAACAGGTCCTGGTCCAATAACCGGCCCTCCAGCAACCGGGGTACCAACCCCCTTGAATGGGCGGCCAAGGTTCCCCTGAATATCAATATCCTGGACCTGGAAGATTACTGGGAACCCGGGCAGGAGGGCGTTCAGCAGCGGACTCCCAGCAACGGACTGTACAACAATCCCTATTTCCTGGCTTACGAGGTGAACAATAGTTTTGTCCGGGACCGGGTATTCGGGAATCTGAAAGCAGAGTTACAGATTACCAAAGATCTGAGCCTGATGGGGCGTTATTCCCTTGACCGGTATAACGAAAAGCGGGAAACGAAGATGGCCCCCAGTTATACGAAAGAGACCAATAACGGGGCCTATGGGATCGTGGATATAGCCAACTTTGAAAATAATGTGGATGTCCTGGCCACTTACACAAAACAGCTTGAGACCTTTGCCTTTTCCGTTTCAGCAGGCGGAAATTCCTCCTACAGGAAAGGGTCTTCCATCAGTAATTCTTCCAAGTCGGGCACAGGCCTGATTGTTCCGGAAGTCTATACGGTGAGCAATATTAAATCGGGTTCACTGGATTACAGCAGCAGCTGGTACCAGAAGGCGATCTATTCGGTGTACGGGATGGCCAATCTTTCCTACAACAGTATGATCTACCTGGATCTTACCGCCCGGAACGACTGGTCCAGCACCCTGCCCAAGGAGAATCAATCCTATTTTTACCCCTCCGCCTCCTTAAGCCTTCTGGTTAACGAGATGATCGACCTGGGATCCCGGGTGGAGCTTATTAAGTTGAGGGCTGGCTGGGCAAAGGTCGGGAACGATGCTTCCCCCTACCAGCTGTATCCAACCTATGGCAATGCAGGACAGTGGGGAGATGCCACCCGGCTGGGCAAATCAGGGACCATTTTAACCCCCAACCTGAAACCCGAAGAGGCCACTTCCCTGGAATTTGGTGCGGATATCCGCCTCTTCAGTAACCGCCTGCGAATTGATGGAACCTATTACATGGTGGACAACCGCAACCAGATCATCCGGGATATCCCCATTGCAAGTTCTTCCGGCTTTAGCAGTGTCAATATTAATGCAGGCCTGGTGGAGAGCCAGGGCTGGGAATTCCTGATCATGGGAACTCCCCTCAGAACGGCAAATCTGTCCTGGGACCTGGGAATCAACATAACCCGGAACAGAACCACCCTGGCGGAGATCTCTGAAGGGGTGGAGTTTATTACCTTCTGGAGGGATGCCAAAGGAGGGGCCAAGACCTACGTGGGGGATCAGATCGGGGATATCTACGATGCCACCCTGTTGACAGTGGAAGATAAAGAATCTCCCTATTATGGCTACCCCATCGTCGGGGGAGAGAATCTGAGGTGGCAGGATAAGCCCAGCGAAGCCTTTATGACAAAAATCGGGAACTACAACCCGGATTTCCTGCTTGGGATGCAGACCGCGCTCACATATAAGGGATTCAGCCTGAACATGAGTTTTGACTGGAGACACGGGGGGCAGTTCGTATCCCAGACCCACCGGTACATGTCAGAGGATAAGATGGGGGGGCAATGGCTGGAGGGGCTCATCCATCCTGGAGGAAGAACAGGCCAGGAACTTCGTGACTGGCTGGTGGCAAATGAAGATGAGCTTATTCTAAATGGCTTTCATGTGGTTGGTGGCCCCACGGTTGAATATGGAGGCTTCCCGGAAAGTTATAGCGGAGTGGAAGTGAATGACGGGGCCTTTATTCCGGGTGTGATCGATAATGGGGATGGCACCTACACAGAGAACCTGGGAGAAGCGGGTACCATGTTTGTCCCTTACATCATTATGTACCCCTGGGAATTTACCAAGTCATCCACCTTCGATGCAGATTTCGTAAAGTTACGGGAGATCTCGCTGAGCTACAGGCTGCCTCAAAACCTTATTTCCAAACTAAGAATGCAGGATCTGACCATATCTGTTTACAGCCGCAATATCATCCTCTGGACCAAGGCAAAAGCCGGAGTTGACCCGGAACGGGCATTCCAGGCGGAATCCGGGGGATTCAAACAGGGAATCGAACGATACAATATTGAACCCTGGGTGATACCCATTGGCTTTAAGTTGAATTTTACTTTTTAATCATTTATAAATCTAAGACCATGTATACAAAAAGTAAAAGATTGATATTCATATGTATGGGACTTGTTCTTCTGATGAGTGCCTGCTATGACCTGGAAGAGGTTAACATCAACCCCAATGGAGTGGACCCGGCGGTTGCACATCCTAACCTCTTGCTAAGTACCATAGTTACTTCCACCGGGCAGGCGGTGGTTAATCTGGGATACGGGGATATCGCAGGTGTGATGCAGCATACACAGAAAGATGGCTGGAGCGGAGGCCATAACGGCTATGACTGGTCCACCAGCCAGGATTGGGCATCCTATTACAGTATCCTTCGGAATGTGGATGAAATGTATAACAAGGCCGTGGAGATGGAACTTGAGTTTCATCAGGGGGTGGGTCTGGTGATCAAATCCTATGTCTTTGGAATGATCACGGATCTCTGGGGCGATGCACCATACTCCCAGGCACTGAAAGGAGAGCTGGGCGAAGCTGAGAATATCAAACCGGTTTTTGACAGGCAGGAAGATATTTATGCAGGTATTCTCACAGATCTTGAAACTGCAAATACCTTGCTTTCAGGCAGCCAGGGTGATTACGAAGGAATATCACCCGTACAGGATGTGATTTTGGCGGGGAATGTGCTACGCTGGAGGAAATTTGCGAATTCACTGGCCCTGAGGTATTATATGCGTCTGTCTGAGAAAGTTCCTGCCACTGCAGAGGCGGGTATAGAGAAGATTGTGGGTGATCCGGAGGGCTATCCCATCATTCTGAGTGCAACTGAAGATGTAAATATGGATTATCCCGGCGCCAGTACTGCAGATTCCTGGCCCACAAATACGGTCTTTGGCCAGCTGGAGCAGGGTTCTTACAGGCGAGTTAAAATGTGTGCCACCCTGGTCGACACAATGCAAAGACTGAATGATCCCAGGCTTGAGCTGTGGGCAAGAAAGGTGGACGTGCCCCTGGTGGTGGTTGCCTCACCCGATGACCGGGATGAGATTGTGAATGGGATACGTTACGTGGGACCGGATGCCGTCAACCAGTATGTGGATCAATTCGGGATTTTGCCGGACGAGGATCCTGACTATGTGGGGCTCCCGGCTTCGTGGAGTAATCTGCCCCAGGCATACAACATGAATCCGGATAACAACTGGGGCCAGGCCCCTTTGAATCCCCATGCCTCTCATTTGAATGAAAGGTACATGAACACCACGGGGCCCCTGATAAAATCACGGATGATGACTGCCGCAGAGGTGCATTTTATTATTGCCGAGGCTGCCCTGAAAGGATGGACCTCAGAAAGTGCCCAGGCACATTATGAGGCCGGAGTGGAAGCTTCGCTGAGAGCCTGGGGCAAAAGCAGTGCCTATGCCGATTATATCCTGAATCCCGGGGTGGCCTATGAGGGGAGTCTGAAGCAGATCATGGAGCAGAAATGGATTGCCAGCTGGACCGCTGCTGCAGAGGCCTGGTTCGACTACCGGAGAACAGGACTTCCCGCTTTGCAACCCGGACTGGTTGTAAAAAGAGATGCCCTTCCCCTGCGTTTCTATTATTCCGTCGATGAGATGGATTACAACCCGGAGAATGCACAGTCAGCCATCGGGCTGCTTGAAACAACCGAGTTTTCGGCCGAGGACGGGGAAAACAGTGCCTGGTCTAAGATGTGGGTCTTGCAGGGGACGGGCCTGCCTTATTAAGCGGATTACCTGACTAAAAACAAAAAAGGGGAGGCTGTATCAAAAGGTACGGCCTCTTCTCGTTTCTAAGGGATGCTTAATTGTATGGTGCTTATTTACTGCGTAAAAAATGCCAGCTTACTTCACAAGCATCCCTTAGAATTAGTTGACCATCCTCTTTTAGACAGCCTCTTTTACTTTAGCTGCCTGGGATTTATTTGGCATTGTACGAGAGGGTCAATGCCAGACTGGGCCTGAGATACAAGTCCCCGTCATTTCCCGGATCACCCATAAATTCGTGGTAGAAGACGGTAATAACCATTCTGTCCGGTCCTATTTCCCGGATCATGGCAGTGGTTGTATAGTCCTGCAGTCCGATAAATCCATCCCCATCAAAGGTGATGAAGTCCACGTTTTCATAAGTTATCGTTTCGGGAATCCCGGGTTTGGGCCCGATATCAATATCCTCATCATACACCGTTTCAACAATTAATTGTGCATTT
>Ga0316201_10004810_pt1 | contig 10276 bp, 7 predicted proteins | sample CS6wburrow_MG_FD_204516 | JGI IMG/M metagenome (GOLD analysis project Ga0316201, IMG submission 204516) | Coastal sediment microbial communities from Delaware Bay, Delaware, United States - CS-6 worm burrow | ecosystem: Environmental > Aquatic > Marine > Coastal > Sediment | place: USA: Delaware... | reverse complement strand
CGGTGCCACCGATGTTGACGATGATACGGTTGATGTCTTCATGGCGAAAAACTGCCTGGCGAAAAGCCGGAGCCAATGGTGCGCCCTGGCCGCCGGCTTCGATGTCTGCTGCTCTGAAGTCTGAGATAACATCGATGCCAGTGAGTCTTGCCAGTTCTTGTGCGTTGCCTGTCTGCAGTGAGAACGGGTCGTCGATGTCTGGCCTGTGCCGAATCGTCTGCCCGTGGTTACCGATAGCCTTGATGTCCCGTGCCTGATAGCTGCTGATCTCTAGAAGTTGTATACAGGCTTCTGCAAATACATCAGCGGTCTGCATGTCCAGAGAAGATATGTATCAGCTCATCATCGAGAATCTCTCTCGCTGCCCACAACGCCTGCTGTAGCGTTTCAGGCCATTGATGAGGTGTGAGTCCCGAGAAGGACAGGGTGACTGCCTGAGAAACCAACAAGGGCGGCATCGGTGCTGTCCATGCTGGTGCCGGACATCAAGCCTATATACAGGTCAGGGCATGATGCGGGCATGTGAAATTATTAAAGCTTATGGCGAGGCTCTAGTTGCTGATTTCTGTATCGGCAAGTGCAACCTGTTGTGTGCGAGCTAAAAGATCAAGCTGTGCAAATTTCGGTGTTGTCGACAGTTCGAAATCAGCCATATAACGTTTCGGTACCGGTTGTGAAGCAGGCAGTTTCACTGTTAGAGGATTTCTGTGCACGCCGTTAACACGGAACTCATAATGCAGATGAGGGCCGGTTGCCAGTCCAGTCTGACCAACATAGGCGATAGTCTGTCCCTGTTTCACTTTCGATCCGACCTTGAGTTTACGATTATAGGTCTTCAGGTGAGCATATAGAGTCGTGTATTTGCTGCCATGCTGTACGATCATGACCTTACCGTAACCGCCTTTTTTGCCCTTGAAGATGACTTTGCCATCACCGGCGGCATAGATGGGTGTGCCGCTTTTTGCCGCATAATCAACACCTTTGTGAGAACGGACCTTATGCAGTACCGGGTGGTAGCGGCTAACGGTAAAACGCGAACTGATACGTGAGAAATTGACCGGTGTGCGTAAAAACGCTTTTCGCATGCTCTTACCGTCAGGGGTGAAGTACTCACTGACATTGGTCTGTGGATTGGTATAGCGTACTGCACGATAGGCTTTACCGTCATTGATGAATTCAGCAGCGAGGATATCACCATCAGAAATCTTTTCGCCGTTACGGTAAAGTTCTTCATATAACACTGTGAAGCTGTCACCTTTACGGATGTCCAGTGCGAAGTCGATGTCCCATCCAAAAACATTCGCCAGTTCCATGATGATGTTCTGTGAGATACCGGCTTCCTGTGCGGCAAGATACAGTGATGAGTCAATCACTCCGGAGGCATGTGCATTCCGGGTCTCGATCTGGTGATTGTATGTCTTAGGCACCAGCACACCGTTTTCACGCTCTACCATGAGGTAGGATTTGTGATCTATATCGTAACGCAGGGCCTGTAAGGTGCCTTCATCATCAGTCAGTATGCGGATGATATCTTTTGGGAAGATCTTGGTGAGCTTTTTCGCTTCGTCACCTGACTTCATTAACTCGTCAAGCTGCTGCGGTTTGATGTTCGCGCGTTTGAACAGGCGTGCCAGGTTATCGCCAGATTTTACTTTATACTCACGCCATTGCTTCGGGCTGAGGTTGTTGGCGTCATCCAGTATTTCCTGTCTAGCCTGTAACTCGGGCAGGCTGAGTGAGAAGCTCTCACGCGCAAGCTGTTCGGATGATTTTGTGACCGCCTTGAAGGTGGGTAACGTGTCACCGGCCAGTTCGTCACTTTTCGTCGCTGTATTGGTACTGGCGATGACTGCGCCGATGCCGGCGCCGGCAATAGCAAGTAAGGCCCAGCGTAAACGGATTGGACCACGAGGCTTGGGCTGTTGTTTGTTCAAGCGAAAATCTTGACTTATCAATGACATAGGATTCTGTTTTTTTGTCTGAAATATATGTTTGAATGTAGTAGTAATTTGCTGCCCGGTCAATGAAAATACAGGCAAATTTTTATTAATTTTAGACGCTTATTACATATTCCTGCAGGAGTAGTTGAGAAAGCATGCAAGCACGGGTATCTTATACACCTTTTTAGCGCAACACTAGGCATCAGCCGTAATTTTGTAAGATTCTGTTTCTGGAAGGCTTTTTGCCGGAATTTTAGAAGAGGGTTACTGATAGCGATGTGCCAGACCAGGAAAACTGAATGAAATCTATAGAAGAACAGCTTGAAATAATCCAGCGTGGCGTGGATGAGATCCTCGTTGAAAAAGAGCTGGTCGCCAAATTAAAAGAAGATCGGCCGTTGCGTATCAAGGCTGGATTTGACCCTACTGCACCAGATCTGCACCTCGGACATACTGTTTTAATCAACAAGTTGCGTCAGTTTCAGGACCTCGGCCATGAAGTGCTTTTCCTGATCGGTGATTTTACCGGCATGATCGGCGATCCTACAGGGAAATCTGCCACACGCCCGCCACTTACACATCATGATGTAGAGCAGAATGCGGAGACCTACCAGCAGCAGATCTTCAAAATACTGGATAAAGATAAAACCAAAGTCGTGTTCAACTCTGACTGGATGAGTAACATGAGCAGTGTCGACATGATCAGACTGGCAGCTAGCAGTACGGTGGCGCGTATGCTGGAACGTGATGATTTCAGTAAACGCTATAAGAGCGGGCAGTCGATCGCAATCCACGAGTTTTTATATCCGTTGATCCAGGGGCATGATTCTGTCGAGCTGCATGCTGACGTGGAACTCGGCGGTACCGACCAGAAATTTAACCTGCTGATGGGGCGACAGCTACAGGAGCAGGCAGGGCAGAAGCCACAATGCGTTTTGACCATGCCGATCCTCGAGGGTCTGGATGGTGTGCAGAAGATGTCCAAATCATTGAATAACTATATCGGTATCGCTGATGAGCCGAAAGATATGTTCGGCAAGATCATGTCTATCTCCGATGATCTGATGTGGCGCTATTTTGAGTTACTTAGTTTCCGTCCTATGTCCGAGATAGACGAGTTCAAACGGCAGATGCAGGCTGGCAAAAATCCTCGTGACATCAAGTTTTTGCTGGCAGAAGAGATCATTACGCGTTTTCACGATGAAGAAGAAGCGACCGCTGCTCGAGAAGGTTTTATCGCCCAGTTTGCAAAAAACAAGATTCCGGATGATATTCCAGTGCTGAGTTTTGAAGCTCCAGCGGATGGTTACCCGATTGCTAACCTGCTCAAAGATGCCGGTCTTTGCTCCAGTACCAGTGATGCAATGCGCATGATCCAGCAGGGAGCGGCAAAGATCGACGGTGATAAGGTTGCGGATAAATCAGTGAAGATCGAGAAAGGCACAGAAGCGGTATTCCAGGTCGGTAAACGTAAATTTGCCAGGCTTACCATCAATTAACCGGGTGACAGTATATGTTCAGCATAAAGCATTTTTTAGCGCTATCCGCAGCGGTACTGATCATGGCATGCTCACCGATGGGCAGTGATCCAACACAGGTCGAGCTGTCTGACGTGGTCGGCTTGTGGAATAGTTCCGAGAACTATGGCGCAAAAACAGACCTCATCTACACCAGGGTGACCAGTGAAGGCGCAATCATCGAATATGATTTCGATGGAGATGAAGTCGATGCCGGCTTAAAATGTTACCAGGTTGATACCGGCGCGCTATCACTTATCGAAGACAATCGTTTTCTGGTAACCACTGATATGCATGCAGATAAGAAGTTTGAAGTCGAGCTGGAGTGGCTGGATGCAGGTAATGCGCTAAAAGTTTATTTTTTCGATAACAGTGACCCGGGTAAAATATCAGAGGCACAGATCTGGACACGTGTCGCTGATGAATCCATACTGGATGCGGAGCCACCCTGTCGGCGTTAACAGGTTGTTTCTATAGGTTTCATTTTTAAATATCCATGCGGACATTCAGCAGGAATGAATCGGCATTATCACTGGAGATATAACCTATGCCTGCAGAGAACACTTTCCTGAAATAAAGTCTAGCGGTAATATTATATGAGAATGTCGAGGTATCAAATACTTCAGTATTTGATCCTCCAAGTTCGAGTTCAAGACCATTCCTGCCTTTATGACGCAGGCCTACTCCGAACACGGTTCCATAGTCAACATCATCTTCAGATGTCGATCCCTCAGGTACGTTTACTTCCGCTTTGGTCGCCAGAAGAGTCGCGAATACATCTGTTGCCGGAGCGATAGTCGTGTGGGCTGTAACTCCAAGATCTGTTTTCTTGGAATCATCGACTACTATGCCCTGGAATGTTTTGAAAGTTGTGGAAATGACTGACAGGGATAATGCGAGATGTGAATTGATGGCGAGCGATAATGAGAAGCCGAAACCATTGCCCTCGATATCCTCTATTGAATTGCCCAGATCTACCGTGGTGGTGACTATATTCGCTTCCAGGTAGTCATAGTTCACCTCTTCTGACCGGGCATCGGGCATGGTCATCAGTATCACCAGCACTGAAAGAGATAATCGACCTGAAAAACTATTTAGCATTATTAAAACACATGATTTTATTTTGAAAAAGTGGACTCGGATATTATCTGCTATTGACCTGTTGGCAAAAAGTATCAGGGTAATACAGTTACTTAGAAAGCAGCTTGATCAAGGTCAAAAACCATTTTGAGTTAGTTATTCATTACCTCGATATTGATGTTCAGTGCCGCAATAATCGCTGCAGGGTTTTTTAGCCGTCATCCTAAATCAAAAACTGTATCTGTCTACTATACTAAACAAACCCAAAGATGGATGTTATCAGCTTTGAATAAGCCCGTGGAAGACATAGGTGGCTGATACATCCCGACGTAACTAGAATCCAGAACAGGCACATCATTGAACCAGCATCGACGACTATATTTCTCGGTATTTATCGTATTCTGTTTTCTGCTGGCCATGTTATCTTCGCAGAACAGTACAGTACGCTGGCTCGATGCGCAGATGTTTCGATTCGCCAGCCACCTGTTGCCGGTGCGATCAGAGCAAAATGATTTTCGTGTCATCCAGCTCGATGAAGCACGCCTGCAGAAACCTGAGGGTATAAGAGAATTTCGCTTTTTCCTGCGAAAACTGCGAAAATCTGATGCTGCAGAAATCGTCTGGTTGAGTGATGATTTCCCGCAGATGGATTATGTGCAGATCGAGCAAGAGGAGTCTACATCACAAAATTCCAAACAGGTGTCCCGTAAATCAAAAACAAAGTCTTCGAGTGCGACCTCAGAAAACCAGGAAGATGAGCAGCAATGGCGGCCAACCCAGGGAGAACGTAATAAACTGGCCTGGATGCTGGAGCATCAGCGTGTCTTCCTGACACAATATACTAATGTGCCTGATCAGCAGAATTACATCCCGTATGATGAAACCCTGCTGTACCAGGAAGGCTGGCGTCAATATATACCATCGATATTTTTGCCGGAAGTACAGACCTTCAGGTTGACCAATACCCAGCTGCCTTACCGGGTGTATCCATTCGACCCACAGGCCGCTGATAAACATCCGCTGATATGGTATGACGAGAGCAGGAGCTTCTCGTTGCCTGATCTTTCCCTCGCGGTATTCAGCCGATATAGTAAGAGCAGCCAGCTGCAATGGAGCGAAGCGGGTAAGATAAGGCTGGACGCATCAGCTATCCCGGTAAACCTTTCTGGTAAGGTCTTCACTTACTTTTCGTCCTTGACCGGGCACCATACCAGTATCGATGTGCAGACACTTCAGGATGCAGCATCAAAACCAAACCAATATTATAAAGACAGGCTAGTGCTGATCGGTCAGGACCGCGGTCGATTACAGATACTGGCTGATTCATTGCGTAGCTTGCAGGCGAATGCGACCTATTACACGCCGTCCGAAAGCTGGTGGTTGTTGCCAGTGATGTTAGCCATCGTCACGCTCTACCTCCTGTTGTTGCTGCCATTGTTGTCGAAGATGAGCGGCCTGTTCCTGGGGGCTTTCCTGGTGATGGGAATCATCTCTGTGCAACCGGTTCTATTGATACTCAACGGCATCTGGTGGCCGACCATCAACATCCTGCTCCTGATGCTGGTCGGGCAGTTAGTGGTCTATGTCTATAGCTCCGGTAAATCCCTGCTCGATGGTCTGATGAAGCAGCTACGTGATGCCTGGTTGCAGTTGGGACATTACCAGTATGAAAAGGGTGACTATGAGACCGCTATCACGAGTTTACTGAAGTGCGACAATGACCAGAACGCACTGGCTGATCTGTATGAGATCGGCCTTAACTTCGAGCGTAAAAGACAGTATGACAGGGGGCTGCAGATATATACCGAGATAAGGGCCCGGCAGAAGAATTATAAGGATATCGATAAGCGTATCAAGTCAATCATCGGTTTCACTTCGACGCAGGCACAAGTCGTGTCACCCGGTCAGCTGCAGAAAACGCTGGTGCGTTCACAGATAGAACTGCCGGAATTCGGCCGTTATAAGATCGAACGAGAGCTCGGACGTGGTGCCATGGGAGTGGTCTACCTTGGTCAGGACCCCAAGATAAATCGTCAGGTAGCGATCAAAACACTGGATTATTCGCAGTTCTCTAAAAAAGAACTCACTACCGTCAAGAACCGCTTCTTTCGAGAAGCGCAGGCCGCCGGCCGTCTCAGCCACAGTAACATCGTAACCGTGTATGACATGGGTGAAGAAGTAGACTTTGCTTTTATCGCGATGGATTATGTCTCTGGTGTACCGTTATCAGACTACACTGTGGATGGCGCACTGCTGCCGGTACGGGAAGTCTATCGGATCATCGAGATCGTCGCGCAAGCTCTGGATTATGCACATCGGCAGAACATCGTGCACCGGGATATCAAACCCGGCAATGTCATGTATGACCCGAATGACAAACAGGTGAAGATCACCGATTTTGGCATCGCCCGAATCACGGATTCTGTTAAAACCAGGACCGGGAGTTTCCTTGGCAGTCCATCATATATGGCACCGGAGCAGATGACCGGGGCACACGTCGATGGACGCGCAGATATCTATTCACTGGGAGTCAGCTTCTATCAGCTGTTGACAGGCACGCTACCATTCAAAGCGGACAGCCTGGCGAACCTGGCGTATAAGATCACCAACGAAAAATTCACGCCGGTAAGAGAATTGAGGCCTGACCTTCCTGCCAGTGCAACACGCATCATCAACAAGGCTATGCAGAAACAGCCCGATAGACGTTATGCCACGGGCGCGGATATGATGAAAGCACTAAGACGCGAGAACTGGGCAGAGGCTTAAGCGGCTGTTCTATGGCGGCCGGCAATGAGGATATTTACAGTGTCAGTTATTATTAAAAATTGTGTTGTTATGCTTGTATTTCTCTCAGCCGTAACGGTACATGCGCAACCTTTTCCGGTCAGTACTGAGATCACTATAAGGAATGGCGACTGGTATCCATTGCCAGAGGAGGACATGAAGGCAGCGGCTGTTGATACTGCGCTGGCTGAGCTTACCAGGGGTGGCCTGTTTTCTATCGTTGATGGCAGTGAAGTCAATAAACTGGGCCTGGTTATATCATTGATCGGCCCTGCAGAAACGGCGAAGCTGACGATACAGGTGAATCTAAAGGGGCAGCCCAGCTTTGTTTCAACAGCGTCTATTTCTGTTCAAGGCATGGATTTCCAGGGCATCTATAACGCGTTCGAACATATAGGCCTGGTCGCTGCAAAGCGTCTGAATGACAAGACAGAAGCGTTGTTGGTCAAGCCGAACAGCGATGCGGGTGATAAACCTGCAGCGAATAACCAGGAGCTGCAGGCTAAATATGATAAGGCCCAGAGATTGAAACGCCAGTATGAGTATCAAAGTTCACGCATATTGTTCGAGCAGGTGGCAGCAGCTACCGGTAAGGGTAGTGAACGGTTAAGTGCGCTTGCTAAAGATGAGCTCAAATATGGTTTGACGGTGTTCGAGGCAAAACAGTGGATGGTCGCCATGGGAAATTCCGCTAACCCATCTGCAATTTCATCGTCGATACAGAAATCTGAAAATCTATATCGGCAAATCCTGGCTGAGAACAGTGACAGTTTAAGCCGAACACAGGAAGCCCAGGCAGCATTGGATAACCTGTCGGTCAGCCGTAACGCGCTGAAAAATATCCTGCGCGCGCAGACCTTAATGGCCGCGAGCAGTATCCGTATGATGATGCAGCAGCAATACATGATGAGTGGTGAATGTCCGAACAAAAAAGATGTCTCTCGTTATGCTTCCGATATGCAGACAGAAGTAACGATCAACAGTGTGAACAAGCGTTCTGACGAAACGCGTTACTCGTTTACCGAAAATAAAACGGGAAATCCTTTTGTCCTGTCATGCGCCAATCAAAGGATCACGGTAATCAATTGATCACGCTGGCGTCGAAAAGATCATACGCTTTTTATAGACCGGAATTATTCCGATGAAAAATCGAGGCGATCTTTTGCATGCTGATGTCAAAAGCTGATTTTATAAAGCAGCTGAGTTCGTTGCATATATATTTAATAATATCCATTTGTTCTCCTTCCTTTTTGCTCATTTCTACCAGGCAGCCTGAACTGGTTCAGTTCACAGTCAGCATCCATAGTGCCTTACCTTGCCGAATATTGCAGTCGGACTGAAGTCTAAGAAGTTGTAAGGATTTGACTACAATGATGTCGATGCTGGACTCTTTGCCGGCGTTTAAGGTGACACTTTTATTTCTTGAACAGTGATGCTTCGACGCGCATACAGAGTTCAACGTCATCGCTTACCAGCAGTGTCAGGTTATCCATATCGAAATCCGAACGCTTGATGAAGGATTTGGCGGTAACGACAATATCGGCAACGCTTTGCGGGTCCCTGTTTGCTATAGTCGATATCTGAACGTTGAAATAAACGGGTCTGGTTACACCATGCATGGTCAGCATGCCTTCGAGAAACGCATTGTTATGATTTCGCCACCAGAGCTTCTTGCTGACGAACAAGATTTTTGAATAGGTATAGGTGTCCAGAAAGTACTCACTCTTCAGCATGTTCTGCAGGTAATCCTGTTCCATGGCGAGAGAATTAGTGTCGACCATTACCAGCATCTGTGATTTGTCCCCCCAGACTTCCTTGCGTAGTGCCAGTCCGCCCTGGATACCTTTGAAACGAGCTTCTACCCGACCGACGGCACTATTGACGCAGAAGCCAACATCGGAGGTCTTCGGCTGGATACGGTACAGGCGTCCTTCTTCGCTTGCCTGCAACATAGATTTGACGATGGCCGGATCGACCACACCGCCACGAAATGGCGCACAGATGCGTTCCTCGACCTCGGTCTGCTGGTGTGGGTGTGCAATGACAGGTGACGTGATAAATAGCAGTGATAGAAGAATGATAGCGCGCATCAAAAACACCCTCAACGATATAATCTCACTTAATATTATAAACGTGACAATCCAGTAACAGCTTGACCTGCGTCTTATGATGCGCCGTTATTTTGTATCTACAACTGAATGTTATGTTTCAGAATCGTTCAAGCTAAGGGTTGGGTGACCAGTGCCGGTCTACTGGTTTTGATTGTCGATCTTAGCCCATGTGTCACGCAGCGTGACCGTGCGATTGAAACTCAGGTCTTTCGCATGGCTGTCTCTGACGAAATAGCCGGTGCGTTCAAACTGGTAATGCAGGTCCGGGCTGGCTTCAGCGAGTGCCGGCTCGAGTTTGCAGCCGCTCAGTACCTTTAATGATTCCGGGTTCAGATGCTCGATAAAGTTTTCTGTTGCTGCAGGGTTGGGGTGGGTGAACATCCTGTCGTACAGGTTGACGGTGGCATCGACCGCATGTTCGGCAGAAACCCAGTGGATGGTGCCCTTTACTTTTCTGCCATCGGGGGATGAGCCGCCCCTGGTCTCAGGATCGTACTGACAGATCAGTTCGATGACTTCGCCGTTTTCGTCTTTTACGATATCGGTGCAGGTGATGTAATAGGCGTAACGCAGACGGACTTCGCGGCCGAGCGAAAGGCGGAAGAATTTTTTCGGTGCATCTTCCAGGAAATCATCACGTTCGATATAGATGACTTTTGAAAAGCTGATCTTGCGTATCCCCATCTCTTCTTTTTGCGGATGGTTTTTCGCCGTCAGTTCTTCGCTGTGATCGTCCGGGTAGTTTTCGATAGTGACTTTCAGCGGATTCAGAACACCCATGACACGGATCGCATGCTCATTCAGGTCTTCACGGATGCTGTTCTCCAGTACCGCTATTTCGATA
>Ga0316201_10004809_pt1 | contig 10276 bp, 7 predicted proteins | sample CS6wburrow_MG_FD_204516 | JGI IMG/M metagenome (GOLD analysis project Ga0316201, IMG submission 204516) | Coastal sediment microbial communities from Delaware Bay, Delaware, United States - CS-6 worm burrow | ecosystem: Environmental > Aquatic > Marine > Coastal > Sediment | place: USA: Delaware... | reverse complement strand
TTTTTTTTGAGTGCATTCAAATTTCGGTTTGAAGCGATGCAAGCTCAACTTTAGTGAATGAATGTTATTGGGGAGTTTGTTTTAGCTCCCTTCAAACTCTTATGGACTAAATAGTGAGAAAAAAAAGATACCCACACAACTCAAACTCATCCATGATAATATTACCACATTGGCAGTCGATGCCATTGTCAATGCGGCTTGCTTCGATAGATTTTGCCACGGAAAAACACTTCAAGACACGGAAATATTGCCTCGACTGTTCATTTTTCATTATTAATTCATTGTTCATTTTTCATTCGGTTACTTAAACCCTCTCCAAAATCCGTTATAACCGTAAATAATAAACGCCTATTTTGATGAAATCAAAACCAAAGCTTTTCCCTTGTTTTTTTAAGCAGGGATTGTCATAAGTTATAGAGCATTATAAAATTATAAATCGTTTTTTTTGACGTTTGCATTAATATAAAAACTCTGAAAGTGATTAATGAGAGGAAATATAATTTATGGCACAGTTAGCCGATCCCATGTACGATGACGATGTTGTTGTTGAAGAAACCAAACCAAAACTTAAACGTCCACCTTTATATAAAGTGGTACTGTTAAATGATGATTATACGCCAATGGATTTCGTCGTTCATGTATTAGAAAACTTTTTTGGCATGAATCAAGATTTAGCTAATCATGTCATGTTGCAAGTACACCTAGAAGGCAAAGGGATTTGCGGCACTTATACCCGTGATGTTGCAGAAACGAAAGTGACGCAAGTCAATACTTATGCGCGTGAAAATCAGCATCCTCTCCTGTGTACAATGGAGAAAGCGTAAGTTCAATTATCAATTATCAATTATCAATTATCAGTCACTTTATCTATCCCAATAATTACCCGTTTGCTACCCTTCAATTATCAAGAAAAAGGGTGTGGTATATTTATTTTTTGGAATTGCCCAAATCTAATCCCAAAGAGGTTCTCAACAATGTTAAGTAAGGAACTTGAACTCACCCTGAATACCGCTTTTCAGACGGCACGTCAAAAGCGTCATGAATTTATGACGGTAGAACACTTGTTATTGTCGCTACTCAATAATAAAGATGCCGTTGAAGTTTTACAGGCCTGTGGCGTGGATCAGAAGATACTTCAAAAAGAGTTATCTCATTTTTTAGAAGAAACCACGCCCAAATTATCCTTAAGGGATCAACGGGATACACAACCTACCCTGGGTTTTCAACGGGTATTACAACGCGCTGTTTTTCATGTGCAATCTTCAGGTAAAAAAGAAGTGACGGGTGCCAATGTCTTAGTGGCGATTTTCTCAGAACGTGAATCACAAGCCGTGTATTTTCTTGAAAAACAAGATGTTGCCCGTTTAGATATTGTCAATTATATTTCCCACGGAATTTCCAAAATTGATAACGACAATAATCCCGACTTTTCTCCCGCTCATGACGAAAACGATCAAGGTGCCGAAAACGCGCCCAGTAAAAATCCCTTAGAAATCTACACGGTTAATTTAAATGAACAGGCGAAAGCCGGCAAGATTGATCCGTTAATCGGGCGAGAACACGAAATTGAACGCACCTTACAAATTTTATGTCGAAGGCGCAAAAACAACCCCTTATTAGTGGGAGAAGCCGGTGTGGGAAAAACGGCGATAGCTGAAGGTTTAGCGAGACTGATTATTGAGAAAAAAATCCCCGACGTTTTGGCGAATAGCGTTATCTTTTCCCTAGACTTAGGCACATTACTGGCCGGTACCAAATATCGTGGCGATTTTGAAAAACGCCTCAAAGCCGTTTTAATTGAATTGGGTAAACAACCCGGCGCGATATTGTTTATTGATGAAATCCATACCATCATTGGAGCGGGTGCCGCTTCGGGTAGCGCGATGGATGCCTCTAACCTGCTTAAACCTATGTTAGCCGCAGGTGAAATAAAATGTATTGGATCAACCACTTATCAAGAATATCGCGGCATTTTTGAAAAAGATCGGGCCCTATCTCGCCGCTTCCAAAAAATTGAAGTGAATGAACCTTCAGTTGAAGAAGCCGTGCAAATTCTACATGGATTAAAGCCGCGTTTTGAAGAACACCATGAACTCAAATATGCCTCAGCGGCTTTACAAGCCGCAGCAGAATTATCGGCCCGTTATATCAATGATAGGCATTTGCCTGACAAAGCGATAGATGTGATTGATGAAGCGGGTGCCAGCCAACGTTTACAACTCCCCTCAAAACGTAAAACGCTGATCAATGTCAATGAGATTGAACAGATTGTTGCCAAAATTGCCCGTATTCCACCGAAAAATGTCTCCGTTTCCGATAAAGAAACCTTAAAAAACCTAGAACGCGATTTGAAAATGGTGGTTTATGGGCAAGAAGAAGCCATTGAGCTTTTAGCGCAAACCATCAAAATGTCACGTTCAGGCCTCGGAAACCTAGAAAAACCAATAGGTTCCTTCCTATTTGCTGGGCCAACTGGTGTCGGTAAAACCGAAGTCACGCGCCAATTAGCGCGTATCATGGGCATAGATCTGGTTCGCTTTGACATGTCAGAATACATGGAACGGCATACCGTATCACGCTTAATAGGTGCCCCACCCGGTTATATCGGCTTTGAGCAAGGCGGCTTACTGACAGAAGCGATTAATAAACAACCCCATGCCGTCTTATTGCTAGACGAAATTGAAAAAGCGCATCCAGATGTCTTCAACCTGTTATTACAAGTCATGGATCATGGCTCACTAACAGACACGAATGGACGCAAAACCGATTTTCGTCATGTCGTCATAGTGATGACAACGAATGCTGGTGCCGAACAAGCCAGCCGAGCATCAATCGGATTTAGCCCCCAAGATCATTCCAGCGATGCAATGGAAGCGATTAAACGCACCTTCACCCCCGAATTTCGTAACCGCCTAGATACGATCATCCAATTTAAAGCCTTAACGCCAGAAATGATCGGACATGTGGTGGATAAATTCATCTTTGAACTGGAAGCGCAATTAGCTGACAAAAACGTCACTATCGTAGTCAACGAAGCGGCCCGCCATTGGTTAGCCCAAAAGGGCTACGATCCCATGATGGGTGCCCGGCCCATGGCCCGCTTGATTCAAGATAAAATCAAGAAAGCCCTGGCCGAAGAATTACTCTTTGGCAAACTAGAAAAAGGCGGCCATGTGCAAGTGCGCGAAGAGAATAATGAACTGGTATTTGCCTTTGAAAGTGCAAAAATACCAAAAGAAAAAGAAGCCCTCGCAGCTTAAGATATTCCAGATAATGCTTTTTTCACGCTTCGCGCGAAGACGCTAAGAATCAAGACTTCGCGACTTTGCGCGAAGCGTGAGCATAATATTTTTAAAAGCGAGATTAGTCTATCTAAATTAAATCAACATTATAAGCAGTAATCGGCGCATCTGAACCATCATCAAACTCAATTCCGGCTTCAACACCTATTCGTGCAATCTTTTCTGCTTCCTCAAACTGATCGTATGCGGCATACATCGCGCCAAGTGCATAGTCGCTACCCGAACCGATTGACCAAAATTTTTCGTACTCATCAATTTCCCGTAAACTGAATACGCCAAAAATGCCGTAGCGATTCGCGATAAACAGATCCATCTGGCTAGACTCATAAGGATCGTCATCTTCATCTTTGGGATTCAGAAAATACTTATTCTTCAAACGCGGATGGAGTTTACGGAAATATTCAAAAATAGCCAGTCGATTTTTAAAACTGGGCATCTCTTTCGTTTTAGAGAAAATACTTTCCACAACATGATGATGAGCCGCACTGCCCACAATACCAATATAATTATTACCAAAATGCTGTATTTTGTCTGGCTCAGTCACATAAGCGGCTCGTTGCCAGCGAGTGCCAAAGCTTGTTAGCGTCTCCGCTGCAATACAAGCCTTCCCATTTTTCTTCACGACAACCAATGTTGACATCTTGACTCCATTTTAGGATAGTTTAAATAGGCAACCACAAAAGATTGCCCCTACTATAGCGTTTCCCGATTAGGTTAAATACATTTTTTTTGATGTAGGGTGGGTAGAGCGGAGCGAGCCGAAGGCCAGCGAAGCTAAACACACCATTTCCTACGCTCCTACCCACCCTACAGTTACTGCGTTTCAGTTTGAATTCAATTTTGTCTTCAACAACTCATTCACCTGCGCCGGATTCGCCTTACCCTTTGACACTTTCATCACCTGTCCAACAAAAAAACCAAACAATTTGTCTTTACCACTGCGATAATCTGCCACTTGTTTTGGATTCTTAGCCACAATCTCATCAATAAGTTGTTCAATCGCGCCACTATCCGTGATCGGTTTCAAACCGCGTTTCTCAATAATCGTATCGGCATCGCCTTCACCGTTCCACATCGCCTCAAAAACCGTTTTCGCGATTTTACCCGTAATCGTTTTATCGCTAAGACGACGCAACATGCTCGCCAATTGAGTCGCACTGATTTTCGATTCTGTGATCTCCAAATTGTGTTTATTCAACAAGCCTGTCAAATCACTTATCACCCAATTGGCACATAATTTCGCCTCACTACCTGACGCTTTAACCGTTTCTTCAAAATAATCAGCGAGTTCACAACTGCCTATCAGCGTACTGGCATCATAAAGCGACAAACCATATTCCTGCATAAAGCGTTGTTTTTTATCATCCGGTAATTCTGGCAACGCCCTTTTAACCTGTTCTAAAAAAGCCGGCTCAATCACTACTGGCAATAAATCCGGATCGGGAAAATAACGGTAATCATTAGCCTCTTCCTTGCTACGCATTGGGCGCGTTTCATTTTTATCCGCATCATACAAACGGGTTTCTTGAACGACTTTCCCCCCACTTTCGATGACATCAATTTGGCGTTCAATTTCAATATTGAGCGCACGTTCAACAAAACGGAAAGAATTCAGATTTTTCAATTCCGTGCGCGTACCCAATTCTTCTTGCCCTAAAGGGCGAATAGAAATATTCGCATCACAACGAAAAGAGCCTTCCTGCATATTGCCATCGCAGATATCTAAATAACGCACCAAGGTATGCATTTTTTTCATATAAGCAATCGCTTCCTTGGGGGAACGCAAATCGGGCTCCGAAACGATTTCTAATAAAGGCGTACCGGCCCGATTCAGATCAATACCGCTCACGCCCTGAAAAGCCTCATGATCAGATTTCCCCGCATCTTCTTCCAAATGGGCGCGAGTGATACCAATGGTTTTTTCTTCGCCATCAATTTCAATTTGCAACTGCCCCTGTTTGACTATCGGCAATTCATATTGGCTGATTTGATAACCCTTGGGTAAATCAGGATAAAAATAATTTTTGCGAGCAAACACGGATCGTGGCGCAACTTCAGCCCCGATAGCTAAACCAAATTTAGCGGCCATTCGCACAACTTCCTCATTCAACACGGGCAATACGCCAGGTAAACCTAAATCTACGGCACAAGCTTGCGTATTGGGATCGGCACCATAAGCAGTTGAAGCCCCTGAAAAAATTTTACTTTTCGTCGCTAATTGAGCGTGAATTTCAAGGCCAATAACGGTTTCATACATAACAATCACCTTTTTAATTTATTAATAGTCGTGCAGCAAAATAAATTGGGTTTGAAAATCGGGCAGCAAAATAAATTGGGTTTGAAAATCGGGCCGTAAAATAAATTGGGTTTGAAAATCGGGCCGTAAAATAAATTGGGTTTGAAAATCGGGCCTTCAAGATTTATCGATATGTTGAAGGTACTCATTTATTTTACCCCAAGTTCATTTTTGGATAAGATTTGAGCATGAAGTTTTAAAACGTAGAATTTTGCATTAATCATTAACCCCATTAACCATTAACCATTAGCCATTAACCATGACAATAATACAAAGCCTATTCGGATTAGTGGCTATTCTATTAATAGCCTACGCTTTCAGCGAAGCCAAAAAAGCTATCGAGTTTAAAATCCTATTGATTGGGGTTTTGATTCACTTCACACTGGCCGTTCTGTTTTTAAAACTGCCTCTCTTTCAACAGATTTTTTTAGGGTTAAACCAAGTCGTTTTGGTATTAGATACCGCAACCACAGCCGGTACCCGTTTTGTGTTTGGTTATCTGGGCGGCGGCCCAGCCCCTTTTGAAGTCAAAGATCAAGGCGCAATGTTTAATCTAGCCTTCAAAGCCCTGCCCTTGGTTTTAGTCATGAGCGCCTTGTCGTACCTACTCTATTACTATCGCATCTTACCAGCAGTCGTTCAATTTTTCTCTTATTTACTCCAAAAGAGTTTAGGCATCGGCGGCTCGGTGGGATTGAGTGCCGCAGCCAATGCGTTTGTTGGTATGGTAGAAGCCCCTTTATTGATCAAACCGTATTTAAAAAACATGACACGGGGTGAAATATTCGCCGTTATGGTGGCCGGCATGTCAACGATTGCCGGCACAATGATGGTTTTATACGCCCATATCTTATCGGCCAAAATCCCAGAGGCAATGGGGCATATTCTAACAGCGTCTTTGTTAAACGTGATTTCTGCCTTAATCATCTCAATGTTGATCGTACCCTTTCAACAGGATAACTCAAATGAGAAAATCGTCTTACCTAAAATGGCCCATAGTGCAATGGATGCCATTGTCAAAGGCACCACAGACGGCGTGAAATTGTTGATCAATATCATAGCCATGCTCATAGTCTTAGTCGCCCTCGTTGAATTGCTCAATCAAATTTTACTTTTATTGCCTCAAATTCAAGACAAGCCGATAACATTACAAGGCATTTTAGGCCTCATAATGGCACCCCTGATGTTTTTAATCGGCATCCCCTATTCAGAAATCTTCACCGCCGGCAGCTTAATGGGTACCAAAGTCATCTTAAATGAATTTTTGGCTTACCTACAATTATTGAATTTACCGGCCGATGCACTGCAAGACAGGAGCAAAATCATCATGATTTATGCCTTATGTGGGTTTGCCAATATAGGCAGTCTAGGGATTATGATAGGCGGATTAACGGCAATGTCACCCGAAAAAAGAGATGACATCATCTCTCTAGGTATGAAATCCATTTTTGCCGGCGTGTTAGCCACTTGCTTCACAGCAACCGTTGTGGGAATTATTTATTAAAAATCAAAAGGTTATAAATAATGGCCAACTTTCAAAGCCTAGAAAAAAAGAATTTGCTCAATTAACCGATGATGAAGTACTGGCCATTGAAAGAAAATACGAGGATATTTTCCAAGGAAATGGTAGTGACTAAAATGGTTTTGGCTTGATCATAGATTGAACACAGTGGAAACGAGATAAATGAAAATCGGGCATTTGCAAAATAAATTTTGCACTCCAAATCTCGTGTAAAATAATAAGATTTTGTTTTTATTGAGGTTAATACCTATAACACTGCGTTCATCTCTTCACGCTATAATCATTTCTATACCAATCCACAAAATGCGCTATGCCTTCTTCAATCGTTGTGCGCGGTTTAAAGCCTATTTCTCGTTCTAAGTCATTGATATCGGCATAAGTGGCCGTGACATCGCCTGGTTGCATGGGGAGCATTTGCATTTTTGCGGTTTTTCCTAAGGCCTTTTCTAGCGTTTTAATAAAGTACATCAGTTCGACGGGCTGATTGTTGCCTATATTGTAAAGTCGATACGGGGCGGGGCTGGTACCGGGATCGGGAGAATCACTTGACCAGTTGAGGTTGGGTTCGGGTATCCGATCTAATACCCTTACCACACCTTCGATGATGTCATCAATATAGGTAAAATCGCGCTGCATTTTGCCGTGATTGTAGACTTCAATGGGTTGATCTTTCAGGATAGCTTGGGTGAATTTGAAATAGGCCATATCTGGCCTGCCCCAAGGGCCGTACACGGTGAAAAAGCGTAGCCCGGTGGTGGGTAAACCGTAGAGGTGGGCATAAGTGTGTGCCATTAATTCATTCGCTTTTTTGGTGGCGGCGTATAGTGAGATGGGATGATCGACATTGTGGTGTACTGAAAAGGGCATTTTGGTATTGAGGCCGTATACGGAACTTGATGAGGCAAAGACGAGATGCTCGATACGATGATGACGACAGCCTTCTAGCAGATTGACAAACCCAAGGATATTGCTGTCTACATAAGCGTAGGGGTTTTCAATTGAGTAACGCACTCCGGCTTGGGCCGCTAAATTGACTACCTTTTTAAATTTGTTCTGCGAAAACAGTTCTGCTATTCCTGCCCTATCTGCCAAATCAAGTTGAATAAAACGGAAATGGGGTTGCGTTTTTAATTGCGTTAAACGGGCTTTTTTGAGGTTGACATCATAATAGTCATTGAGATTATCAATACCGATGATCTCAAAACCTTGTTCCAAAAGCCGTTTAGAAAGTTGGGCTCCGATGAAACCGGCTGCACCTGTGATCAGAATACTCATATTTGGATTGACCTTGTTTTTTTTTTAACTAAAAAACTTCAACACACACAGAGTACCACAGAGTACTACAGAATATCGCGTCTATACGATTTTTTGTAGAGACGCGATGCTTCGCGTCTCTTTCTTAGTTTTTCCGTGGCAAAATCGACCCGAAGCCACTCACACAAGTCATTGATTTGTAAGACAACCACGGGTTTGTAGGGACTAGCATTTATAACAAGCGGGATTTATGATAAGCCATAATTAAAGCTGGCTTAGTGAATTAGATCGAACACTCTCCCGGCTGTTCAGTGATAAGTAAGAGACTATTGATGCAAGGCTTCTAAGTTTTGTTGTGCAGAAGGATGCCCCAGTGCTGCCACTTTAGCAAACCACTTTTTGGCAAGGCCTACATTTTTTTTGACACCTTCACCTTTTAAGTACATTAATCCAAGGGTATTTTGTGCCTCATTGTCTCCCTGGCTTGCGGCTTTGCGAATCCATTTTGATGCCTGAGTTAACAATTACCGCATAAATAAGTAGCAGCATCATATCGTTTTCCCACAAATAAAATTTGTGCCTCTTTCAAACGTGCCCTTGCTAAAGTATTTTGCGAGTTGCACTGAAAAATTTATGAAAGCGGTTTGTTGTTGGAAAAGGAGGGTGCCTACATTTTTTGTGTCCTGTACATTTATGCGCCTTTTTAAGGCAGCTAGACATTTTCTGGAAAGCTGTTCAAGCTCATTATATGATTGCGTGGTGGCTATTTACATTTATAACCTATTTGACCTTGTCAAATTAATCCTTCTCGGCAAACTGAGGAATAGAATAATTACCGCCAAAGGCTTTAAAGAGGCGGTTAATGCCATCATAATCTGAATAGTAAATATCTGCCCTGTCTTCGATATAAGTTAGTGCTTTTGGTTCAAAACCACCGGCTGAAACAAACCACAACTGTATATCAGGCACTTCAGTGCCCTCTTCCTCATGCATTTGCTTCAATACGGCAGCCGCACTTTCAAGCTTCTTGACTTGCGTGATATCCATAGTCGTTTTGGTATATTTGCACTCACAAAGCCAGACTTTATTACGCTTGTTTTCTTTGCCGAACACATCAATCTGATAAGCCGGTGTTTTGCCCCCTTTCAAGGTGGTTGTTTTAACAAATTGGAATAAGGGAACTTCTATTTCACCTGTTTGACCAAACCAAGCACCTGGCAACTGCTCATGGTTAAATTTCATCATGGACACTTCAACGAGCATTTCTAGAAATTTACCTTTCAGCGTACTCATTAAACCCTGTTGGCTCAAATCAATTTTGTCAACCCCTTCCAAGTCTTGTTCATACACAAACTTAATAAACCGCATCAGACAGATATCATTAAAGGTGTAAAATTTTTCAGCACTTCTATATACCAAGTCAGCCTGATACAATCGTTCAATCTTATCCTCTACCGCTGATTTGGGCGCCTTGAGCTTTTTGGCAATGGCCTTGATATCTACCGGTCGATTGTTGTACTGAGTAAAATAATAAATAATTTTCTTGCCCAACTGCTCATCATCATCGGCATTCAGATGTTTTCGGTTCTCCCTAAAATGAGTCAGCCAAAAACCATAGATTTTACCGTTTTCAATCTCATAACGGATGAGCTGATCAATAGCCTTTTTATCCCCAAACCCCTTGTCTTCAGAGTCTGACACTGCTAGGCAATACAAGTAATAAGGATGTCCTCCCACCTGGGCACTGGCATAAAGGGCCATCTCCGGTGTCATCGCCTGATCAGGGGCATAATATTTCAGCGCCTTGAGTAAAAGTGTCGCACCATCTGGAATAGACAGGGGTTTGATATATTTAAAGCCAAATCGGCCACCAAGTGGGCCACCCATCACGGTCCTGAAAAT
>Ga0316201_10004808_pt1 | contig 10278 bp, 8 predicted proteins | sample CS6wburrow_MG_FD_204516 | JGI IMG/M metagenome (GOLD analysis project Ga0316201, IMG submission 204516) | Coastal sediment microbial communities from Delaware Bay, Delaware, United States - CS-6 worm burrow | ecosystem: Environmental > Aquatic > Marine > Coastal > Sediment | place: USA: Delaware... | reverse complement strand
TGTTCAGAATCTCTCTATTGAGCGCAGTTTCCGGCAGACTGCCTTAGCCTGCCTTCTTCTCCAGAAACGGGAGCGAAGCATGACAATTATCATCTGATGAAGAATAATCAACTCATACCATGGTCTGCGGGTCACTTCAACTTGAGCTTTTTGATTCTCGAGCGCAGGGTAGAAGGGTTCATCTGCAAAATGCGCGCTGCCCCATGCTCTCCACTTATCTGCCAGTTGGTTTTTGTCAGGGCCCGCAAGATATGTTGGCGTTCGATTTCCGCGAGGGGAAGAATCTCAGCCGATAAGCCGGCTTCCAAACGATTATTTTTTTGCAATGCAGGCAGGTCATCGGGAAGCTGAAGATTTGAGGAAGTACTGGTAATAACCGCGCGTTCGAGCATGTTTCTCAGTTCACGAACATTTCCCGGCCAGTCATAGTCCGTCAGGTTTTCCAGTATAATCGGCGATATGTCGTCGACATTTTTGCCGAATTTTTTGTTGAAGATAGAAATGAAATGGTTGATCAACAAGGGAATGTCACCCTTTCTGGCTCGAAGCGGTGGGATGGTAATGGGGTAGATATTAAGGCGGTAATAAAGATCAGCTCGAAAACGACCTTCAGTTATTTCATGCTCCAGGTCACGGTTAGTGGCTGAGATTACCCGGACGTTTGCCTGTATGGTCTGTGAACCCCCGATCCGTTCAAATTCTTTTTCCTGCAGCACGTTGAGTAATTTTGCTTGTATATCCAGCGGCATTTCACTGATTTCGTCGAGGAAGATGGTGCCGCCTTCAGCAAGTTCAAATTTTCCCCGGCGCAGGCTAACTGCATTGGTAAAAGCCCCAGGCTCATGGCCAAACAACTCGCTTTCGACAAGTTCAACAGGGATAGCTGCACAATTCACCCGGATAAACGGGTTGTCACGGCGATCACTTTCGCGATGAATCGCCTGGGCGACCAGTTCTTTGCCGGTACCGGTCTCGCCCATAATCAGGACGGTGGCGTCGGTTTTGGCAACCTGCTGAATTTTTTGCAACACGTAAAGCAGGCCGTCGCTCTTGCCGATGATCTCGGTAAAACCATGGTTTGCCTGAATCATCTGCTTAAGTGAGATATTTTCCCGCTCAAGCTTTTCCTTCAATACCTCAAGCTCCTCGATGGCCAGGTCCCGGCTCGATTCCGCTATTTTCTGATCGGTAATATCCTTGCCGATGCTCAATATCCCAGGGGCTGAGTACCCTGTGTCCTCAAGCAGAACGCTTGACCAGAGAATGGTGCGATGCTCGCCTGATTGCGTAAGGATTGAAAGAGAACGTTCTGCCATAATTGTGGACTGACCAGTGATAACCATTTCAAGTCTGTGGGTTGTTTCCCTGCGTTCCTCTGTTGGAATGATTTCAGCAAACGGCCGGTTCAGGATTTCATCCTCCTTATAGCCGGTAAGCTGTAGAAAATAGGGATTAACAAAAAAAATTGTCTTGTTGTGGTCGATGCCCAGGACAACGAGATGGACGTTCATCAGCAGGTTGCGCCAGCGCGCTTCTGCTTTTTTTATCTCATGAGCCAGGCGAGAGGCTAGCAGGACATCACCTGCCAGTGAAAAGCTCATCACCAATGTCAGCGGCAGAAAGAGAAAACTGCCAAGATACGGAGGATCTGCCAGGCCGAAATCAATCAAGGTCCCATGCAGATAGCCCAAGCCGAGGCATAGAAAAATTGTCGTACCGAATAACGTCGCTGTTTTAACATTGCCTGCCCTGCCAAAACGAAGTGTAGCAACTGCCGTGTAAATCACGATCATCAGCCAGGCAGCATCACTAATAATTCTGAATGGATTGGCTTCTCCTTTGAGAAGATAAAAGAGTTCACCCGAACGTGGTGAAAAAGAGGTCAACTCGAGACTTCCATGAAACAGGATTCCCGCAGGTGAAAAAAGATTGATAATCACAGCAAGACTGTACAGTAATGATATCAGGACTGGAGGCCAGCGTTTTGACGACTTGGTGTAGTAAAAGACAAACCAGGCGAAATTGATCCAGAGCAGACCTTGTGCACACAAGGTCGCTTTATGAATGGCAATGTGCTCCGACAGCGAGCCGGTATTAAAAGCCCATATTTCTAAAAAAGACGAGAGCGCAATGGCAAAAGCCATCAGAGAAAAGACAAGATCAACCCGCAATTCCTTCCGGCGAAAGAAAATAATTAAATGGAGATACCCTATGGCGAAACTAACGCTGCCGGCAAAAATAAATGCAAAAGATATCAGGCTCATAATGACAAATTACACTATTGTTTGATAGTGGGACAATATATTTCCTTTTGCCAAAAGACTGACTTTATTTACCTGGCGGGAAGCGCTCTACATTGCATTACTGCATACCCGAACTCCATTTAGGGTCTCGGGCTAGAAGTCCTCTGGTTTGTAGACCTCGAAGAAGGTTTTCTCTCCGATAAGAGAATCGATCTGCCCCTGAATGTCTCGGGCTTCTTTCTGGTTCATCCAGTTAATCCAGTCATCCGCCGTTTTCCATTCATTGATGACAAGAAATTCTGCCGGATCACTCAATTTTGAATAGGTTGTACGTGAGATAAAGCCCGGTTGCGTCTCTGATTTAGCCCGCAATTCCTTGAGAAGCGGCACGAGCTTTTCAGTATGTTCCATGCGAAAGACCCGTTTGATAATTACCAGTACACTCATTTGATCACCTTTATCCTAGATTTTTACACTGCGCAAATAATGTAATAGTACTCTTATAATTACGAGTACCTGCAAAGACAATTTCTATGAAAATATTTATAGTGACGCAAGGATATTTGAGCCGCCCGGCGTCATTGCCAAATTTGGCAGAATGATCTTGTCTGTCATTGAACGGCCATGTCTAGTGATTATCCGAAACTGTGAGGTAATCGGTAAAAATCAGGTAATCAACGAACTATTGCAGGGAAATATAACTAAGGTGCTCAATATGAGCATGTCGGCACAGTAATCTGAAGGCAATAAGCACTCCGACACCATGTTGCCGGGAGTGATCTGAGAACTCTCACCTGTTCAATTGTAAAGTATTCCACATTTTTTGCGGGCTTGCGGTCGCAATATGCATAATCTGAGCGTAGAGGGTTTCACTTCTTATTTGACCAAGAGAAGCCGTCAAATCAAAAAATTTTCTGCTCATTTCCTCAAGTGTATAGGGGTTGTCGGGATCACCTCTGGCTGAGAGAGTCTCACTGTTCATTGTCTTGCCGTTATGCAGGGTAATGGCCACGCGTGCGAGGCATTTCTGAGGAAACTGAGCGGTAATGGCAGGATCCTCTTGAAGCACAACCCTTCTGGCAATTTCCAAAATCTTCGGATCAGTCAATGAATCGTCTACCAACTCCTGAGGTCCTACTTTACCTCTGATTAAATAACAGCCAACGATAAACGGGATGGAGTACATTGCTGCAACGGAGTTTTCAGGTGCGACGTGGTTGAGCAGTAGCGCTTTATCAAAACTGACGACTGTCACCGATTCGATCTCTTCAATGAGAAAATCGTGATCTTGAACGAGATTCGCCAGGCCATCTATAACCGGATGTGAAAAACGGCAGCAGGCATGCATCTTGAAATAGACCGAGCAGATCTCGTAGGTGAAAACCGGATCGCTGTCTTCAGTTGCATCAGCAAGAAAGGGTGTCATGGAATCAAATCCAGCCGCTGCCAACTCAACTATGCTGATTGCTGAATATGACGCCCAGGCCATGCCCTCTTTCATGGAAGAAGGGTATGCCAGGGATCTGTCCTGGGGCGCCTGGGGGGCAAAATATTCAGCCAGACCAAGTGCATTTTTGATCTGAGGCGGTGGCAGTTTTAAAAGTTTTGCCGCAGCGGCAACTCCACCGGTAATACTCCAACCGCCAGAGCCTTTCCGAGGACCCCCGGCGTGGCGCATGATGAGTGCGCCACGCACCCCAATTTCATATCCGAGAACGATAGCAGTGAGCAGCTCCTTGCCGGAGCAATCGTTTTCGGCAGCCAGCATAAGTGAGAGCGGAATAATGACGCCACCCGGATGTCCCTGAGCTGTTCTATGGCCATCATCGAGATCAAAGTAGGAGCAGGCGTGGCTATTAACAAACGCAGCCCAGGACCTGGTACTGCTCAGAGGGCTCGCGGCGATGGTTGTTGTCCCGGGGTTGTTTCGAGAGATCGTTTGAGCCAAGCTCAAAACCGCGGACCACTGCATGCCTCCGACCATACAGCCAACAGCGTCCAGCAGGCAAAGGCGGGCAGCCTGAATAGCGTTTTCAGGAATATCCGCAAAGGTTATTTCTGAAATAACATCTACGATCTTGGCCATAGCACGCCCTGTAGGATTACAAAGGTTTACCTGCTCTTAAAACCGGTTCATTGAAAATGCCTCTAGAGACAGTTCAGGCTTTTTGCCTTGGGCAATGGATGCAGCAAGCCGGCCAACCATTGGCGACAACTGAAACCCATGGGCGGAAAAACCACAGACATGGAACAGACCCGATATTTTCGGGGATTCATCAATGATGGGAAGACCGTCCTTGGCGATCCCCTCAATTCCGGCCCAGCAGCGGACTATCGTACTCTTTTTCATTATCGGAAAATGTTGCCTGACCGTTTCACTGCTTTTTCTGATTTCAGCTACTCGTATAATGGTCTTTTCAGTCTGCATATCAAGCGTTGCCTTATGACCACCGCCGATAACAACAGAGCCATTCTTTACTTGCTTGAAAGAGAGCTTATGACCATGTATGCCAACGACCGGAGTCAGAAACCGCTCCATGCGCCCGGTTACCATCATGGTAAGTGCCACCGGTTCAAGCGGCAGTGCATCACCAATCAGCGCCGCTATGTTTTTACCCCAGGCCCCGGCGCAATTGACCACTGCCTCTGCTTCAAATTGTCTCCCATCTGCAGCCTTAACAGCAAAGAACTTGTTTCGGTATGACAGATGAGAAACTCTGCATTGTGTATGCAGTTCAACTCCCGCGGCCAGCGCCGCACGTATGAATGCCTTCAAGGTTTTGGCAGGCAGGGCATGTCCATCCGATCTTGCAACAATGCCGCCGTTGCAGCTTCCCATGTAGGCTGGGACGAGCCGCTTAACCTCCTTGGCATCAATGAGTTCTTCATGATAAAAACCCAGGGACTCAACTTTGGCAACCCTGCCAGCCAGCTGTCCGAATTCCTTTTCACCCGGGGCAATACGAACCTGTCCCACGGGATGAAAGCCGCAGTCGTCGCCGACGATCTTCAAGAGCCGGGGCCACATTTCACTCGCCGCAACTGAAATGGGGATCTCCTCAAAAGCCCTGTTAATACGCCGCACACCTCCGGCATTTACTGCGGAGGCGTGCATTGCAGCGCGTTCTTTTTCAAGGAGCGCAACTTTTTTACCATCTCTTGCAAGAAAAAGTGCTGTGGCAGCACCCATTAATCCTGAACCGATTATGATGACATCGTGATGGTTCATCAATCTGAATTCTCTAACAGCGCTACTTCTGAGAGTTCAACAAGGGAGAGGTTGCGCACCGGGGCTCGAATAGTGAGGGGCTGCAGAACCTCAGGTTCGAGCTGTAAGGCTTCGGCAACAATCTCACTAAGAGCACTTCCGCACATCCTTCCCTGGCAGGATCCCATGCCGCACCGAGTCAACGCTTTAATCTCATTTGGCTCCCGGCATCCTTCTGCTATGGTCTGGCGAATTTCTCCGGCGCTTACTTCCTCACAGCGGCAGATCATGGTCTGGTCAGCCGTTTGATACAAGTTGGTGCGGGGCTTATACATGGCATCAACAAAAGGACGTGGGGCCAATTCGGCAGCAAGTTTTTTTTCAGTCTGTGGAATCATTTTGGCCTTTTCATCGGGTGGGAGTGCTTGACATTTTTCGGCAATATCGAGTGCGGCAAGCCTGCCCTTGAGTGTCGCTGGGATACCACCATGAACATAGGCACCGTCCCCGGCCACGTATATTACTTCATTTGCAGTTGCCCCAAATTGATTTGTCTTGGGATACCAGAAGCGCTGAACCGGATCCCACAGATGTTTTAAACCAAGCAATTGAGTGAAGTCGCATCGTGGAATGATACCTTCATGTACCAAAAACAGGTCACTACCTATTTCATGGCTCCGGCCGTTGGCTGTATAGGAGATGCGTTCCAGGCAATCGCTTCCGTGTGCTGCATACTCAGTGACGTTTTTTGTATGGGTAATTCCCGATCGTTTAAGGTTCGCCAACATGCGCACCCCTTTTAACAGATAATCGGTACGTCTTAGCGCCCTTGGAAGAAAGGGAAGGGCGGCCAATAGGTTCCCCCGGGGAGTTGTATCAAGAACTGTACTAATTTCAACGCCAAGACCTGCCAGGTGACCGATGACCAGCAGCAGAAGCGGACCACTCCCGCAGAGGACCACGGGGCTGCCTGGAATGGTGCCGGAACTTTTAAAGTTTGCGTCTATTGCTCCCGCCCCGAACACCCCGGGTAGATTCCAGCCATTAAACGGTACTGGCCGTTCTGTTGCACCGATTGCTATGATGATATATTTCCCGCGTATCTGGGTGGACTGTCCTGCCTCGGAAAAGCAGACCGTGCCATCTGTTTCAGCATTCCAGACAGTGGCACCACCGCGATAATCCACACCGCGGGCTCTAAATTCTTGGACCAGATTGAGCCCCTCAGAATAGTCTGGCCCCAATGTTTGCAGTGTATCTCGCCCTGCTCTTTCGATATTTCTATACAGCTGCCCACCGGGGGTCGGTTGTTCGTCGAGAACAAGCACATCAAGACCGAAACCCGAAGCACAGATAGCTGCAGAAAGGCCGGCCGGACCAGCACCGATGATTATTACGTCTCGAACCGGTGCCATCACTCCTCACCTCCCGGCAAATCGAGCTGACGTCGAATTTTCATACCTTCTTGTACCTGGATAATACAAGCCTGCTGGTTCGGATTACCGTCGATTTCCATCAAACATTCATGACAAACTCCCATAAAACAATATGGAGCTCTTTTTTGGCCGCTTGTAGGAGAGCGGCGGGTGTGGTTCTTGCTTCCGTGGCTTAAAACCGCTGCCGCTACTGTGGTTGTCTCAGGGACCTGCAATGCGGTTCCCTCGAAGTCAATGGTGACCGTCCCGCTATCCTTTTGACTATATTGTTTAAATAGTGACATTGAATCTCTCTAAATTAAAACTTTCTATTTGGGCAGGCCTTTGGCCACCCAGAATCCATGGTGGCAGGAGTGACGAATGCAGTGAGGCAAGCGTCACGCAGCTGTGTGATGTGAGCAGGTAACAACCTGGATAACCGGCAATCTCGTCATAGATGGGAAGACCGTCCGCGGTCAAAATTCTCAGGCTTGCCCATGACCGAACTACTCTGATATGAAGTAGGGCAGGAAAGATCTGCATTGCTCTTCTTGCCAGCCGAGCTGCTGCAGTAACCGTCGTGTTGGTATCGAAACCAGTATTTTCCTGGGTATAGCCAATCATGATCGTACCGCAGCCAGTCTGGCGAATTCCGCTAAAAGGGAGTGGCAGAAATGGTTTTACCCGTTCCGTTACCAGCAGCTGACCCTTCTGGGGTACCACCGGGATTGTTATTCCCAGCTTTGAACAGAGTGAAATATTGCCGAGGCCTGCGGCCAGAACAACTTTTTCAGCCTCAACCGTTTCGGTTGGTGTCGTTATCTGGTAATGGCCGTCTTTTTTCAACAAGCTTTCCACCTCACAACCCTGAATAAAGGTGCCGCCATTTTTTAGGTACATTTTTCGTATGGCCTTGAGCAGTAGCAGTGGATTGACATCGCCATCAATATCGCTAAAGGAACCACCTGAAACCTCGTCTCCCAGAACAACATTGCCAACCAGGTCCTGAACCTGGTTGCGGTCAAGAAGCTGAGAAGGATGGGTCTCACCGCAGGTTGCTGCTTCATGGTGTAATTTCTCCAGCGCTGCCGATCGTGCTGCGAACTCTTGCTCACCAATACTCAGGACCAGCCCAGCCCCCAGGCGCAGCTCAATATCTATGCCGCAGGCTTCCTGGAGATCCTCGGCGAAGTCGGCGAAATCGCGGACTGCCTGCTCGGATAACCTGGCATAGGGGCGATTGCCGCTTCCCTTGCTTTGCGACCAGACAAGACCGAAGTTTGCCCTTGAGGCTTTGTGAACCTCGCTGACCTTATCGATCATCAAAACCTTAGCTCCCGCCTGCACCAGCCCGAGGGACACCGCAGCTCCCATGTAGCCTCCGCCGATAACACAGACATCGTACTTATTTTGATTCGCACTAACGCTCATGATGGTTGCGCGAGGAGTATAAATGACAGGCAACGCCCCTGCCTTCGCCCTGGTCGGTCCAGACGGGGTATTTTTGTGAACAGATAGCCATTGCCTTGAGACAGCGGGGATGAAAATGACAACCATTTGGGGGTGAAATTGGTGAGGGCACCTCGCCTTTGAGCTCGGCAAATTCCTGTTTGATCTCGGGATCCGGTATTGGAGATGCGTTGCGCAGTGTCAATGTATACGGGTGCAGAGGGGCATCAAAAATCTGTTTGACTGATCCAAGTTCGACAAATTTCCCCAAATACATGATCGCCACACGCTGGCAGAAGTATCTGACCACTGCCAGGTCATGGGAGATAAAAAGATAACTCAAGGAAAGCTTCTCTTTGAGATCCTTCAGGATTTGCAGGATCTGCATCTGGATTGAGACATCAAGAGCGGATACCGCCTCATCTGCCACAATCAGCTCCGGGTTAAAAAGCAGGGCTCTGGCAATGCCTATTCGCTGCCGCTGCCCACCAGAAAATTCATGGGGATATTTATCAATTGCACCCGGTGATAAGCCGACACTTTCGAGCAAATCCTCGGCCACCTTGCGTATATCATTTTTTGGGTAGAGCTTGTGGACGTACATCGGTTCTTCAAGGGTCTGGCCAATAGTTCGTCTTGGGTTCAAGGAAGAATAGGGATCTTGAAAAATGATCTGCATCTTTTTTCGCATAATCCTGAGATCATTCTTGCCAAGAGCGAGTACGTCCATATCGCCAAGATACACCCGTCCCGAATTCGGCTCAATGAGTCGCAGCACGCAGCGGCCAACGGTGCTCTTCCCGCATCCGGATTCACCTGCAAGACCGAAGGCCTCCTGCTTATTGATCGTAAAGGAAACATCGTCCACGGCTTTCACGGTATAGGCGACACTTTTTGGAAAGCCGCGCTCTATGCGAAAATGTTTCGTCAGGTTTTCTACTCTCAGAAGCGGCAGGTCTCTTGTATCATTCATAATAAAACCATTACTCACTCAACAGACAACGGTCCAAATGGTCAGCACTGTCTTTTTTTGCTTTGAGTTCGGGAAATATATCCGGAGTGCATTGATCCTTTTTTCGGCAGCGGGCGTAAAATCGGCACCCTGGCGGCATGGCGTCAATGGACGGCACCATCCCCTGGATAGGAGACAAGTCTTTATCATCTCTGTCGAGACGGGGAATTGATTTCAATAATGCCTGTGTATACGGGTGGCGAGGGTTACCAAAGAGCTTGGCAACGGGTGCTGTTTCGACAATGTTTCCGGCATACATAACTGCCACGCGATCAGCCACGTGAGCAACAACGCCAAGATCATGAGTGATAAATATCATCGACATTTGTTGTTTCTGTTTCAATTCATGGAGCAAATAGAGCATCTGGGCCTGGATGGTCACATCAAGCGCTGTGGTCGGTTCATCGGCAAACACCAGGTCAGGTTCGCAGGCAAGCGACATGGCGATCATGATGCGTTGGCACATACCCCCCGACAAATGGTGGGGATAATCATTGTATCTGCTTTCAGGTGCGGGAATTTTTACCATATCCATGAGTTCGAGCGCTCTTTGTTTGGCAGCATTCTTGCCGGCGCCCCGATGATAATATACTGCTTCAGCGATCTGGCTGCCGACTGTCAGGACCGGGTTGAGCGACGTCATCGGTTCCTGAAAAATCATCGTCATGGCACTGCCCCTGATTTTTCGCAACTTCTCCCGCGGCATGGTCAGCAGGTCTTCTCCTTTGAATAGAGCGGTGCCGCTATCAATCCTGCTTCCGTGTTTTGGCAGCAGTCCCATCAAGGAAAAGGCGGTAACACTTTTGCCACAGCCTGATTCCCCGACTATTGCCAGGGTTTCGTTGGGCCGCAGGGAAAACGAGATATCGTTGGTGGCTCGAAACCAGCCGGACCGCAGTCTGAACGCTGTACTTAAATTATCAACTTCCAGGACATATTCCATGGCAGCCA
>Ga0316201_10004807_pt1 | contig 10279 bp, 12 predicted proteins | sample CS6wburrow_MG_FD_204516 | JGI IMG/M metagenome (GOLD analysis project Ga0316201, IMG submission 204516) | Coastal sediment microbial communities from Delaware Bay, Delaware, United States - CS-6 worm burrow | ecosystem: Environmental > Aquatic > Marine > Coastal > Sediment | place: USA... | reverse complement strand
CAGATCATTCAGACCGCTCCTGCTTTCATCCGGCCGGGTGGTTGGTTGCTGCTGGAGCATGGTTACGATCAGCAACAGCCGGTCGCACAGTTGATGACCCAGCGCGGCCTCGATGCGGTAGAGACCCGGCACGACCTCAACGACCTGCCCAGGATCACCCTGGGCCGGTGGCCCGGCTGACGGGGTACACCAGGAAGTCATTGAAATCTGGCGGTGCGCGACGTAGGCTTGAGAACATGTCGAGTGAAGTGCATATCAGAAAGCGGGTGGTTTGCCTGGCACGCGACGGTTCCTCCAGGCAGGCTGGTGAAGCCTGCGCCGCGCTGCGCGGTGTCAAGGGGGTTCGTCTGGCCGAGCCGATCAACAACTATCGCCTCAAGCTGGTCTATTCGCTGGAGGACCTGTCATTCGAGCTGATCGAGGGATTGCTGCGTGAACTTGGGTTCAGGCTTGACGACCGCCTGTTTGCGATTCTGCGCCGCAATATTTACCAGTATCTCGAGGATACCGCCCGGGAAAAGATCCAGGTTGCCGAGGAACAGCGCAAGCTGGTGTGTGACCTGGACCCTGACGTGGCGCAGGATGAACCGGAAAAGTACTGGACCAAGTACCGTTAGTTTTGCGCTTATCCCTCCGTCTGGACTGAATCGGCAATCATTCGAGTTGGGTCAGGCGGTATCCATCCTGCGCCAATCGGTTCAATAAGCCCTCTTCACCCACCAGGTGGGCGCTGCCCACGATCACCAGTTCGGTTACGGGCGATTCCAAAAAAACTTCCAGCTGCGGCATCCATGCACGATTGCGCTCGACCAGTATCTGCTGGTGAATGCGCGGAAACGTCTGTTGCATCGGAGTAACCAGCAGTCGTTCCATGTCGTCGACCTGCCCGGCGCGCCAATGGCTCATGATCAGGTCGAACAGGGTTTCGATCCGGGTGATTTCATCCAAGGTCTGCTTTAGGATTTCATCCGGGTTCTCCTGGTCGAGAGCGGTCATGAACCCGAGCTGCTGGTCCAGCGTTTCGAGAAACCGGAGGGTTTTTCCATCCGCTCGTGCTCGTTGGGAGAAATGCTGATCGACCCCGCCGAGGTTCACGCCGAGATGGCGCAGCTCGACCAGGGTGAGTGTCATCGCCGCCATCGCTGGCCGCAGATGAGCCACGAAATCGTGGTCGATACCCCATTGCTCAAAGCGTTCGACCAGGCGTTGCCAGACTGCCGGACTCAAGTGTTGATCTAGCCGTTGCCCGCCAGGTAGTCGGCTCGCCTGGCTTAGGCGCTGCTGGAATTCAGGTTGCCCGCTGGCGCTGACGTCGCTTTCCAGCACCACAAGATCCGAATGCGCATAGGCGCGTTCGAAGGCGGCGGGAAGAGGGTAATCCCCGGCTCGCAGCAAATGTATGCTGCCGGCGAGGTACAGTTGCCGATCGCTGGTTTCAACCTTCCACACCGGGCTGGCGGCGAGTGCCTGCAGGTGGAAGCCGAGCAGGACACTCAACCATGCGCCGAGCTTAACCCGAGAAAATGCCAAACGGTGCGTGATTCCGCTATACCCGCTCGGGGTCGTCACCGCTGCCGGGGGTCTATTATAATGCGCTGGCATGTCGTCGCCCGGTACTAAACAATAACTTGAAACCTTTCATTCTGTTGACCACCGGTCGCGCCGGTTCCACTGCGTTGATGGATGCTCTGGCCCTCCACCCGGATATTGCGCTGCCAAGCAAGCAGGTGGATTGCCAGGATAACGAATTGCTCCATCCACGCGAGGCAGGTAAATATATTGCATGGTATCAGCAATTTTCGACGACTCCGATCAACGATGACATCGGCTTGATCAACGCCTTTTACCACGCCAGCCGCGACTCGAACTTCGCGGGTTTCAAAACGATGCCGAATCGCCACCGTAGATTGAAGTTGCTGGTCGGTAACCCACGCGTCCAGACCATCACCCTCGACCGGGTTGACCTGGCGTCGACCATTGCGAGTTTTGTCATTGCCACCCGCCAGCAGACCTGGCGGCGTGAAGGCGGTAAACAGTCGCACCGGTTTACTTTTGACTATTCCTACCGTGACCAGGTAGAAGGGCATCTACGCTACGTCATAACGAGTCGCTGGATTCTGCAGAGTATTCCCGGCGCGATCCATCTAAGGTACGAGTCGCTATGCGATGCCGATTTTCACGATCCAGCGCTGGATGCGTACTTTGGCCGCCATATCGCGTTGCTCGACCCGAAGCCGCCGACCGCAGCGCAAAACTACGTCAATAACTGGGGGAGTTTTTATGCGTTCATCAATGATTATGCCGAGCGCATGGAGTATCAACTCAAGCATGCTGAACAGGTTCAGAGCGCGGATAATGCTGCCGGGGATTGAGCGCGGCTTTTTGTGTTTCGTATCAACAGGTTCTAATATTACCGATCTATTTCCCCAGGTACCACGGACATGCAGTATTCAAGACGGTTTGACGTAATCGTGATCGGCGGCGGCCATGCCGGGGCCGAGGCGGCGCTGGCCGCGGCGCGCATGGGGGTCAGGACCCTGCTACTGACGCACAACATCGATACCCTGGGGCAGATGAGCTGCAACCCGGCGATCGGTGGTATCGGCAAGGGCCACCTGGTCAAGGAAATCGACGCCCTCGGCGGCGCGATGGCGCTGGCGGCGGACCGCGCCGGGATCCAGTTCCGCGTATTGAACCGGCGCAAGGGTCCGGCGGTACGCGCCACCCGGGCGCAGGCTGACCGGCAACTTTACCGCGCGGCCATCCGCAAGGTGCTCGAGCAGCAGCCCAACCTGTCGTTGTTCCAGCAACCGGTGGTCGACCTGATCGAACGCGAGGGTCGCATAGAGGGTGTGCGCACCGAGATGGGGCTCGACTTCTTTGCGCAAAAAGTGGTCCTGACAGTCGGTACCTTCCTCGCCGGCAAGATTCATATTGGCCCGGCGCAATACAGCGGTGGGCGTGCGGGCGACCCGCCGGCCAGCGCATTGGCCGACCGACTGCGTGAACGGCCTTTCCGCATCGATCGGCTGAAAACCGGCACCCCCGCGCGGCTCGATTCGCGCACCCTCGACTACGGCAAGATGGACGAGCAGCCGGGCGACGATCCGCAACCGGTGTTTTCCAGCATGGCCAGCGTCGATATGCATCCCCGCCAGGTCAGTTGCCATATCACCTATACCAACCAGCGCACCCACGATATCATTCGCCAGGGCCTCGATCGATCGCCGTTGTTTTCGGGCCAGATCGAGGGTACCGGCCCGCGCTACTGCCCGTCGATCGAGGACAAGGTGGTGCGTTTTGCCGACCGCAGCGCGCACCAGATTTTTGTCGAACCTGAAGGCCTGGATCTGGTCGAGGTCTACCCCAATGGTATCTCGACCAGCCTGCCGTACGATATCCAGGAAGCCCTGATCCGTTCGATTCCTGGTTTCGAGCAGGCGCATATCATCCGCCCGGGTTACGCCATCGAGTACGATTTCTTCGACCCGCGCGACCTGCGGCCGGATCTTCAGACGCGCTATTTCGAGGGTCTGTACCTTGCAGGACAGATCAATGGTACCACCGGTTACGAAGAAGCCGCCGCTCAGGGGCTGGTCGCCGGCGCCAACGCCGCGGCCGCGGTGCTCGAACGCGAGCCATTGAACCTGTCGCGTTCGCAGGCGTACATCGGCGTACTGATCGACGACCTGATCACCCGCGGTACCAGCGAACCCTACCGCATGTTCACCAGCCGCGCCGAGTACCGGCTGATGCTGCGTGAGGACAACGCCGACCTGCGGCTGACCGAAATCGGCCGCCAGATGGGCCTGGTGGACGATGCCCGCTGGCGTGCGTTCGACCAGCACCGCGAGCAGTTGGAGCGGATCAACCAACTGCTGCACGAGTCCTGGGTGCGGCCGGGTGACGCCGCCGAGCGGCACCTGAGCGACCTGCTGGCAGCGCCGGTGAGCCGCGAGTACCGCCTGTCGGAAATGCTCAAGCGCCCCGAGATCTCGATCGACCACCTCGAACCACTGTTGCAGGAGGGTGACTATTCGTCGCGCGCACTGGAGCAGGCCGAGATTCACCACAAGTACGCTGGGTACCTGTCGCGCCAACAGGATGAAATCAACAAGGCGCAACGCCACGAAACCACCGAGTTGCCGCTAGACCTCGATTACGCGCAGGTGCGTGGCCTGTCCAATGAAGTCAGGCAGAAACTGGCCGACGCCCGGCCGGCGACTATCGGCCAGGCCGGCCGGATCTCTGGGGTTACGCCGGCGGCGATCTCGCTACTGCTGGTGCATTTGAAGAGGATGGGTTCGCCCGACCGCAAGTCGGCCTGACATGGCTGCAGATAACCTTTGTGCGGGCCTGCGGCAAATGGAGTTGGCCGCGTCCGGGGAACAGCTTGCGCAGTTGGAGACTTTCGTCGACCTGTTGCTGAAGTGGAACCGGGTCTACAACCTGACCGCGATTCGCGATCGTCAAAGCATGCTCGCCTACCATGTGCTCGACAGCCTGGCGGTATTGCCCTGGCTGCCGGCAAGCGGCGTCTGCCTGGATGTTGGCACCGGAGCCGGGTTGCCAGGTATACCGCTGGCCGTGATGCGGCCTGACCTCGATTGGGTCCTGCTCGATAGCAACGGCAAGAAAACCCGCTTCGTACAGCAGGTGGTCGCCACGTTGGGGCTGCGGCAGGTTACGGTTGTGCGTACCCGGGTAGAGGATTATCATCCCGGGTTCGAAATCGCGGCGGTGATCAGCCGGGCATACGCCGCGCTGGCGGACTTCGTGGCCACGGTGGCCCATTTGAGCCACCGAAAAACCCTTCTGATCAGCATGAAAACCAGCATGGCCGATGCAGAAATCGAAGGGCTGGATCCGGCCGCATTCACGCTGCAATCGATCCCGCTCAAGGTGCCGGGCATCGCCGAGGCGCGCAGCCTGGCTATCATCAGACAAACGGATACCAATTGAAACCATGAGCAAGACGATCACCATAGCCAACCAGAAAGGCGGCGTCGGCAAGACCACGACCTGCGTCAACCTGGCGGCCTCGCTGGCGGCAACCCGGCGCAAGGTTTTGCTGGTGGACATGGACCCGCAAGGCAACGCGACGATGGGCAGCGGGATCGACAAGAACGCGCTCGAAACCAGCGTTTGCGACCTGTTGTTGGGCGAACAAACCGTGGACCAGATTATCGTCAGGGCGCCGGAGTCGGGCTACGACCTGCTACCGGCGAACGGCGACCTGACCGCGGCCGAAGTGCAATTGGTGAACAAGATCGGTCGTGAACGCCAGCTTGACCTCGCGCTCGAGCCGGTGCGCGAACGCTACGATTATATCCTGATCGATTGTCCTCCTTCGCTCAACATGCTGACGGTCAACGCGCTGGTGGCGGCCAGCGGCGTGGTCATTCCGATGCAGTGCGAGTATTACGCGCTGGAAGGCCTGAGCGCGTTGCTCGATACCATCGAGCAGATCCGTGTCAACGTCAACCCGAAGATTCGCGTCGAGGGCTTGTTGCGCACCATGTACGACCCGCGCAACAATCTGGCCAACGACGTTTCCAGCGAGTTGGTCGAACACTTTGGCGACCAGGTCTACCGCACCGTGATCCCGCGCAATGTGCGCCTCGCCGAGGCGCCGAGTTTTGGCCAGGCGGTGCTGCACTACGACAAGAACTCGCGCGGTTCGATGGCCTACCTGGCGCTGGCCGGCGAGGTGTTGCGCCGCGAAGCCAAACAAAGCCACTACGTGAACGCATGACAATTAAAAAGAAACGACTGGGGCGCGGCCTCGGGTCACTGATCGGTGATGTCAACCAGGTGGTTGAACCCAGCGTCGAGGATATCGGTAACGGGCTGAGCGAGTTGCCGCTGGACAAGATCCAGCGCGGCGAATACCAGCCGCGGGTGCACTTTGACGAAGAGGCCTTGCAGGAACTGGCCAATTCGATTGCCGAGCAGGGCGTGGTGCAACCGATCGTGGTGCGCAAATCCGGTTCGGTTTACGAACTGATCGCGGGCGAGCGCCGCTGGCGCGCGGCGCAACTGGCGGGTCTGCATACCATCCCCGCGGTGATCCGCGACCTCGACCGGCGTTCGGCCGCGGCCATCGCGCTGATCGAGAACATCCAGCGCGAGGACCTCAACCCGCTGGAAGAGGCCAACGCGCTGCAGCGCCTGATCAATGATTTCGAGCTGACCCATATGCAGGTCGCCGAGGCGGTCGGGCGTTCGCGGGTTGCGGTCAGCAACCTGCTGCGCCTGCTGGAACTGGCCGAACCGGTCAAGGAACTGGTCAACAAGTCACTGCTCAGCATGGGGCATGCGCGTGCGTTGCTCGCGCTGCCGCAGTCCGACCAGCCGGAAGTGGCCCGCGTGGTGGTGCATCGCGGCTTGTCGGTCCGCGAGACCGAAGCGCTGGTCAAGAAAACGCTACAGCCCAAACCCAGGGCCAGCGCGTCTACCCAGGCGGATCCCGATATCCAGCGCCTGGAGCAGACGATCAGTGAATCGTTGTGCGCTCAGGTACGGATCAGGACCAGCGCCAAGGGGGGCGGACAACTGGTCATTCATTTTCACAACAACGACGAACTCGAGGGAATTCTCGAGCATATCAAGGATTGATTTTCCTTCGTTGTGCGGCCTGGGCTGACTGGGCATGTTTATTATTAATTGATCCATAAAAAATATATGTGGTTGATTGATTCTTGGGGTGCAACTCCTTATACTTCGCCCCGCATTGAGTGTGGTATCAATGCTTTGCTGGGGGGTTGCGGTCGATGAAAGCCCAGGCTTATCGGCTGCTTAAAGTTCAATTACTGATCACCATTTTTTACCCGGCATTCATTACCGCGCTGGATTGGGGTGATGCAATATCTGCTTTGACCGGGTGCTTGTTCAGCCTTTTGCCCTCGACCTACTTTAGCCTGCGCATGTTGCGCCAAATGGATAACCTCGACGCGGTATCCTGGCTAAGGTCTGCTTACAGTTTCGAGATCGGCAAATGGGTAATGGCGGGTCTGCTGTTTGCACTGGCCTTTTCCTCCGGTTATCGGTGGGATCCGATCGTTTTATTTGCCGGGTATTTGTTAACGCAGATGTCAGGCATTTTTTCACCATCATCAGTGAAAGGTAAATAGTCAGCAATGGCAGGCAGCTACGAATCGACCGGTGCGTACATCAAGCACCATTTGACCAATCTTACTTTTGGTAATTTGCCGGAAGGATACGAGCGCTATGACGGTAGCTTGGTGGGAGAGGGCGGTACGTGGACTATAGCCCACAATAACGAGGCCGCAGACATGGGTTTCTGGGCGATCAACCTCGATTCCATGTTCTTTTCTATTGGTCTTGGCCTTCTTTTCCTGTGGTTCTTTCGCAAAGTCGCTCTGTCTGCAACCACCGCAACACCTACCGGTTGGCAGAATTTCATCGAGATGCTGGTTGAGTTCATCGACGAATCGGTGCGTGGGTCCTTCTCCGGTCGCAACCCTCTGATCGCACCCCTGTCGCTGACGATTTTCGTCTGGGTGTTTCTGATGAACTTCATGGACCTTATCGCGGTCGACCTGGTGCCCTGGCTGGGCAGCCTGATCGGTATTCCTTACCTCAAGATCGTGCCGTCAACCGATCCCAATATTACTTTTGGCCTGGCGTTGGGCGTGTTCGCGCTGGTGCTTTACTACAGCGTAAAAATCAAGGGCCCCGGCGGTTTTTTCGCCGAGCTTGCGTTTCATCCATTCCCCAAGTTCCTGATGCCGGTCAACCTGTTGCTCGAGGGCGTTACCCTGATCGCCAAGCCGATCTCCCTGGCGTTACGTCTGTTCGGCAACATGTACGCGGGTGAAATGATCTTCATCCTGATCGCCCTGATGTACAGTGGCGGCTGGATCCTGGGCATATTCGGTGGGTTCCTGCAACTCGGTTGGGCTATTTTCCATATCCTGATCATTACCTTGCAGGCGTTTATCTTCATGACGCTGACCATCGTCTATCTGGATATGGCTTCGCAAGAGTCTCATTGATTTTTCTTTAAACTAACAACCTCAACTAAGGAGATTTTCATGGAAAACGCTCTGCTTTATATTGCTGGCGCTATTATGATGGGCCTGGGCGCGCTCGGTGCTGCAGTCGGTATCGGTGTTCTGGGTGGCCGCTTTCTCGAAGGTGCTGCGCGTCAGCCCGAGCTTATTCCCATGCTGCGTACCCAGTTCTTCATCGTCATGGGTCTGGTCGACGCGGTACCGATGATCGCCGTTGGTCTCTCCATGTATGTCATGTTCGCTGTCGTTGGTGGCTAGGCCCTGACGTTAGTTAATCTCGAATTGAGGACAGCAATATGAATTTCAACGCAACCCTGATCGGGCAGATGATCACCTTTGCGGTGTTTGTCTGGTTCTGCTTGAAATACGTCTGGCCACCTCTGATGAATGCGCTCGAAGAGCGCAAGGCGAAGATTGCCGACGGTCTGGCCGCCGCCGAACGAGGCCAAAAGGACCTCGCATTGGCGCAGTCGCGGGTCAGCGACAATCTGAAGGACGCCAAGCAGCAGGCGCAGGAAATCATCAACCAGGCGCACAAGCGGGCCAACGAGATGGTCGATGCCGCGAAGGAAGCTGCGCGTGAGGAAGCCGACAAGATCAAGGCCGCCGCGACCGCTGATATCGATCAGCAAATCAATTCTGCACGTGAGCAGCTACGTCAGGAGGTCTCCTCGATCGCGCTGGCTGGCGCCGAGCAGATTCTCAAGCGCGAGGTCAATGCCGAGGCTCACGGCAAGGTGCTTGACGACATGATGGCCAGGATCTAGGAGCCAAACTCATGTCAGATTTCGAAACTGTCGCGCGGCCTTACTCCAAGGCTGTGTTTGAGCTGGCGCAGGAACAGCAGGACCTGCAGTACTGGTCGGACCTGTTGCAACTTGCCTCGAGTGTCGCCTCCGATACCGATTTTGCCACGCTCGCCGCATCGCCATCGGTTGCCGATGCCGACCTGGCCGACCTTTGCCTGTCGGTTATGGACGCGGCTCAATCCGGCCTTGAGATCAACCCGCAGGCGAACAACCTGATTGCCCTGCTGGCCGAGAACGGCCGCCTGTTGGCAATCCCCGAGATCGCCGATGGCTACGAAGCCTACAAGCAGGAAGCCGAAGGTACGGTGGAAGTTCACGTGGCGAGCGCCCGTAAACTGACCGTGAAGCAGGAAAATGCAATTGTCAAGAGTATGCAGGAGCGGCTGGGCAAGCAGGTTACGATTACCTCCGAGATCGACCAGTCGCTGATCGCGGGCGCGGTGATCCATGCCGGAGACCTGGTTATAGATGGTTCCGCGCGAGGCCAGCTGGACAAGTTGAAGTCGCAGCTCAACAAATAACACTGAATTTTTAAGATTACAGGATAACGCTATGCAACTTAATCCGTCAGAAATTAGCGAACTGATCAAACAGCGAATCAAGAGTTTCGAAGCCGCGGCCGAGGCCAGGACCGAAGGTACGGTCGTCAGCCTGACCGACGGAATTTGCCGGATTCATGGCCTGGCGGATGTCATGTCCGGTGAAATGATCGAACTTCCTGGAGACACCTTCGCCATGGCGCTCAACCTTGAGCGTGATTCGGTGGGCGCGGTGGTCCTGGGTCGATACCAGCACCTGTCGGAAGGTGACACGGCTAAGTGTACCGGGCGGATTCTCGAAGTTCCGGTGGGCGAGGAACTCCTCGGTCGGGTGGTCAACTCGCTGGGTCAGGCGATCGACGGCAAGGGCCCTATCGAGTGCAAGACCTTCGATCCGATCGAAAAGGTTGCGCCGGGTGTCATCGAGCGTAAGTCTGTCGACCAGCCGGTGCAGTCGGGTCTGAAAGCGATCGACGCGATGGTCCCGGTAGGCCGTGGTCAGCGCGAGTTGATCATTGGCGACCGCCAGACCGGTAAGTCTGCGGTGGCGATCGACGCGATCATCAACCAGAAAGGTACCGGGGTTAAGTGTATCTACGTGGCGATTGGCCAGAAGGCATCGACCATCGCCAACGTGGTGCGCAAGCTCGAAGAACATGACGCGATGAAGCACACCATCGTCGTTGCCGCGAGTGCGTCCGACTCGGCCGCGATGCAGTACATCGCCCCTTATTCCGGTTGCACCATGGGCGAGTATTTCCGCGACCGTGGAGAAGATGCCCTGATTGTCTACGACGACCTGACCAAACAGGCCTGGGCCTACCGCCAGGTTTCACTGTTGTTGCGTCGCCCGCCGGGACGCGAGGCATACCCCGGTGACGTATTCTACCTGCAC
>Ga0316201_10004806_pt1 | contig 10280 bp, 12 predicted proteins | sample CS6wburrow_MG_FD_204516 | JGI IMG/M metagenome (GOLD analysis project Ga0316201, IMG submission 204516) | Coastal sediment microbial communities from Delaware Bay, Delaware, United States - CS-6 worm burrow | ecosystem: Environmental > Aquatic > Marine > Coastal > Sediment | place: USA... | reverse complement strand
TTGGCATTACAAAACAGACGTTACAGTACGGCATAACATAGTGTTTGTAATGGTCAGGATAAGTGACAATTAAATGATCTGGCAGATGCAGAAGATGCCTGATCATCACGCTGTGGAGAGCATTGAGCGTGGATATAAGTAATTTTCGAAGGGAATATCTTAAAAGCGGACTGCGCAGGGCAGATCTTGAAATCAACCCGGTGAGTCAGTTTGGCAGATGGCTTGAGCTGGCGCAGAAAACAAAGATTGCCGATCCAACAGCAATGATTCTGGCCACAGCTGACAAGGCTGGTCGGCCAAGCCAGCGTACGGTGCTGCTGAAATATTTCGATGATGACGGGTTTGTCTTTTTTACCAACTATGGCAGTCGTAAAGCTGAGGAAATTGCTGAAAATGATTCTGCAAGCCTGCTCTTTGTCTGGCTCGAGCTTGAACGACAGGTGATGATTACCGGTAAAGCCTCGAAAATATCAACGGCAGACTCAGCCCGATACTTTATGAGTCGACCACGCGACAGCCAGGTGGCGGCATGGGTCTCCAGTCAGAGTCACCGGCTTTCCTCGCGCCAGGTGCTGATGCAAAAGTTTTTGGAAATGAAAAGAAAATTTGCTGAGGGAAAGATTCCTCTCCCTTCATTCTGGGGCGGTTACCGGGTAGTTCCTGAGGAAATGGAGTTCTGGCAAGGACGTGAAAACCGGCTGCATGACCGCTTCATGTATCGCAGACAGGCTGATGGTGCGTGGCAGCTGGCGCGGTTAGCACCATAATCTGCGCCTTTGCTCCGGTGCTAGCCTTTGATCACTGCCAGGGGCTGCAGTATTTCAATAATTTCGACAAGATCATCCTGACGAGCCAGAACCTCGTCTATATTTTTATAGGCACTTGCTGCTTCTTCAAGATCTCGCTTGCCCCGCAAGGCATGAATGATCCCTTTTTCATCAAGGATCTTTTTTTCATGCGCAAGATTGAGCATTCTCTGGGCTTGTTTTCTGCCGAGTTTTCTGCCGGCACCGTGGGAGCAAGAGGAGAAGCTCTCGGGGTTGCCTTTGCCACGCACGATATAACTAGCGCTACCCTGGGAGCCAGGAATTATTCCGATATCTTCAGGCTCCGCCCTGGTCGCTCCTTTACGGTGAATACATACGTTTGTACCATAATGCGTTTCCGAAGCGGCATAGTTATGAGCAATATTAATTGGTTCTGAAAAGGTGATATCAGGGGTAACATTTTCGAGCAGAGCTTCCTCTACTCGTTTGCACATCGCCATTCTATTGGCATAAGCAAATTGCACGCAATAGTTCATCTCATGCAAATACATCTGCCCCTCAGCGCTGCTCAAACGCAGATGAGCCAACTGCCAGGAGGTGGGCACCGAGGACCGGTGCTTTTTATTGAGATTGCCGGCAAGTTTGTTGTAGTGACGGGCAACCTGGTATCCAAGGTTTCTGCTTCCCGAGTGTATCATAAACCAGATAGCGCCGTTGCCTCCCCGCTGCATCTCGATAAAATGGTTTCCACCTCCAAGGGTTCCGATCTGTTTCCTGGCATGTTCATATTCACGCTCGACAATGCTTGTTCTCCTTGCAGGCAATGAATCTGCAATTTTGGGCATGCATGCATGCGCAAGCGGCTTCTTGTGATGCTTGAACCCAAGTGGAATTGTTGCCCTGATCGACTGCATTACCCGTTTCAGTTCAACGCGGTCGAGAGATTCAAGAGACGTCTTTACCGCGCACATGCCGCAACCAATGTCAACGCCTACGGCATTGGGTACGACCTCGTCCCTGGTGGCTAAAATTCCGCCAATCGGCATTCCGTAGCCAAAGTGTGCATCAGGCATAATCGCAATATGGTGGAAGGCAAAAGGCAGGTTTGCCAGGTTTTTCGCTTGCTGCAGAGCACCTTCCTCCATATCGTCAAGCCAGAGCTTTATGGGGATGTTTTCGCTGGAGATCGTCGTGGGCATGGTATCTTCTCTTAGCAGGTGATAAGACATGAAACTCAGCCGGTCCGTCAGTTGCAGAAGAAATCGAAGACTGCAAACGAGTAGCCGGCATTGCTCTATCTTTATACGTTTCTTCTCTTAAAAGAGTATAAGACAGCAGATGGTAAAAACCAGAGAGATCACTCAGTCGGTATCATCACTTTCGGATTCGTTCAAAAAGGCGGTTCCGACTTGAATTCACATGGTTGGCCGCTTCCTGGATGAACAAGCGAGATAGATGCTGAATGGAGTAGCATCATGTCACCATCTTTGCCATTTCCGTAAAGGAAGTCACCGACGATTGGTGTACCGAGTCCCTGGCTGTGTGCGGCGTGAAGTCGCAGTTGATGCGTTCGACCTGTCAGCGGTGTCAATGCAACTCTTGTCCTGCCGTCTTTCTCGGCTAGTTTTTGCCAAATAGTTATCCCGGATTTCCCATTGAGCGGGTCCAGAACCTGATATGGCCTGTTCTGCGGATCCAGGCGGAAGGAAAGCTCGATACTTCCCGATTCAGTTGCAAGGCTGCCGTCTAGAATGGCGATGTATCGCTTGCTGACCAATCTATATTGAAATTGGTGAACGAGATGGCGATGGGCGTCTTGAGTCCTGGCCAGCAGCATTATGCCAGTTGTATGGAGATCAAGGCGATGTACTGCTGGTTGTGGGGGCAGATCCGTAAAAAAAGATCGAGCCCGGGATACGACACAGTCTTGTTTTTCGGGGCCTTTACCGGGTACAGACAGGAGGCCGCCAGGCTTGTCAATCACCAGGATATGGTCATCATGATGGATAATTGGTAACTCAATAGACATACGGTTATATTTTCTCATCTGCCCCACAGAGCAGAAAGCCCATGAGAGGTTGGCATTTATCGCTGCATGCCGGATAGAATTGACCATGATTTTTACTTCGTGAGCGATTGATTCTACCAAAATAAAACTCCGCCAAGGAGATCGGTGTGAGTCCTGAAAGAGCGGCAAAATTAAGCAGTTTTGGTGCGCAACAATCGCCAAGTCCCGTTGGCTTCCCAGCTGAGTTGCCCAAAAGATCAGTAAACGTCATACTCTCGCTCCTGAAATTGTGGAGTGTGTAAAGGGCATGAATCTTATGCATCAGGCTCTGTGAGAGTTTTCTGCGATGTTTAAGCAGATGCAGCCGGCTGGGCGACAACAATGGCAACTGATCGATTTCTCGGCTTAGCGCCTTTATTTGACGCTCGACTGGATCGGTAGTGCGCCAGAATGCATCCACATCAAAGAGCGGTGGAACCCAGCCATCCACCAGCCATTGGCCATTGTATTGACCGGAAAAAGAATAGAGCCAGCTAATGCAATTGTTTGGGGCAACACATTCAAGGACACCAAACATTTTACCGCGCGCTTCTGAGAAGAGCTGATCAGTTGAGAGAAGCGGTTCATCGAACTGACGGTTCGATCGTGCTATGGTTTTGTTTCTTTCAAGTTCCATTAAAAGTTGCACCGCCTTGTTGCGGGCATTGCCGAGACCAAGAAAGTGGTTGGTCCGGCAGCGGGTACAATAGCCGAAACAGGCATGATGATGTGCTTCCTCCCGGACAGTTCGTTTTTTCATCGTCTCTATCATCGAATCGGAGTATGCTCGGTCTTAGATAGCTTTGCTCAACATATGACAACATCTATAACAAAAAGACATCCGATTATGAACAAGAACCCGTTTGCAGTGCTCACTCCCGATGCTACCCTGACCTGTGTAGAGAAAGCTCTTGGCTGTCGACTGCTCAATCTCTGCCGCCCACACAGCAGTTATATAAACCGGGTATATGAACTGCAGAGGGAAGATGGCACATTTTTTATTGCAAAATTCTTCCGACCAGGCCGCTGGAGTCAAGAAGCCCTGTTGGAAGAATTGGCTTTTGTGCTCGACTGCGCGCACAAGGATATTACCGTTGTTGCCCCGTTGCCGCAGGTTGATGGCAGTTTCCTTGGTAGCTTTAATGGCATGCATTTCAGCCTTTATCCGCGCTTCGGTGGTCGAGTGGTGGATGAATACTCCGATGAGCAATGGCTCGAACTTGGCCGTTTACTCGGCCGGGTGCATAGCGTGGGTGCAATGCGCCCGGCAAAACATAGAAATCGGTTGCATCCCCAGCAGACAACACGGATGCATGCTGAATATATTTTTTCACACAAGTTGATCCCAGCAAATCTTGAGACCCAGTTCAAGCGAATTGTCGATGAGATTATCAATGAAATTTCGGTAGATTTTGAAAATCTGGAAATCATCAGGATTCATGGCGATTGTCATAGTGGGAACCTCATTTATCGTCCGGGAGAGTCTTTTGGGATCATTGATTTTGACGACATGGTCACCGGTCCCCCGGTTCAGGATATCTGGATGCTGTTGCCCGGTCCGCTTGAAGAATCTCGGGCAGAACTTTCTCTTCTGCTGGAGGGGTACGAGACTTTTTGTTCATTTGACCGACGCACCTTGAATATCATAGAATCACTTCGAGCCATGCGGTTCATTCATTATATCTGTTGGTGCGGTTGGCAGTTCGTCGAAGATGGAGAAACCAGAATTGATGATTCCTTTGGTTCATTTAGCTATTGGTCCAAGGAAATTGGAGATCTAGAAGACCAGCTTGAGAGCATCAAAAAGTCACGTCTTCATTGATCGTGCAGGTGTTATGAAAAGAACCTGGAAAGCTTCTGTCTAAAGCCTAGATTATGTTTGAAACAGGCTTTGATGATTGTTCGAAAATTGATACCATAGTGAGCATTGAGTTTCGTCAGCTCCTGATGACTGAGTTCAAGCATATAGATAAGATTGGGGACCATTGCCGCCAGGCAAATAACATTACCCCTGTCCGGTACAGGCAGTTCGATAACTGAGCTGAAACAGGCCGCAAGATCCTTTTTCACCGCTATCATTTTTCTACCATCTCCACTCCAGAGATTACAGCTGAGTATACCGTTGGGCCTCATATTTTCCAGACAAAGTCTAAAAAAATCTGCACAATATATCGACGCGGACATACCGTTCTGGTCAAAGGCATCGATGAGGATCAGATCATATGGGGGCTTGTCTTCATGGCGCCCGGCGACATAATCATAACCGTCACAGCACGTAATGGCAATTTCAGCGGAATCTGGAAGCTGGAAGTAGCCGCGGGCGAGATCTATAATATATTGTGAACTGTCGATTGCATCTATATGGCATAGCGGCAAGTGATGATGCAGAAAATTTACCATTGACCCGGCTCCAAGACCGATTAGGAGCACGTGTTCAGGAAAACGATTGAGCAGGAGGGCAGACATCATATGCTGGGTGTAAGAGAGCACAAGGTCATGGGGTGTTGAGCGATAAATAGCTGATTGCAAAACATCTCCAGAGAAATAAAGAGAACGCCGATCACCGTCGTCGATGATCTCAATCAGCGCGCTGTCAACGTGTCCCCGATGAATTATTTTTCCGGCTGGCCGTACCATATGAGTAGGAGTGAGAGTTATAGGTTGCCTGATAGTACAGAATAGGGCCCCGAGTTGTCAAAACGATAGATAAAAAAGCGGGTAAAAAACATTTATGTGCCTGCCTTGACTCTCAAGCAATCTTTCTGGCATACTAATCAGGAAGACGTTCGTCAGCATCTTTTTTGAGGAGGGCTCGCTTTTGTCCGAGAAAACAACTGGGTGTATCCTGATTTTGGAAGATGAGGAGATGGTTAGCGAAATTGCTATTCAGATGCTCGAACATATCGGCTATGATGCAGTTCATGCCGCCGATGGCGTGGAAGCGGTAGAGCTCTACCGCCAGAGATTTCTTGCCGGTACGCCTTTCACTGCAGTGATCATGGATCTTTCAATCCCAAAGGGGGTTGGCGGGGCAGAAGCGGTAAAGGAAGTCCTTAAGATCGATCCACAAGCAAAAGTTATCGTTTCAAGCGGCTATACCCATGATCCTGTTATGACTGATTATCACAGTCATGGCTTTTCAGCTGCCATAGCCAAACCGTTCAGTCTAGCCGACCTATCCAAGGTTCTCAATACCCTTTGCTGAAGTACGTTTACCGCCGGACACTGTCGTAATCCCTTAGCCGGGTTGCTGTGGAAAATCTGCTGATTTTACAGCTTGGTCCGCCAATCCTGGCATTTCTTGGCAATAAGAAAATCAAACAATTGGACCTGTTCATGGCATACAATCTCATTATAAAATGGATTTAGCTCTCAAACGGATAGTCAGAATTGTCTAAAAATGGTAGTGTTTTGCCCAGTTATGCATCTGGCAAAAATTATCTCTGGAGGGCAGACAGGGGCTGATCAGGGAGCGCTTGACGGTTCCATTGCTTGTGCTTTTCCCTATGGTGGAGCTGTTCCCGCCGGTAGAATGACAGAGGCTGGTCCTTTGCCGATGAGCTATGCTATGGAAGAATTGGCTTCTCATCGATATATGGACAGGACCATTAAAAACGTCACGGACAGTGACGGTACGCTTATAGTGTCAAATCATAAGCTAACCGGCGGTTCTGCTTTAACCTATAAAACGGCCCAAAAGTTGGCAAAACCTTGTCTGCATATTGATTTCAGAAAAAACGACATGGCGCAAGCGGTTAGAAAGGTGAAGGGCTGGCTGCAGGATAATCAGATTCAAATACTCAACGTTGCCGGGCCGCGAGCCAGTTCAGATCCTCAAATCTACGGACTTGCCCGGGAGCTGGTAATTTCATTGCTGCGCGGAAAAATGAGAATTCCGTGAGTCATCATGACCTGCCGGTTATAGATGCAGATACCTGCATCTCATGCAATAGATGTGTAGATCTCTGTCCTGATAAAATCTTGAAAGCAGGAGTAGAGGGAGGGATTGTCCTTCTCAGCGGACGGTGTATGCTCTGCGGGCATTGTCAGGCTGTCTGTCCTGTTGGAGCTGTTGAAATACCTGCGCTAACGAGTCATCTGGGACTTCAAACTATTGACGAAGAGCAGGTATCTGGTTTGCCCGGAGTCTCAACCGCAGCTCTCCTGCAATTGATGAGAGCACGACGTTCATGCCGCTTATTCACCAAGGATGCGGTTGAATTATCACTCCTGACCGATCTGGTTAAAATAGGTACCACGGCTCCTTCGGGGACAAATAGTCAGACATGGCAGTTTATCATTCTGCCCGAACGGGCAGATGTCCAGCGCTTGGGGGAGGCAACAGCAGCATTTTATCGAGACCTGAACAAGAAGGCGGCAAATCCCTTTTTTCGCCTTATGTCACGTCTGATTGCAGGCAAGGCCTTAAGCAACTATTACAGAAGATATTATGCGACTATTAAGCGGGGTATCGAAGAATGGGACACTCATGGTGTGGACCGGCTTTTTCATGGTGCTCCCGCAGCTATTGTGGTTGCCGCCGATCAGTCAGCCAGTTGCCCTGCTGAGGATTCCTTGCTTGCTACCCAAAACATTTTATTGGCTGCCCAGACCATGGGATTGGGCACCTGCTTGATAGGTTTTGTCGTAGAGGCTGCAAAAAGAGATAAGCGAATTCCGATAGTGTTGCAGCTTGGTGATAATGAACAGATCTATTCAGTTATAGCCTGCGGCTATTCAGCGGTTTCATTTAAGCGTGCTGCAGGAAGGAGGGTGGTTACACCCAGAATCTTACATTGAGCAGTGATGGTGACATGGACGAAAAACTATCCGTTGTCCTCTACTCCTTTGGCTTCAAGCATGGCGTTCCCGTTGACGCGAATATGGTTTGGGATGTGCGGTTTCTGCCAAATCCATATTGGCAGGAAGCACTACGGCCGTTGACCGGTCAAGAGCAAAAGGTAGCCGATTATGTGGTAAAAAGTGAGCAGGGAAAAAAATTTCTTACGCTGTTTAAGCCGCTTTTGGATTTTCTCATCGCGGAGCACCGAACCCAGGACAAGAGACATCTCCGGCTGGCAATAGGCTGCACAGGAGGAAGGCATCGTTCGGTTGCAATTGTCGAAGAGTTCCGCCTACATTTGCACCAGGAAGATATAAAACTTACTGTTTTCCATCGGGATATCGGGCGGGTTGGGTAGCGAGTGTTATGCCAATCCTGTGTTTGCAGCATCAGAAAACGTCTGTTGACCGTCAAGAAGAGCAGCAAGCAGCGACAGGCTATCTGCTGCTATAGGTCATTACCCTAGAGTATTTTCATTCTAGCTACTATGGAGATTTTGCTAACAAACCGGTCAGTTTAAGGCAGACGTGGCTGTGCAGCCAGGATAATAATGGCGTAATAGCCAAAAACGCAAATAGCTGCAGCTGCGATAGACAATCCCAGTACTGTGTAGACGAGTGTGATAAGAGATGAACGCAAACAGAACCTGACACTACCTCTGAATGACGCCCAGGTTACCTGGATGATTCCCGTTATGATGAAGAGAGACCAAAAGAGAATACTCCTGAGAATTTCGGTTTTGGTCGAAATAAACCTTCCATGAGAAATATGCTCGAGAGCGAGACGCTTTTGCATGACTTTTAGTGTATATGATAAATAAATAGATGTCGCAGGGTTGGAGTATTTGCAATTTAAAGACCATGTCAACTCTTTTTTAGTACCACTCATCTCTTTCCCGACTTCCTTGTATGATTTTATGTGTTTGTAATAATTTGTTAATTCTGAATTTTAGGCGTTTTCTAAAAGACATTTTCTGAGGCTTGCCTGAGACATTTTTACTGATTCAGTATCAGGACTCTTTTATCAATTGTGTTGTTTTAAACACAATTCTCACCGGTGTAATTTTTACCCAATAGGTATGCTGTGTGGGTAAAAATTACCCGGATCACTGAGCTTGTCGATGCAGTGAAGACTGCTTTTCTATTTGTAAAAATAAATAATTACAGCATATTATCGTTTCATGACTGCTGTTGGCACAGTTGTTGCTTCAGATAAGACAAACAGTGCGTACCAAAAGTGCAGCATAAAATCACACAAGGAGAACGAACATGAAAAAACACATAGTAATTGTGGCAGTAATCACGGGTCTTGGACTGGCTGGATTAACCCAGGCTTATGCCGGCTGGGGCAAACGCGGCGGCGGAGGAAATTACGGTAATTGTCCCCAGTACCAAGGCCAGGGCTGGCAGCAGAACCAGATTGATCCTGCTGCTCGGGAGAAGATGGATACGTTCTTTAACGATACCCTGGAACTTCGCAAAGAAATGGCCATGAAACGGGCTGAGAAACAGGCGTTAATGAGAAGTGACAACCCGGATCCGGCTGCTCTGAGCCAGATTACCGGAGAGCTTTTCGATCTGCGCACGACCATGCGGCAGAAAGCTGAGGAAGCTGGTGTTAGTCAATTTATTGGACCGATGGGTGGACGCGGTGGCGGTCCTGGAATGGGCGGTCCAGGTTGGGACGGACAACCCAGAGGTAATATGATGGGCAATCCAGGTTTTCGCAACGGCAAGTCCAGAGGCAACATGATGGGTAACCCGGGTTTTCGTGGTGCCAACTTATAACAATTGCTTTTTTCCCTCCCGGTCTGCCCAAGATCACGCGTGAGCTTGGGCAGACTTGCTTTTTGTGCTTTAAAACTATTGAATCTCTGGTCGCAGCGGCCGTTACTTTGTCAGCTTTTGGAGGGCCTGATGAGCTTGTGTTAAAAGCTCTGCCAATGTTTCTGGGGAAAGTCCGTTTATATTCGTTAAGCCAGAGAAATCAACATTCGCAACATTTGAGCCATTATTACCGGGAGTCCAGGCAGAGCCCTTGCCGAGCATAGCATAGCGATCCTGACTGTAGCTCTTCATACCCCAGCCTCGATATAAGTTATAGAGCCAAAGCACCACTCTGAGGTTTATGTTACCGGGTGCCTGGTCCCATGGCGGCAGCACATTCCAGAGTGCGTCCGGTCGTCGGTAGCCGGTATTATCATAGAGCCTTGCTGATAAACGGGCATCAATAGAAGAGACAGTGGACGTGTCGCCGTTTTCAAGGTAGGGGAGTGCTTTGAGATGTTCATCAAAATGATGAGGTTCGGATGCGCCCACACTGATGGTGCTGACGCCATGCTGCTGAAGACAGTAGAGATCATTAAAGAGCATTGGTGAGAGCGGGGAGCAAAGCTTGACGAGTTCCGGCGCCGGAGTATGCAGATATCCTCCCTTGTCTGAAGGGCTGATGATAAACACACCTACATCCTGGTCAGCGGCAAACTCCACAGCCTGCCTGTTTGCATCAAAAATGTAGTACCAGTGGATATTGATGAATTCAAAGCCTTCATCTTCCTTGTGTTCGAGGGCTTGCAAGATGACCTCACAAGGACCATGCCCAGAAAAGCCTATATGGCCGACAA
>Ga0316201_10004805_pt1 | contig 10280 bp, 6 predicted proteins | sample CS6wburrow_MG_FD_204516 | JGI IMG/M metagenome (GOLD analysis project Ga0316201, IMG submission 204516) | Coastal sediment microbial communities from Delaware Bay, Delaware, United States - CS-6 worm burrow | ecosystem: Environmental > Aquatic > Marine > Coastal > Sediment | place: USA: Delaware... | reverse complement strand
AAAGCACTGGAGTGCGGCGCGGACCGGCTTCTCACGCGCCCCGTTCGGCGGGACGCACTGGCGCTCATCGTCGAGCGGTCCCTCGACAAACCTCTTCATGCGAGAGACGCCATGGAAGCCCGGGCCGGGGCGGCCGCAACTTTGCCCACGATCGCCCTCATGGACCGTGTCGTGGGCGTGCACCCTTCGATGCAACGCCTTTTCAACCGCTTGCTTCAAGCCGCCAAGAGCCGGTCGACCGTGCTGATTCAAGGCGAAACGGGCACGGGCAAAGAGCTCATTGCGAAAGCGATTCACGAGCACTCCCTGAGGAGCGAGGGCCCCCTGGTTCGGCTGAACTGCGCGGCCCTCGCCGAGAGTGTCCTGGAGTCTGAGCTTTTTGGGCACGAAAAGGGGGCGTTCACAGGAGCCGTCACGCGACGAAGGGGGCGGTTCGAGCAGGCCGATGGTGGGACCCTGTTCCTCGACGAGCTCAGCGAGATGCCGCTCTCGGTGCAAATCAAATTGCTCCGGTTTCTGCAAGAACGGGAGCTAGAGCGGGTGGGCGGAAACGAAACGGTGAAGGTGAACGTCCGCGTCGTGGCCGCGACGAACCGCGACCTGAAATCGCTGGTAGAAGACGGAAAGTTCCGCGAAGACCTCTACTTCCGGCTCAAGGTGGTTGTGCTCGAGGTGCCGCCATTGCGTGCGCGGCCCAGCGATATTCCGCTCTTGGCCGACCATTTCGTCCGGCTCTATGCCGACGAAAACGACAAGAAGGTGAGCGGCTTCACCCCCGACGCGAAGGAAGCGTTGCTGGCCTACCCTTGGCCCGGGAATGTTCGGGAGCTTCAGCATGCGATCGAGCAGGCGGTGGTGCTCTGCGAGAAGGACCTCATCGACACCGAGGATTTGCCGATCGAGGCACCCGGGCAGGAGGCCGAGCCCTTGAGCCTCTTGGTCCCCGGCGTGACCCTCGCGGAAGTCGAGCGCTATACGATCATGAGAACCCTCGAAGCGGTCGGCGGCTCACCGACCAAGGCCGCTGCGATTCTCGGGATCAGCAAGCGAACGATTCACTATCGCCTCGAGGAGTGGGGGCTCGCCAAGAGCGGCCCGAATCTAGCGGATGAATCGGTCGTCCGGGGTCAGCACATCGAGGACCCCGTCGACGAGTAGGACCTGCGTTCGCAAGACTTGGCCGAGCTCGTTAGCGATGCAGATGGCTTCGGCGAGCCGACCGGTTTCGATGCTGGCTTCCATGCGCTGAGCCGACCGGAGAAGCTGCTGATTTTGGGAACGGATTTCCTCGAGCACTTCAGGGGTGACCAAGTCTGTTTGCGGATGGGTCATCGCTGCCTCCGGGGACCAAGCAAGAAGCAAGCGCCATGCCTAGCCGGTGGCCACCGGGCAATCGCGACCGACCTGCACCATGCGCCAGAGCAAGCGCTCGAGGCAGTGCAAGGTCTGCGTTCGTTCGACCGGACGCCAGTGCAGTTCCTGCACCCAGGCGCCGGGCCAACGCTGCAAGGTTCTCGAAGAAGATCCCTCCGAAGGGTTCGAGCTCCGCTTGCGACGGCTGGCACAGAACCTGCTTTGGCGCCCTCTCAAATGACGACGAGGGCAGATTCGGCTTCTGGAGAGCCTGGCGCGCGCAGGCGCATCTTGCGGCTGACGCAGCCCTTGGTTCGCTTTCTCCACGTGGAGTCCGCGAGCGGCTTGGTCCTGGCGGTTTGTACGATCGTGGCCTTGACGGCGGCCAACTCGCCTTGGGCGGATTTTTACGCGCGGCTCTGGGACCGAAATATTCGAGTCGGCGCCGGTGCCTTGGAGCTGTCCTATCCGCTTTGGTACTGGATCAACGACGCGCTCATGGTGCTGTTCTTCTTCGTCATTGGATTGGAAATCAAGCGGGAGGTGCCGGCGTGAATGAGCAGGCACGACCTCGCGACAAACTTCTAGCGCTTCAGGTGCTCGCTTGAGAACGCGTCAGGATGACCGTTACTGGATTTGGGAATCCGGTTGCGAAGTCTCTGGCGATCGAGGACAACAAGCATCTGGTCACTGATCAGCAAGGAGCGACGTATGCAAGAGACCTTTGAACGCGGGTGGACCCAAGTATTGGGTGAAGGCCCTTTCGTCGCGGTGGCGTCGCACAACGGTCATGAGCTTCGCCCGGAGGTGCGTGATCTGGCGAAACTGCCCGAGCAAGACCGCCTCCGCGAGGAAGATCCATTCACGGGCGAATGGACGTCAATCGCGCCGACTCGGTTCGTCGCGAAGCGCTCGCGCTTCGAAGTCGACCTCAATCGGGCACGACACGAAGCGGTCTATCTTGGGCCGGACGATGCGTGGGGCCTCGATATTTGGAAGGAACCCCTCCCTCCGGCCATCGTCGATCGATCCCTGGCCGAGTACGACGCGTACTACGCGGCTCTCCGAGAGGTGCTCGTCGGCCTCGAACGGGAATACGGCGCCTTCGTGGTGTTCGACCTGCACAGCTACAACCATCTCCGCGAGGGTCCAGACGGTCCGGCGGCCGACCCGGAGAAGAACCCAGAAGTCAATGTTGGCACAGGCACGATGAACCGTGCCCAGTGGGCGCCCGTCGTCGATGCATTCATCGAGGCTCTCTCCAAGTACGACTTTCAAGGGCGAAAGCTCGACGTGCGCGAGAACGTGAAGTTCGTTGGACGGCAGCTACCCAAATGGGTCCACGAAAATTTCCCCAATTCCGGCTGTGTCATCGCGATCGAAATGAAGAAGTTCTTCATGGACGAGTGGACCGGTGAACCCGACGGCGAGGCCATGGAAGAGATCAAGCGGGCGCTCGCATCCACGGTTGAGCCGGTGCTCGCAGCGCTAAAGGCCAGAAAGAAGCCAAAGAAGAAGGCGAATAAGGGCGCGATCGCGCCGCACCGCGCGATGCGCCTCGGCTTCGTCGTCAACGACGTGATGACGGAGGAAGCGGGATACACGACCATTCGTCTCGCAATGCGCGCACGCCAGATGGGGCACGAGGTCTGGCTCATGGGCGCCGGCGACTTCGCGTATGACTCCGACGAGAAGATCCGCGCCAACGCAAGGTCGGTGCCGAGGCAGATCTACAAAAACGGTGCATCATTTCTGAAAGACCTTCATGGGAAAGCCGCGATTCAGCAGCGTGTGACTGTGGATGACCTCGACGTTCTCATGCTTCGGAATGACCCTTCGACCGATGCAATCGCTCGACCGTGGGCAGCCAACATCGGCATCCAGTTCGGCCGCGTAGCCATGCGGCATGGGGTGGTCGTTCTCAACGATCCCGACGGGCTGTCGAGAGCATCGAGCAAGATGTACTTCCAGACCTTTCCGGCAGAAGTCCGCCCCTTGACGGTCATTTCCCGAGATCGGGCCGACATCAAGGCCTTCGCCAAGGAGCGCGGGACCATCGTGCTCAAGCCACTTCAGGGTTCGGGGGGAGCGGGGGTCTTTCTCGTGCGGCCGGACGACGTGCCCAACCTAAACCAGATGATCGACTCCGTATCACGCGATGGTTTCATGATCGCCCAAGAGTACCTGCCTGAAGCCGCTAAGGGGGATACGCGCTTGTTCGTCATGAACGGCGAGGCCCTTCGGCATCGAGGGAAGTACGCTGCCTTCCGTCGTGTTCGCCAAGGCGGCGACATGCGATCGAACATACACGCAGGGGGGCGCCTGGCGCGCGCCGAGATCGGACCCGAAGCGCTCAGGCTCGTGGAGATCGTGCGACCGAAGCTCATGCGTGACGGGATGTTCCTGGTGGGGCTGGACATCGTCGGCGACAAGTTGATGGAGATCAACGTGTTTAGCCCCGGTGGGCTCGGCAGTGCGCAGAAGTTCGAAAATGTGAACTTCTCCGAGGCGGTGATGCAGGCCCTCGAGCGCAAGACGCGGGCGATGGAATACTACGGACGCCAGTTCGACAACGCCAGCATGGCGATCATGTAGCAGCATGGACGGCAAGGGATCCCGAGCGACAAGCCCCAAGGCATCCGGCCAGGGAAAGAAGAAGGGGTCGACGAGCTCATCGGAGAAGGCAGCTGCTTCGAAGACCGTGGCGATCGCCGACGCCATCCGAGAGCGGGTGGCGGGCGGGGTTCGACTGCGACGAACACTGCCTGGCTCTGGAAGGCTCCATGTCGACCGCCCTCTGCCGTTCATCGCTGTGCACATCCAGCCTGACGACCGACCGGACGCGGGCACCAACCAGCTGGTGACTACCGAGGCCTCGTATCTCTATACGTCTGCAGACCACGGCGGTCGTAGGGTGGCCGCAACGCTGGTCCAAGCGCTGGCCGAGACAGTTCAGTCGACCTTTGGCAAGCAGTTTCTGATTTTAGCGATCTGTTCTCGTCCGCCGGAGCATCCTCCCGTCGTCGAGAGCTCCAAAGAGAGTCCGCATCCCGCATTTCGATTGTTCAGCTCGGCGCCTGGCTACAACATCGACTCCATCATCGAGGTGCTCGAACGGCATCTGAAGGCGGTCGAGATTAATGGACGACGCGCGGCTGTCGAAGTCGTCCAGAACGGAGGCGAGTTCCCGCATCGCGACCGGCCGCTCTTGAAGAAAGACGTCATGCGGGGCCTTGGCTGCGCGCAGATCACGATCGAAGTCGAACCGATCTATCAGATGGCCGGCGGGAGCGACGTCTACCCGGCTGTGCTGAAGAACCTCCGGCGTCGACTTGGTCCCGCCCTCAAGCACGCGTTCTTTTATTTTGCCGAGCGCGATACGAGCCTTCGTCCGAAGAACTTCCAGTCTTTGGGGCGACGTGCGCTCGTGAGAGCCGTTTGGGAGGTCGATGCCCAACTCGACCAGGTTGCATCCGAGTTCGACCTGATACTCGAGGTGAACCCAATCAATACCGAAGCGGTGTGGAACGGATTTCGCAAGAGCGGCTTCGAAAAGGTGCCTCCGTTTCGGTATCGCCCTCTGTCGGTCGATCCTGTCCTCGCAAAGCGCAAGCTGTATGCGATTCCGCTGGAGAGAATTGAGGACCCTACGATCTCGTTCTTGTTCAGTCAGAAGCAAGACGAGCTCGATCGGCAGCTCACCATGCTGCACGACCGCGGCACCCCGCGGTTTCTGCTCGGTAGCATCTTGCTCTATGCGCCGGTCTCAAAGCAGCTCTTGCGCTCCGCAGAGCAGATTCTCGAGCAGATCTCGAGCACGACACGATCGCACGGCGGAGGTGGTACGATTCCGGCTGAGGAGTTCGCAAAACGAGCGAGGGAGGAAGTCGCTCACTATCGCGAGATTTGGGACGGGGTCGATGCGACCGTCGAAGTCGTACCCGGCGTGAGCTCGGGTCTGATGGTGTCGAAAGGCCGCTTATTGGTTCCTTCGCGCTCGAGGATTCCCGTAAACCGAGTTGACGCGTTGATTCAGCACGAGATTGGAACGCACCTGGTCACGTATTTCAACGGCAAGGCACAGCGTTTCACGCAGCTCCGGAACGGCTTCGCCGGGTACGAAGAGCTCCAAGAGGGCATTGCGGTCCTCGCCGAATACCTTACCGGTGGAATGACTCCCGCAAGGCTGCGAACCCTCGCAGCGCGCGTGATTGGTGTCGACGCGCTCACCAACGGTGCATCGTTCGTCGATGTGTTTCGTCTCCTGTGTCGATACGGCTTCTCTCGGCAACAGGCGTTCAACATCACGATACGCATCTTTCGCGGCGGCGGCCTCGTCAAAGACTGCATCTACCTTCGGGGACTCCTGACGGTCCTAGACTACTTGCGCAACGGCGGCGAGCTCGAGCCCCTCTTCGTTGGAAAGATCGCTGCCAAGCACATTCCGATCGTGCGCGAGCTCCAGAGCCGCCACGTGCTCGATCCGCCGAAGTTCTTGCCACGCTACATCATTCGAGAGTCCTGCCAGGAACGCCTCCAACTCGTGCGCCAGGGGCTGGATGTATACGAGCTTCTCGATTGAAACCGACGCGGTACGACTGCTTTCGGTGTTCGATGCAGTGGGATAGGATGACGTCGCGATGCATCGTGACGGGTTCTTGATGGTCTCGGGGCTGTGCGCGACGGTGATGGGATCCCGGAAACCGTTGGAAGTGAGGGCGAATGAAAAAGTCGACGAGAAACATACTCATTGGAGTCGTTGCCGTCCTGGGGGCCCTCGTCGTTGGCCTGGCTCTCGTGCCGGTGCTGTTCCGAGATCAGATCGTCGAGCGGTTGCGAAGCGAGCTCAACGATCGCGTCGACGCGACGGTGACTTTCTCCGATGTCGATCTCTCCTTGCTCTCGACGTTTCCGACGCTCACCGCGGAGGTCTCCGAGCTCGCGATCACCGGGAAAGGCGACTTCGCCGAGGTCACGCTTCTGAAGGCCAAGTCGATCGGCGCGGGCATCGACTTGGTCGGGCTCGTTCTGAGACGTGAAATCACGATCGAGTCGATTGAAGTGAACGCGCCTGAGGTGCATATCATCGTTCGCCCGGATGGAATGGCGAACTACGACATCGTTCCAGAGCAGGCGGACGGCGCGGCTGCGACGGGGGAGGCCGTCGCCTTCGAGATCAAACGAATCCGCATCGACGATGGGGCGTTGACCTATGTCACTCCGAGCGTTCGCGTCGTCGTGTCCGGGCTCGAACACGACGGCCGCGCCAAGATTTCCGGTGCCGTTCAGGAGCTTTCCTTGAAGACCACGGTCGATGAGCTGACGGCTCGACTCGGAGGGATTCCGTACTTGAAAGAGGCGAAAGCGAGTCTCGACGTGGACGCCATCGTCGACATGGACAAAGAGCTTCTGACGCTGCATGCGCTGGATGTCGCTGTCCAGCAGCTTGCCCTCGAAGGGACTGGGGAGATCGGCTGGGCGGGCGATGGAACGGCGCTCGACTTGAAGCTGGCTTCCAAAAAGGGACTTCCCATCAAGGCGCTAATCTCCGCAATCCCCAATGCCTACGCTGCGGACTTCAAGGGACTGACGGCCAGCGGCACGTTCTCGCTCGCGGCGACGATTCAGGGAGAGCTGGGGCCTGGCGACGAGGATATCCCCTCGTTCTCCGCGACGGCCAACATTCAAAATGGAGCGTTCAAGTATCCAGACCTTCCGCTCGGCGTCACCAATCTGGTGCTCGACGCGTCGGTGAAGCACCCCGGAGGCAATCTGGACAGGATGCGAATCGACGTTCCGAAGTACGGGTTCGCAGCAGGGAAGAGCCAAGCGAAGGGGCGCGTCACCGTCACGCGGCCCATCTCGCAGCCAAGGATCGACCTCAGCTTGGACGGACGCTTCGACCTGGAGGAGATCTCCAAAGCGTATCCGATTTCCGATATCGAGAAAATGGAGGGCTTGGTCGAGGCGACGATCGAGCTCGTCGCAAAGGGGGAGCGGATCGAAAAGCTCTCGGGAAATGTCGAGGTGTCGGACCTGAGCTACAGCCCGGCCAACGGTCCTGCGGTCCGTATCCGCAGCGCGCTCATCGTGCTTTCCCCGGAAAGCACCACGATCAAAACGCTCGAAGCGCAGGTCGCAGAGAGTGACGTCAGCGTCAGCGGGGTCTTGTCACCGCTGACCACACTGCTCCTGGACGATCAAAAAATTACCGCGAGTGTATGGCTGAAGTCGAAGCGCCTTCGGGTCGAGGACTTTGCGTCGAGTGAGCCATCCGATTCCGAGGCGGGGGAAGCGTTCCTGCTGCCCGACAACATCGACGCAAAGCTTCAGTTCGATGTCGGAACGCTGACCTACGATGACCTGGTGCTGCGAGACTTCAAGGGCGCCGGCCGTCTGCGGGATCGAAAGCTCTTTCTCGAGGGCGTCCGCGCAGATGCGCTCGGAGGTTCGATGAAGGCGGACGGCACGGTGGAGACGCCCATCGACGCCCCTGCCAGGTTTGACATTCATTACGGAGTCGACCAGGCGCGCTTCGTCGAGGCGTTCGAATCGCTTCCTTCGATGCGAGCCTTTTTGCCCATTGCCCAGTTCCTCGACGGCCGGTTCTCGACGGAGCTCGATGCGAGCGGAACCTTGGGCGAAGACCTGTCGCCTCAGCTCAAGTCGATCGGGGCAAGTGGGATCGCGGCAGCGGTTCAAAGCAAGCTCAACAGCCAGTTCAAACCGTTGGCCGCGCTCAGCGAAGCGGTACCCGTCATTCGGAAGCCTTTGGAGATCGATAGCGTTCGCGCGCGTTTCAAGATTGAAGATGGCGCCGTGCGAGTGATCCCCTTCACCATCAAGGCGAAGGGGGTGTCGATGTTGGTCGGCGGAACACATGGGTTGGACCAGGAGATGAGCTATCAGGTGTCCACCGAAGTCCCGTTGGACAAACTAACCTCGGCGCTTTCCAAGCAAGTTCAACTGCTGAAGCTGGACCTCTCGAAGGCGAATATGGTTGGCGTACGCGCGAATCTGACGGGTTCGATCACATCGCCACGGGTTTCGGTGGACGTCGACGCCAATGGGCTTCGTGGAGCGGTCGCCGATGCCGTTTCGGCGGAGCTTGCCGCGCAGAAAGCGCGCGCGTTGAAAGAAGTGACGGAGCAAACGAAGCGACTGATCGCAGAAGCGGAGAAGCGCGCGGCGCAGATCCGAGCGGAAGCCGCCAAGACTGCCGAGCGAGCGCGGAAAGAAGGGTATGCGCGGGCCGACCAGCTCGAGCAGAAGAGCGCGAAAAACCCGATCGCCGCCATTGCAGCCAAAGAGAGCGCGAAGCGACTTCGGGCCGAGACCGACAAGCGCGCCAAGCAACTCGTGAGCGAGGCAGACAAGCGCGCGACCCAAGCGGTGGATGAGGCGCGCAAACGAGAAGCTCAACTGCTGTCAGAGGCCGAGAAGCGGAGCGACCAAACGACCAAGTCGATCGAAGGGCAGACCGACAGGATCCGGTGAGCGATCGGTCGGGGCTCGCGCTTAGTTGCGGAAGCGCAGGCTTGCGACGAAGCCGGTGGCGGCGAAGGCGGAGAGAAATAGAAAGAAGTGCTGATGGCCAGGGATGCCGGGGGAACGGTCGAGCAGCCAGCCGCCGGCGAGCGCCACGAAAACGTCCGGGGTGTAGCCGATCACCGAGACCAGGCCGACGGCGGTCCCGGTCGTTTCGAGGGGGACGGCGCCTTCCTCGAAGAGTGCAAAGTAAACCCCACGCAGCCCAAACACGGCGGCGCAACTGACGAGGACGTTGGCGTAGAGGACCCACGGAGTGGATGGCACGGGGTCGGTCAAGCCGAACCATAGGTACGAAGCGACCATGGTTGCGAAGCAGAGGGCGGAAACTCGCGAAGAGGTGAATCGGTCTGCCAGGAGACCGGCGCCGATCGCTGCAACCGGCCTCACCCATGCACTGGTCGCCGTCAGCTGTGCGCCTTGCACCTCGTTCATGCCATAGGCCTGCACCGCGAAGAGGGAATAGTTGTCGATACCCTTGTATCCAACGTAGGCACAGACGACGATGAGCGCCTGGAGCCAGACCGAACGAAGTCGCAGCACCTTGCGAACGTTTCGAAGGACAGGCGGGTGTTCCGCAAGGCGCGACGGCTGCTCGGGCACGAAAAACCAGCATAAGACGCCGGCCAGGGCCGTCGCGGCGGTGTAGAGCAAGATGACGTTTCGAAGCGCCTCGACTCGTTCGTTTGGGGTGACGGTCGTCGGGTCCTCGGGAAGCATGAGCTGGAAGACCAATACGGCGCCTGCCGCAACGACGGCTGCGAAGAGGCCGCGACCGCCGTCGAGAAGACCGTAGGCACGGCCCTGCTCGTCGGGCCCACCCCACTCTCGGGTGGCTCGAATCAGCGCGCCCCAGAACAGGAGAATGGTGGTCAGACCCCAGTAAGCGAAGAGCCACCAGCTGCCGTTGAAACCCGGGATCGTCGCGAAGTAGAGCCCGCCCGCGCTGGTGCATAGCAGAGAGCCGGTGAGCAGTCGGCGCGCGGAGAATCGATCCGCCAGTAGCCCGCCGGGAAAGTACGCGAGCATGGCCACGACGCCATAGACGGCTTGGACCGCGCCAAGCTCGGTGTTCGTGAAGTCGAATACCTGCAGAACCGTCGGGCGAAAGAATCGCGCAACGTGGAACGGCAAGCTGAACACCGCCTCGCCGGCGACGATCAGGCATCCGATGAACATGACGCGGTCGAGTGGATCGTTCTCGGTCACGCCGCGCCTGGCCAGTCTTTTACTTCACGGTGAACGTGACCCCGGGTTCCGTCTCAGCGAAGGCGGGGGTCAGAAAGCGATCGTAGCCGGGCTCATTGCGCAGCTGCGACTTGAAGAACGACACGACGTAGAGGTCTTGCAGCCGGTTGGCTTCTTCGATGGCGAGCACG
>Ga0316201_10004804_pt1 | contig 10281 bp, 11 predicted proteins | sample CS6wburrow_MG_FD_204516 | JGI IMG/M metagenome (GOLD analysis project Ga0316201, IMG submission 204516) | Coastal sediment microbial communities from Delaware Bay, Delaware, United States - CS-6 worm burrow | ecosystem: Environmental > Aquatic > Marine > Coastal > Sediment | place: USA... | reverse complement strand
CCCCAGGCCCAGGCCATCTGGGAGCCTGATTATAACAAATGGCGGGGAGACTCTGTGGGTAATCCAGAGTTCCCGCAATATTACGAGCACTACCTGAAACCGCAGGTGAAGGAACTAATGGATAAATACCCCACCAGGGTCATGTGGTTTGATGGGGAATGGGTGCCAGCCTTTACCACGGAGATGGGCAAGGACCTTTACAAGTTTATCACGGAAATGGATCCGGATATGATTGTGAACAACCGGGTGGACAAAGGACGTCAGGGCATGGCCGGGATGAATGCCGAGGGCGATTTTGCCGGAGACTTCGGCACCCCCGAGCAGGAGATTCCCGATACGGGCATTGAAGGAGAGGACTGGGAATCCTGCATGACCATGAACGATACCTGGGGATTTAAGCATTTTGATCACAACTGGAAGTCCGATACCATGCTTATCCGTAACCTGGTGGATATCGCTTCAAAGGGTGGCAACTTTCTGCTGAATGTAGGGCCGACAGCCGAAGGGTTGATCCCTGCAGCAAGTGTGGAAAGACTGCTTTCCATGGGCCGGTGGCTGAAAATAAATGGGGAGGCCATATACGGAAGCCAGGCCAGTCCATTCAGCAAGCCCGAATGGGGGCGCTATACACAGAAGGGGAACGCGGTCTATGCCCTGGTATTTGACTGGCCGGCCGATGGGCATCTGCTGGTGGAAAGCGGCGATCGCAGCTTCTCGACGGCAACCCTGCTGGATGGAAAAATCGATCTGGAACTGGAGCCGGCAGAAGGTGGCCTGCTAATCAGCCTGCCCGCTGAAGCTCCGGACGGCATCGCCTCGGCGATACAGCTGGAATAAGCCTCCGACAGGCAACTCAGAAATTAACCTTATCGCCAAAACCGTGATTGTCCCTTAAAACAAACCGTTTTCATTGGGAGAATCTTTTAGTTCTTCCTGTGAGGCTTCCCATAATTCGATGATCATGTTTTTTTCGAAGCGAAAAATGTGAATCACTGACCATCGGGAGTCAGGGCTCAGGATTATTTTTCCATGCACTGCCACCAGATCTCCGTCTTCAAGCACACGTAAAGGTTCATAGCTCTTTTCCGGGAATTGCCGGGCATTATCTTCCATCGCCTTCAGAAAAGATTCCCGGTCGCCCTTAAAATAAGCGTTATGATGACGAAATTGCGGGTGGATAAATTGCTTATATGCTTTTTGCACCTCCCCTGCAGATGCCAGGTGCAAAAATGTCGTAGCGATTTCTTTTTTATTCATTTTTCTCCTGCCTTTTTCAGGTCGGCAATGTTTATTTTCTTCATTTTAAGCATGACGGGTGTGGTCTTTTCAGGATTCTTTCCAATCAGCTCTCCCATATTCGCCGGAATAATTTGCCATGAAACACCGTATTTATCTTTAATCCAGCCGCATTGCTCCGCTTCGGCAACAGCGGATAGTTTCTCCCAGAAATAGTCGATCTCTAATTGATCCTTGCAGTTCACAATAAACGAAACACCCTCGTTAAAGCCAAACTCATGTTTCCAGGCAGAGTCCATGGCGGCGAATTCCTGGCCTTCCAGGGCAAATTGTGCATATTTCACACTTCCTTCCCTGTCGGGTTCTTCTCCTTTCTCGTAACGAGCCAGGACCTCGTATCCCGTATTTTTAAAAACCGATGCATAGAAAGCAAGCGCTTCCTCGGTATGGCCGCAGACAGCTCCCACAAACATCAGGGCGGGCATAATCCGCTGCCCGAATTCCCCCTCGGTGTAGATGATCTGCCAGGATACGCCATACTTATCCTGGATCCAGCCATAGCGTTTGCTGAAGGGATATTCTCCAAGCTCCATCATGGCTGTTCCCCCCGGTGAAAGTTTTGCCCAGATCTGATCCACCTCTGCCGTTGTCCCGCACCTGCAGTGGAAGGATATGGAAGGATTTATCTTGAAATAGGGTCCGGCACTTATGGCCATGAACTCATATCCCATAATCTGAAAGCCGACCAGTTCGGCATCCCCGGACGGTGTATCGGGAATACGATTTATAAAGTTGATCCTGGAATCGTCAAAGACTGAAACATAAAACTCTGCCGCCGCTCTGGCTTCCTTATCAAACCAAAGATGGGGGGTGATTTTTTGCATATTAGTGTTCCTCCACATATTGTTTGAAATTATTTAAGATCGCCTGCCATCCGCCCCGCTGCAGATCAACAGAATTATTGCTCTCGGCTTCAAAGGTCGTTTCAAGTTGGGTTGCATTCTTTTTTTTGGTAAACGTAACCCTGGCCTTTCTTCCGTCACCCATCGTATAGGCGATCAATTGATTCGTCTGAATATCATCATAGATACCCCAGAAGTCAAACCCGAAACTACCGTCCTTTGCTTCCATGCGGTAATTGAATTTGCCGCCGGGGCTTAAATCGTTCTCGGCTTTCGGAGAATGCCAGTCATCCGAGGCATGGTTCCAGTGTACCACATGCTCAGGCGCGGTGTAACATTCCCAGACTTTCTCCAGAGGGGCATTTATTTCTGCCCGGACTGTGATTGATTTTTTTGTTTCCATAGGATCTGCCTCAACAAGAGAAATATTATTTTATGCATAACACCTCCCTGACACTAAAAGTTCAGGCATTCATAAGGATTGAAACTCTGCTTTGCCCGGGGTCGCGGGCGAGGCAAACTCAGACCCTGAGCATGCCACGGAACCCCCGGGCAGCATAGTAGGACTCGGCTCCGTTATGATACACAAAAACCGTGTCATACCGACGATCGCAAAAGATCGCACCCCCCAGATTCCGGATATCAGCAGGGGTTTTCACCCAGCTTGATGTTTTCAAATCGAAGTTTCCAAGCTTCTGCAACTCCCGGTATTGTTCCTCCCTTAGAATTTCGATTCCCATAGCCTCAGCCATATCTAAAGCGGAATCTTTGGGTTTAAATTCCTTCCTTGACTCCAGGGCCTTTCGGTCATAACAGAGACTTCTGCGTCCCATTGGACTTTCCGCCGAACAGTCATAAAATATGTATGCCCCCGTCATCTTATCCTGACCAACCACATCCGGTTCGCCGCCGGTCCGTTCCATTTCATTCAGCGACCAGAGTTTCTCAGCATCTGCTTCCAGTCTCTCCTGGACTTTCGTCCATGCAAGATCCTCGTGGCGGCCCCTGTTCTTCTCAAAGCGATCTTTCAAAGTGCTTAGTAACGCTTCACTTTGTTCCGGGGATATTTTCTTTTTATTCATATTCATGCCTTTAGTATTAATCTATTTAACCGGCAGGGTTTTACCTTTTCCGTGGAATTTATTCTTTTACCTGCCTGATCAGCTTATAGGAAAATCCCTTCCCCTCTTCACCCAAAACAATAATCTTTATTTCATTATCTGATAGCTTATGGTACTGAATCTTTTTTGGAAAATCATGATGGATGTTTTCAAAGGAGAAACAGGATCCGAGATCAGGATTCAGGGTGAAGTGTATGCTTTGTCCTTCATTCTGGTCAGGGACTGTCGCTTCATATACCATCTGATTGTCAATCATTTTGATTGCAAGAGTTTCTAAAATAATTTCCTGATTTTCCCTGACTTCATAGGAATAACCAATCAGTGCGTTGTTCCTATCCTTGGCCCAGGTTTCATACTGATCCCTGCTTTCAATTTGCCAAGTGCCAATTAAAAAATCAATGGAATCCATGCTGTGATTAACACAGGAGATAAATGGGAAAAGACCACAAAAGATGAACAATATCCTCATTTTCATTTATTTAAACAATTCGTCTCTTTGGCATTAGCTTGACAGCGTAAGCCAGATACATCAGATCGCTACACCCCTCCCGGTTTTTATATTGTCTCAAAGTAAGCTTTCATGGGAGAAAAGTACGAATCCCTCCAACCCTGCTGATATTGCATTCCATGTTCTGGCAGCCGGGAATGCCGGATCTTAATGGTGGTTCCGGATTCTGCAGGTTCGAATCGAATTTCTAAAAGGGAATCCCTGTCAGAGTCTTCAAACTCGCTTGTCCGCCAGAGCTGGAGGATCCGGCTTGACGGCTCCAACTCCAGATTTGTACCCTGGATATACCCGTCCCATGCATCGAATTTGCCACCCACTTTGGAGGAAATCCTTGCGGGACTGCCCGTCATTTCGGTATGTTCACCGGAATCCAGCCAGGCAGCGTATAGCTGATCTGGTGTGGCTGGTATAAGCTCTGAAACTTCGAATTCAACTGTCATATTTTTAAAAATAAGCATTATTTAACCCGTGTAAAGGTGTAATTAAACGACACCCTCACTGCCTTTGCTTTGGGTAGTGTTTTATACTCCTATTTTTTTTGTCCCACAAAGACGGTAAGAGGATACTCGCCCTCACCTAAAAGGTATTTGTCATAGATTCCATTCACATTCGTTTTATACATGGCTAGTCCAGCATCGCGAAACAGCTCGTCCCATATTGCCTCCCGGAACAGTCCGAGAATTTGATGATCCGTATGGATGGTCAACTCGCCTTGCTGCCGAATCAGATACACTAAAGTAGCTTCGTATGTATTCGCAGAAAACGGGTTGATATAATTGCTCTCGAATAAGGTCACATGCACTCCATCCTTTTCCCCGGTGTAGGCAAAATTGTTGTTTTGAAAGGTCTCTTCCGTTTTTGCAACAATAAGAAATACACCGCCGGTCTTCATGTGTAGCGTGGCAGTCTGAATGGCTTTTCGAAGATCCTCCAGTGAAGCCATGTAGTCAATGCCATCCGGAATAATAACAGCATCAAATTGAGTGTTCAATCGTAAGGTTCGCATATCGCCTTCAATGTACTCGATTTCCGGGTTATTCATCCGTGCTTTATTCAGCATACCCAGACTAAGATCTACCCCTGTAATTTCAAAATGACGCTTGAAGATCCAATCATGCCCCCCAGCGCCACTCCCTAAATGCAACAGGGTGAGCGGCGGTTCCGCCGCAGTACGCTTAATCAAATCCACATAGAGCATTACTTCATTCTCATAATCAGCAGGGTTTGCCAGCAAATCTTCAGTCCAGGCAAGATCGTTATATGAAATCCAGGTTGAAGCCAAATTTATCTCCTTCTCTTTATAGACAACATGTATACTCTAGTACATCCTAAACCTTCGCCCCCTGACTCACAGAAAGGAATCCCCTATGTTAGAAAGGAATAAGAAATTTACTAAGAAAAGTTTTGGTATACAAGTTGCACATCAACGGGCTGAATTTGTTTCCCGGAACGCAAAAGTTGCTCCCTGACTGGTAAAGGATAACTCCTGTTCAGCAAAAAATTGGCACCCTGAAACCTATGTTTACTTCGGAAAGACAAAAGTTAACCCGGCATGCCTGGATTATCGGCTTTGAAAGCCAGGGCCACCACCAGGATGGAAATCCCGAAACAGATCCAGGCCACCAGGTCATAGCTGCCGGTAAGATCCATGGATACACTGAACATGTAAGGTCCCAGAGCGGAGCCGATCACCGTCCAGCTCAGGGAAAACCCGGAAATGGCACCCAGATGTTTTAAGCCATAGAACCGGGGCCAGGTGACCCCGATCAGGACGGTATAGAGGCCCCAGACCATCCCGTTCCCGGCGATGATCATCCAGTAAGCCAGCGGGGTGCCTCCCAGCATGGTCAGGCCCACCATGGAGAAGGTCATGCCCAGACCAAAAAGTATCAGGATAATTTTCAGGCGGATATAGTCACTGGCATAACTCCCCAGGAATTGGATCCCTACCGCAATCAGCGAGGTAGGGATGAAAATACCCAAGCCCTGCTCCCGGGTGAGTCCGGAGGCTTCGAAGACCGAGACCACGTGGAAAGTGAGTCCGCTGATATAGAGCGCGGAAAGGGAAAGACCCAGGGTAAAGGCCCAGAATGCCAGGGTTTTCCTGGCTTCGCTCAGGGTAAAATCATGATCCGGTAAACTGGGTGGCCTTCGTCTCTTTGAATCGGCCTTCAACTTTCCGTCAGCTACGCATCCGCAGTCTTCAGGATTATCCCTGAAGATAAGAAGCACAAAAAGGGCAAAGGCAATCCCCACCACCAGGGCCAGGAAGATCCAGGCCCCACGCCATTCAAGCTGGAGGATCACCTGGTCCAGGAACTTTGGAGCCACGGAAAATCCGAGCGCCGAGAAGATTCCCAATACCGCGTTGGCCAGTCCCCGCCTCCGGTTGAACCATTTCATCACCATGTTCCGGGAAACCATGGTGAGCAGTCCCTGCCCGAAAAAACGGATGCCCCAGAACCCAAGGGCCAGCAGAATAAAGGTGATCAGCGCGGGAGAAAGCCATGCGGCTTCCGCCATGGATGCTGCCAGCCGGTCGACCCTGGTCAGGTAAAGCAGCATGACTCCCAGCATCACGCCGGCAATAAAGGCCATGACCCTCGCCCCGTACCGGTCGTACAGTTTTCCGGCCCGGGTGATTAGCAGTCCCGATCCCATGGTACCCACCAGGTAGGCCAGGCTCAAATGGTTGCGGTTTATCTCCAGGTCGGCCAATAAACTTTCGGTAAACACAGATACTCCCATGGTCTGACCGGGAATACTCATCAGAATACCGATGGTCCCGGCTGCCAGGATCACCCACCCATAAAAAAAAGGAATTTTGGAGACCGGAAAGGGCCGGTTGCAGTTCCGCTTCATCACACAAAGATAGAAGCTAATTGCGAAAACCATCCCTAAGTAGACTCATTCATCCCTAATATATATATAGGTCGAATAATGGAGTACTTTTGTCATCTCATTAATGTGATGAATATGAAAGCGCTGAATATCGGAGACTTAAAAATACGTGTACCCATCATACAGGGAGGAATGGGCATTGGGATTTCCCTGTCACGGCTTGCTTCGGCGGTGGCCAATATGGGGGGTGTAGGGATTATCTCCACCGTGGGGATTGGCCAAACCGGAATCCAAAGCAAGCTGGGCTGGAAGAAAGCAAATATTGAAGGGGTTAAACGCGAAATCCGAAAAGCAAGAGAGATGACCTCCGGCGTGCTTGGGGTGAACATCATGTCTGTACTGACCGATTTTTCTGATATGGTGAAGACTTCCATAGATGAAGGTATCGATATCATCTTTTCCGGAGCCGGACTCCCCCTGGACCTTCCCTCCTATCTGACCAAGGGATCCAAGACGAAACTGGTTCCCATTGTCTCTTCGGGAAGGGCTGCCAGCATCATTGCCCAGAAGTGGCAGCAGAATTACAATTACCTTCCGGACGCCTTTGTGGTAGAGGGCCCGAAAGCCGGAGGACACCTGGGCTTCAAGGCAAATGCCCTGGAAGAAGTTGGAAATACCCTGGAGAACCTGGTGGCTGAAGTGGTCAAAGTGGCTAAAGAGATCAAGGATAAGTTTAACAAGGAGGTCCCGGTCATCGCAGCAGGAGGCATCTTTAACGGCCAGGATATTCATGAGATTATGAATAAGGGAGCCAGTGGAGTTCAGCTGGGAACCCGTTTTGTAGCTACAGAAGAGTGTGACGCTTCTTTGGAGTTCAAGCAGGCTGTAGTAGACGCCAGGGAAGAGGACATCCAAATCATCAAAAGCCCTGTGGGCATGCCCGGCCGATCCATTTTTAACAATTTTCTGCGGGAAGCCGACGACGGACAAAGAAGACCCGCTGTCTGCAAACACAACTGCCTCCGGTCCTGCAATCCCAAGACCACCCTCTATTGTATCTCTGAGGCACTCCTGGCTGCTTTCAGGGGAAATCTGAAGGATGGCTTTGCCTTTGTGGGTTCCAATGCCGGACGGATCAAGCGCATCTCAACGGTGAAGGAAGTTTTCACCGAACTCCAGGAGGAGTATAAAGTAGCTGAGTAAACCCTAAGCCAGCGCCTCCAGCCAGGTGTTTGCCATCAGCTGGGCCCCGGCCATGGAGGGATGCACTCCGTCAGCTGCCCAATAGGTGGGATCTGCCAGCAGGACGGCCCGGTCGAAGGCCTCCTGGAAGGGAACCCAGATGGCCCCAAATTCATCTGAAATCTTCCTGGCACTTAACTGGTAGACCCTAAAGGGCTCCACCCAGGATTCATCCACAGCACTGGTTCCGGTAAGGATAAAAGGCTGACAGATCACCAGCTTAAGATCAGGAAGAGCCTCCAGGGTGCGGGAAAGAAGCATCCTGAAATCATTCTCATAAATTTCCGCCGTACCCTCATACCTCCCGTTCCTGAAATGCCAGTAATCATTCACGCCAATCAGGATACTTAAAATATCCGGCTTGAGATCCAGGCAATCCTTTTCCCAGCGTTCGGCCAGTTGATACACCTTGTTCCCGCTGATCCCCCTGTTGTAAATGCTCAGATTCCTGGCAGGCAGCTCTTCCAGCAACCAGGAGCCAATGTGGTTGGCATACCCGACTCCGAAAGACCAGGGATTGTTGGGCAATTCCTGATCCTTGCTACGTCCTGCATCGGTAATGGAGTCGCCCTGGAAGAGGACCACGTCCCCTTCTGAAAAGAATTTGTGAATATTTTCCCTTTGGGCAGCAGGGCTACAGGAATGAGCGAGCAAGGGCATTCCTGCCACAGCAGCGGCACCCATACCTGCACTTTTAAAGAAGTTTCTTCTGGAGAAATGCCTGGGATCCTTCATAGTATCTGTTTAAAATTTGCTGAAAAACTAAAGGTAATAAAAAAGCACATTGCAGAATTCTCTTCCATGCTGTAGCTTTAAGTAAAAATTGATTCCTATGAAAAAACGAAAATTTGGTGCCCAGGGTCCCGAGATCTCAGAAATCGGATTCGGAGCCTGGGCCATCGGCGGTAGCTGGGGAGAGCAATCTGAAAAAGACTCCCTGGAAGGCCTGGAAGCAGCCCTGGACAGGGGGGTTAATTTTATTGATACCGCAGCAGGATATGGGAATGGTAAGTCGGAACGGATTATAGGTAAGTTCCTGAAATCCAGGTCCGAGCGGGTCTACGTTTGCACCAAAACACCTCCGGCCCCGGGGAAATGGCCCCCTTCGCCCTACTGCAAGATGGAAGAGAGGTATTCTGAGAAATATTTGCGTGAAAATGTGGAGGAGCGCCTGCTTAACCTGCAGATGGAGAGCCTGGATGTCCTCTTACTCCACACCTGGACCCGGGCCTGGAACGACAACCCGGAGCCCCTGAAGATCCTGGCGAAGATGAAGTCTGAAGGCTTGATCAATCAGGTGGGTATCTCCACACCTGAACACGATCAGAACTGTGTCATACAGCTGATGCGCGATGGGATGGTGGATGTATTGCAGGTCATCTACAATATCTTTGAGCAGGAACCTGCGGCACAACTCTTTCCGGTGGCCAGGGAAACCGGAACAGGGATCATAGTGAGAGTTGCCTTTGACGAGGGAGTGCTTACCGGAAAGTATACGGGGAAGGAAACCTTTGGTCCGGACGACTTCCGGAGCAACTATTTTGCCGGGGACCGATTGGAGCGGGGCGTCAGGAGAACTGAGAAGATTAAAAAAGAATTTAAAGAAAGTGGCTACTCCATGCCCGAACTGGCTCTCAAGTTTGCCTTGTCGCACGGGGCTGTATCCACCGTAATTCCGGGAATCAGGAACCGGCAACAGGCCATTCAGAACACCGCCGTGTCGGAGCTGCCCGAACTTACAGAAAAGATGATGCTTCAGCTACGCGAACATAGCTGGAATCGCGGATTCTGGTACGGGGGAAAATAGGCGCTAAACCGGGCAGGTTCAATATACCGGCATAACCTTCAGCTGCTTTTGGACAAGCTCACCGGGGGTTATGGGCTTTTCCTCATACAGCAACTTGCTGCTGCCTATATAAACGGGATCAGCCTGCTTGCGTGCAGGATTTTGCAACCATTGCAGGAAGCGACTGGCATCCTGGAGATTCCTGAATTGAAGAAGGTACTCTTTTTCCGGGCTCAGACGGAACTTCAGTGCCTTCTTTCCTTCCTGATCACTTCCAATACAATAGAAGGATGGCAGGTAATCTCTTTTAAGAAAAAGAGGAACTTTCCTGGTCACACGGCCCTGATAATACTCCACCCGGTCGTCCCACTCGGCAAAAGTAAGCCAACCGGACTGCACATGCCGGTAAATATAGTCGAGCGAAAGAATTGCAAACAGGGTGTCCGGAGCCTCATCCATGGCCGGAACCAGTACATCCACAAAGTCCAGGGCAAGCACCTCCTCCGTTCCGTCAATTTCGCCTGTATCAGCAAATACCGGGACCATAAGCAGCTCCGGGAATCCTTCAAAAGCCAGGGAAACATCGGCTATCACATTTCCCGTTAAATCTACCTCCCGGGTGCCTTCCGATTCAATAAGCACTTT
>Ga0316201_10004803_pt1 | contig 10282 bp, 7 predicted proteins | sample CS6wburrow_MG_FD_204516 | JGI IMG/M metagenome (GOLD analysis project Ga0316201, IMG submission 204516) | Coastal sediment microbial communities from Delaware Bay, Delaware, United States - CS-6 worm burrow | ecosystem: Environmental > Aquatic > Marine > Coastal > Sediment | place: USA: Delaware... | reverse complement strand
TACTCGAGGGCAGTAATGCCGACCTTTTTACGAGTAGTGAGTGAGGAAAGAACTTTGACACGCTCGATACCGACTTCGTCGATCTTGGCAGCAATCTCTTCAGTGAAGAGCTCACCGTTTTTGATGATCAATTCATCCGGATTGAGTGGATTCTTAATGTCGTTCGAAGAACAGCGACCAACAATACGATCGTAGAGGCTGACGATCTCGTCGTCACCTTCATAGATCGCATGCTTCCAGACACCATCACGGTTGCCATCGTCAGACTCTTCGATGATGCAGTCCATCGCAACGTCACAGAGCTTACGGGTAAGGTAACCAGCGTCCGCAGTCTTAAGTGCGGTATCGGCAAGACCCTTACGAGCACCGTGAGTGGAGATGAAGTACTCAAGAACAGAGAGACCTTCACGGAAGGAAGAAAGAATCGGACGTTCGATAATTTCACCGGAAGGCTTGGCCATCAAACCACGAGTACCGCAAAGCTGGCGGACCTGTTGTTTGTTACCACGAGCACCGGAATCCATCATCAAGTAAACAGGATTAATAGCATCCTTGTTGCCACCGTTGTTCTTCAGTTGCTCGAACACCGCCTTAGCGATGTCGTCAGTCGTACCAGTCCAAATGTCGATGATCTTATTGTAACGCTCACCTTCGGTGATAATACCCTTTTTGTACTGAGCCTCGACTTCGTCGATTTTCTTACGGGCCCCCTTCACGATCTCAGGCTTGCTCGGCGGGATGATCATATCATCGATACCGATCGAAACACCGGCCTTGGTCGCAATCTTGAAACCGACATCCTTGAGCTTATCAAGGGTGACGACTGTGCGTGCCTTACCGACGGTCTTATAAGTCTCGAGAATGATATCTCCGAGCTTACTCTTAGGAACGGGGAAGTTAATGAAACCGAGTTCGGTAGGCCAGATCGTGTTGAAGATAACACGGCCCACTGTGGTACGGATAACTTTCTTCTCGCTGTTACCAAAGACTGTTCCCTCCTTTTCGAAGTCGGGATTAACGAAGTTAACCCAATCGTGCACATCGAGAGCACCGTCAACAACCGCAGTCTCAAGCTCATCAGCACAGACGAGCATAGGCAAACGCTTATCTTTGATCGGTGCTTTGGGTGGCTCAACGGTGAGGAAGTAGGAACCAAGAACGATATCCTGCGACGGTGTCAGAATCGGCTTACCGCTGGAAGGCGAGAAGATGTTATGCGTCGCCATCATGAGGGTCTTGGCCTCCATCACTGCTTCGAGTGAGAGGGGCACGTGAACCGCCATTTGGTCACCGTCGAAGTCAGCATTGTAAGCAGTACAGACGAGTGGGTGGACACGGATCGCATCGCCTTCGATGAGCACAGGCTCGAAGGCCTGAATCGAAAGACGGTGAAGCGTCGGTGCACGATTCAAAAGAACCGGGTGCCCCTTAGTCACTTCTTCGAGAATATCCCAAACTTCAGGGGACTGCTTCTCGATCATCTTACGCGCACCACGAACGGTATGGACGAAGCCAAGCTCCTTAAGGCGGCGGATAATGAATGGTTCGAAAAGAACGAGTGCCATCTTCTTGGGAAGACCACACTGGTTAAGTTTCAAAGAAGGACCTGAAACGATCACGGAACGACCGGAGTAGTCCACGCGCTTACCGAGAAGATTCTGACGGAAACGCCCCTGCTTGCCCTTGAGCATATCAGAGAGAGACTTGAGCGGACGATTGCCCGCACCCGTAACCGCACGACCGTGACGACCATTATCGAAAAGCGCATCGACAGCTTCCTGCAACATGCGTTTCTCATTATGAATGATAACGTCTGGTGTTTTGAGCTGAAGGAGGTTCTTTAAGCGGTTGTTACGATTGATCACACGACGGTAAAGGTCGTTCAAATCGGAAGTCGCGAAACGACCACCTTCAAGAGGCACCAGCGGACGAAGATCCGGTGGAATGACCGGAAGGACTTCGAGCACCATCCACTCGGGACGTGTGCCGGACTCCATGAAACCTTGGATCGTCTTGAGACGCTTGGAGAGCTTCTTCTTGATCTGCTTCGAACGAGTCGCGTGCATTTGCTCGTGGAGCTCAGCAACGGTGGACTCAAGGTCAACCAGTGCAAGGGCATCACGAACTGCTTCAGCACCCATGCGGGCAACGAAGGAATCTTCACCATACTCATCCTGTGCTTGAAGATACTCTTGCTCAGTTAGGAGCTGGCGATCCTCCAGAGGAGTCTTGCCCGGATCGATCACGAGATAGTTCTCGTAGTAGATGACGCGCTCAAGATTACGCGCAGTGATATCGAGAAGAAGGCCAAGACGACTCGGCATACTCTTCAAGAACCAGATGTGCGAAACAGGAACCGCCAGCTCGATGTGACCCATACGGTCACGACGAACGCGGGAAACGGTGACTTCGACGCCGCAGCGGTCGCAGATCACACCCTTATATTTGATACGCTTGTATTTACCACAAGCGCACTCGTAGTCGCGCACAGGGCCGAAGATGCGCTGGCAGAAAAGACCACCTGGCTCCGGCTTGAATGTGCGGTAGTTAATTGTTTCGGGGTTCTTCACTTCGCCTCGAGACCATTCACGAATGGCTTCGGGTGCGGCGACAGTGATGCTGACCCGGTCGAATGACTTTGTGGCTTCATAGCCTAGGACGTCGCGTGCTACTTCTGTGCTCATTGATTAAAACCTTTTTTGAAAATTATCGGTTAAGTGTGTCCTTAGACGTCGATAGCGGTGTCGAGCTCGAACTTCCCTTCGGAACCGAGACGGACATCGAGACAGAGACTTTGGATTTCCTTCATCAAAACGTTGAACGACTGAGGCGTTCCCGCTTGTAGGCTGTTATCACCCTTAACGAGCGATTCATAGATACGTGTGCGTCCTGCGACGTCATCGGACTTGACAGTGAGCAACTCCTGAAGCGTGTAGGCAGCGCCGTAAGCTTCGAGCGCCCAAACTTCCATTTCCCCGAAACGCTGGCCACCGTACTGAGCCTTACCACCGAGCGGCTGCTGGGTGATGAGCGAGTAAGGACCGACCGCACGTGCGTGGATCTTGGAAGCCACCAAGTGATTGAGCTTCAACATATACATGTAGCCGACCACGACCTCCTGGTGGAGAGCTTCGCCGGTCTGACCGTCGTAAAGAATGCTCTTACCGGTGGAGGGTAAACCTGCTTCTTCGAGATACTCACGAACACGTTTTTCGCTGATCCCGTCAAAGACAGGTGTCGCGACCTGGAGGCCGAGCTTCTTACAAGCCCAACCGAGGTGTGTTTCGAGAACCTGCCCCACGTTCATACGGGAAGGAACACCGAGAGGATTCAAGCAAATCTCAACTGGCGTGCCATCGGGAAGGTGCGGCATGTCTTCTTCGGGAACAACCTTGGCGACAACGCCCTTGTTACCGTGACGACCGGCCATCTTATCACCGACCTGCATCTTACGCTTCTTCGCGATGTAAACCTTAACGCTTTTAACCACGCCCTGATCTGCATCTTCGCCAGACTCGACGCCCTCGATTTTGCGTTCGCGGTCGTAGTCAAGCTCGTCGAACTTACCTTGGTAGTTACTTACGATCTCCATGATCTTGATCTTCACCGGTGAAGGATCGATCTCGATATGCTTGGAGACAGCTGCCAAACGACGGAGCAAGGTCTTGGTGATCTTGCGGTTCGCAGGGATAATGATTTCGTCGGTATCGCCGTTCTTTACGTCGAGCGGGATTTTTTCACCGAGGAGAATGTTAGAAAGCGCTTCAGTCAGATCTTCGCGAAGCTTATCACTCTGAGAGCGGTATTCTTCGTTGATCTTCTTAACCTGACGACGGCGATCGGAAGCGGACATTTGCTCAGGCTCGCCATCTACGCGGGCCGAAACCTTCACGTCCATGATGATACCGCGAACACCCGATGGAACAACCAGCGAAGTATCCTTAACGTCTGCAGCCTTCTCACCGAAAATAGCGCGAAGCAGCTTTTCTTCCGGAGCGAGTTCCGTTTCCGACTTAGGTGTGATCTTACCGACGAGGATATCGCCCGGTTTGACCTCAGCACCTACGCGGATGACACCATCGTGGTTCAAGTCCTTGAGGGCTTCTTCACCAACATTTGGTATGTCTCGGGTAATTTCTTCAGGTCCAAGCTTTGTATCACGGGCAGTGACTTCAAACTCATCCACGTGGATCGAGGTGAAGATGTCGTCCTTAACAATCTTTTCGGAGATGAGGATCGCGTCCTCGAAGTTATAACCATTCCACGGCATGAAGGCCACGAGGATATTACGACCGATCGCGAGATCGCCGTCATCAGTCGAAGCACCGTCAGCGATAATATCGCCTTTCTTGATCGGCTGACCATGAGCGACGATTGGCTTTTGATTGAAGCAAGTGCCGGCATTCGAGCGCATGAACTTACGAAGTTCATAGACATAAATGCCCTTCTTCGCGTCCGTCTTGAGATCCTTCATCTTGGCAGGCATTTCGCCGTCCTTGGTGAGGATGATACGGCGGGAATCAACCGATGCAATGATACCATCGATATCGGCCACTTCGACTGTCTTAGAGTCGATCGCGACTCGCTGCTCAATCCCGGTTCCAACGAACGGAGCTTCGGATTGAAGAAGCGGCACACCTTGGCGCTGCATATTCGAGCCCATGAGCGCACGATTGGCGTCATCGTGCTCGAGGAAAGGAATCAGACCCGCGGCAACTGAGACCAGCTGCTTCGGAGAGACGTCCATGTAGTGTACTTCCTTGGGAGTCAGCTCGAGAACTTCGTCCTGATTTCGGCAAGTAACACGACCGACGAGCATACTCTTTTTATCCAACTCGGAATTCGCCTGAGCGATCATGTAAGGCTCTTCCTGGTCGGCGTTGAGGTATTCAACGTCGTCGAGAACCTTACCATCCACAACCTTACGATAAGGTGTTTCGATGAAGCCGAACTCGTTAATACGCGAGTAAAGCGATAGCGAGTTGATCAGACCGATATTTGGACCTTCCGGTGTTTCAATCGGGCAGATACGACCGTAGTGCGACGGGTGAACGTCTCGCACCTCAAAACCGGCGCGCTCACGGTTCAAACCACCGGGTCCGAGAGCGGAGAGACGACGCTTATGAGTCAGCTCAGCCAATGGATTGATTTGGTCCATGAACTGCGACAGCTGACTGCGGGCAAAGAAGTCACGGATAACCGTGCTCAGAGCCTTCGGATTGATCAGTTTTTGTGGAGTGATCGAATCGACACTCTGATCGTAAAGCGTCATACGCTCTTTAACCAAACGCTCGGTACGGGCGAGGCCAACGCGGCACTGGTTCGCAAGGAGCTCACCTACGGTACGCACACGACGGCTACCCAAGTGGTCAATGTCGTCGAGTGTGCCATCACCACGCTTGAGGCGGGTGAGGTATTTGGTGGCTTCAACGACGTCCTCAGCTCCGATGATGCGGAATTCGAGGTCGGTATCCATCTTAAGCTTTTGATTCAGCTTGTAGCGCCCTACTCGACCAAGGTCGTAGCGGCGTGGATCTTGAAACAGACGCTTGAGGAGTGCCTTGGCGTTTGCAGTTGTGGGCGGCTCGCCGGGGCGAAGGCGCTTGTAAATATCTTTGAGGGCTTCCTCTTCGTTTTGAGTCGGATCCTTCTTCAAGCAACGAATAATCGCGCCGTCATCAACGGTCGTGTCGATCGCAACAACCTTCTTCAAGCCAGCCTTTTCGAATGAACGAACAATCGTCTTGGTCAGGGGCTCGAAAGCACGGGCCAGAACGACGCCCTTATCAGCGTCGACGATGTCTTCAGTCAAAACGAGATTGGAAACAGAATCGCGCTTTAACGCATCCTTTACCGTAATCTCGTCGAGTTCGTAGAAGAGGTTAAGGATTTCCGCATCGGAGCTGTAACCCATCGCACGTAGAAGCGTGGTGAGAAGGAACTTGCGACGACGGCGGCGACGGTCGAGATAAACATAAAGAAGATCGTTCTGGTCGAACTGAACTTCGAGCCAAGTGCCACGATCCGGAATAATACGGAAGGCATGCAGTACTTTACCGCTGGTGTGAACACTTTCCTCGAAAGCGATACCAGGCGAGCGGTGAAGCTGGCTGACGATGACGCGCTCAGCGCCATTAATGATAAAAGAGCCACGCTCGGAGATCATGGGAAGCTCGCCCATGTAGATCTCTTCATCTTTAATGTGATCTTCCTCACGGAGGCGAAGCTTCACATAAAGTGACACCGAGTAAGTAACCCCTTCACGAATCGCTTCGATTTCGGTTTCGCGCGGTGGCGTCACGTTATAGCTGACATACTCGAGATGGCAGCGGCTGTCATAGCTTTCGATCGGGAAGACTTCGGAGAAAACCGCTTCGAGGCCGACGGGATCCCGTTGGCTTGGAGGGGACTCCATTTGGAGAAATTCCTTAAAGGAATCGATCTGATTTTCAATCAGATTGGGTGGCTGGATAACTTCCTTGAGTTGACCGAAATTAGTGCGCTTTGACATAATGGATGTCTGGGATGACGGTTTTAAACGAAATGTTGACTGACAGGTTGCCGATAGAAGACCGGCGGAAAGACAAAAACAGTTAGGCGAGACTCATCCGATTTTGGATGAGCTCACCTAACTGTGAAATATTGTAACTATTGAGTATAATTCGGAGGTTCCGTGATTACTTCAATTCGACTTCAGCGCCGGCAGCTTCGAGCTTCTTCTTGATCTCTTCAGCTTCGTCCTTGGAGCAACCTTCCTTAACAGGCTTTGGTGCACCTTCGACGAGATCTTTCGCTTCCTTCAGGCCAAGACCTGTGATCGCGCGAACTTCCTTAATCGAAGCGATCTTGTTGGCTCCAGCAGCCTTGAAGATAACGTCAAACTCGTCTTTTTCTTCTGCAGCTTCAGCAGCGGCAGCAGGGCCAGCAGCAGCAACAGCTACAGGAGCAGCAGCGCTTACGCCCCACTTTTCTTCGAGTTCTTTAACGAGATCTGCTACTTCAAGCACGGTTTGTGCGGAGAGCCATTCGACGACTTGTTCTTTTGTGATATCTGCCATGATGTTTTACCTTTCAATGGTTAGCACCCCGGGAATCGGAGTATTTAAGAGGTGAATTCCTCCTAACCTTATTTTTATGGTTGTTGTGTATTTTAGGCCGCCGCTCCGAAGAACGGACAGCCAAAAGTGTGAATTGTTGCGACTACTCGCCGTTTTCCTTGCGGACCTTGGCCTGCAGGACATTGACGAGACCTTGTGGAACAGCATTGATGACGCGGACGAAACCGGTCGCAGGCTGTGTGAGCAAGCCGAGAAGCTGTGCGCGGAGCACTTCGAGTCCAGGCAGTTTTGCAAGAACTTCGATTTCTTCTTTCGAAAGCGCACGTTCATTAACGATGCCGGCTTTCATTTCGACTTTGTCCTTCTTTTTGAAGAACTCACCGATGATCTTAGCAACACCGGATGGGTTGTTGCCACCAACGATGATCGCAGTTTGTCCTGTCAGGTGCTCACCCAAATCAGGGAGATCCTTGGACGCTGCAGCTACACCGAAGATGCTGTTTTTCACCACGTGAAACTCTGCATCGTGCTCGGAAAGCTTTTCGCGGAGGTCTGCGATTTCATCAACTGTGATGCGCTCGTAGTTCGTAAGATATACGTAGTCGGACTTGTCGAGGTGAGTATTCACCTCATCAACGAGATATTGTTTTTCTGGTCTCATGTCGTGTAAATCTCCTTATGCCTTGTTATAGTTGGCGGCGTCGACTGAAACACCTGGACTCATCGTAGCGCTCAATGTTAAGCTCTTGATGTATTTGCCGCTGTGGCTCTTCGGACGGGCTTCGACAAGGGCGTTAATAGCAGCCTCGGCGTTTTCCGTGATTTGCTCCGCAGTGAAGGAACGCTTGCCGATAACGACTGCAACGTTGGCTGTCTTGTCCATCTTGAACTCGACGCGACCGGCCTTAACTAGCTGGATGCCTTCGGCGACATCGTCCGTGACAGTGCCCGACTTTGGGTTGGGCATGAGGCCACGGGGACCGAGTACACGAGCAACCTTACGAACGCTCTTCATCGCACTTGTAGTGGAGATCGCGACATCGAAGTCGGTCCATCCGCCGAGTACTTTCTCGATAAGATCATCGAGACCGGCTTCATCCGCACCCGCCGCTGTGGCTTCGTCCGGATTTTCGGTAAAGACGATAACGCGCACAGTTTTACCGCTTCCGTGTGGAAGCTGCAAAGTCCCGCGCACCATCTGATCACTCTTACGAGGATCGACCGTGAGGTGGGCGTAGAGCTCAACAGTTTCGTCGAACTTCGCCTTTGGTAGTGTATTTAATAACGCAGACGCTTCAGCGACCGAATAGGTCTTCGTCAAGTCAGTCATTTCGACTGCCGAACGATAGCGCTTGCTTCCCTTTATTTGCTGGGTGGCCATGTTTATATATCTCTTAGGTTGAAAAGCCGTAATGGCTTTGAGTTGTATTATCCGACGACTTCAAGACCCATGGAGCGGGCCGTACCGGCGATAATATTGAAAGCGGCGTCCTCATTTTTTGCATTGAGGTCGTTCTTTTTGATCTCACAGATCTCAAGAACTTGCTTGCGAGTGACTGTACCGACCTTATCGCGGTTCGGCACACCGGAGCCCTTTGCGATACCGGCAGCCTTCTTCAGAAGGATGGCCGCTGGCGGGGACTTCAAAATGAAGCTGAAAGAACGGTCAGCGTAAACCGTAATGACGACCGGAAGGATCATGCCTGCCTGATCTTTGGTCTTGGCATTGAACTCCTTACAGAAGCCCATGATGTTAACACCCTGAGCACCAAGAGCTGGGCCAACCGGAGGGGCTGGATTTGCGGCGCCTGCGGGCAGTTGTAAACGAATTTGTCCTGTGATTTTTTTAGACATGGCTAATTAACTTTCTTCTGTTCTCTGGACCTGCCAGTATTCAAGTTCAACAGGCGTGTAACGCCCGAAAATAGAAACGGAAACCTTGAGTTTTCCCTTATCGGGATCGATTTCCTCGATTTTGCCAACGAGGTTCATGAATGGACCGTCGTTAACCTTTACCATTTCACCGATCTCGTATTCGATCTTCGGCTTTTCTTTGCCTTCGGCTTCTTCGACCTGGCTGAGAATGCGATCAATTTCGCTTTTCTTCAACGGAGTCGGACGTTCGCCGCCGACAAAATTAATCACCCCGTGTGCTTCACGCACGAAATACCAGGGTTTTTGAAGCAACTGCCCGTCGTCGTCGTAGAGACGCATATTGACGAACACGTAGCCGGGATAAAATTTACGCGTTTTGGTGCTTTTTTTACCGCTTTTGACTTCGGTCACCATTTCGGTGGGCATCAGTACGTCAAAGACGTAATCATCCATCTCCTCGATCGCGATGAACTTATCGAGGTACTTCTTCGCCTTCTGCTCTTGGTTAGAGAGCGTCTGAACGGCATACCAGCGTGGGCCTGAAATTGAGGAGGAATTCGACATTGTAACGTCTAGGATGAAAAAAAGTTAAAAAAAGGAAATCGGAAACAAATCGCTGTTGGATCGCGGTAATAGCTTAGCGCACCAAAGAGGTGAGCAGCTCGACACCATTCATGAGCGAGAAATCAGTGAGTGCGATGAATGAGCCAAGAATCACTGTTGCGAGAAGCACCACGACGGTGGAGTCGCGCAACTCCGTCTTGCTAGGCCATGAGGCTTTTTTGAGCTCGGTCAGCGTCTCTTTATAGAAGAGGCGAATGCTACTGAATGGGTTTTTCATTTTAAAAAAGTGGCAGGAGAGGAGGGACTCGAACCCACAACTTACGGTTTTGGAGACCGTTGCTCTACCAATTGAACTACTCTCCTGTGAGAAATATGCGTAAAATTCGATTAAAACAGTGAAGCCGAGGGCCCTATTGAGAGCCCTCGGCAAAAACTGGAAAGGAGTTACCTAAGAGGTTACTTTACGACCTCTGTGATACGTCCGGCACCGATGGTGCGGCCACCTTCGCGAATCGCGAAACGTTGACCTGCTTCCATAGCGATCTTCTTACCAAGCTCGATTTCAACTGTAAGGTTATCACCGGGCATGACCATCTCGACACCCTCTGGGCACTTGATGATACCAGTAACGTCGGCAGTGCCGAAGAAGAACTGTGGACGGTAACCGTCGAAGAATGGAGTGTGACGTCCGCCTTCATCCTTAGAAAGGACATAAAGCTCAGCCTTCGCTGTAGTGTGCGGAGTGATCGTACCTGGCTTCGCGATCACGTGGCCACGCTCGATAG
>Ga0316201_10004802_pt1 | contig 10282 bp, 8 predicted proteins | sample CS6wburrow_MG_FD_204516 | JGI IMG/M metagenome (GOLD analysis project Ga0316201, IMG submission 204516) | Coastal sediment microbial communities from Delaware Bay, Delaware, United States - CS-6 worm burrow | ecosystem: Environmental > Aquatic > Marine > Coastal > Sediment | place: USA: Delaware... | reverse complement strand
TCCGGCCCGATGGTGCGCTGTATTTTACCAGTGATTCGATTACTGAAGGGCTTTTCCGACTTTCATCCCGGTAACCTGAGAGTGTGTGCTGTTCCCTCGCCCGTGCGGCGTCGGTGCAGAGTCAAGCAGCCGAATACGGCCTGCGGGTCAGCCAGGAAAGCATGAGCCGTTTTGTATCAAAGGACTTGCTGTTGATCCCGCTGAGGTCGTAGGGCGTGCCATTGACGATGGCGTCGGCTGCCATGAGGCCGCTTTTTACTGCCGGCCCGATACCTTCGGCCATGTCTTTCGTCGACAGACCGGCGGCGTCGCCGGCAATGAAGGCGTTGCCGCTGCGGAAAACCTCTGCCTTGCCGCGGGTATAGTAACTGTAGCCTTTCGGTTTGAAGTCATGCCCCCTGATCAGGCGCTTGCGCTCCAGTTTTCTGGTCAGGTGGTTCCAGTGCGACTTGATGTCACCGCCTCGTGTTTTCAGTTTTTCGGCCATGGCGCCGATGCCGATGTTGATATAACCATCGGCCTTGGGTACGTACCAGGAATAGCCCGGCAGATCCTTGTCAAAGAACCACAGGTGACATTGATTATTGCGGTAGTCATAGGGGAATTCCTCCTCCAGGGCCACCACCTGCTTTTTACCGGCGCGCGGGCTCAGCTGCCGGAAAAGTTCGCGGTACACCGGACAGCGCGTACCGCCGGCGCCAATCAGGTACCTGCAACGGTAGCGCTCATCGATAATGTACTCTTCACCCTGTTGGCGAATGATCTGCACCTTATGGGTGTCAACCGGCGCTGCTGAACGCTCCAGCAGCCAGGCGTCGAACTCGTAACGCCGAATGGAGTGCTGCAAGGTCGGCGGGCTGAGACTGATCATGGGAAAATGGAAATGGAGCTTTTTCAGCGACAGGAAGCGGTGCGGATAACCGGCGATGTCCATTTCCAGGTCCTCCACCACTTCCGGCGTTATCCATCCCGCGCACAGCTTGGTGCGTGGAAACGCTTCCTTGTCCAGCACCAGGCAATCCACGCCTTGTCTTTTCAGGCTCCAGGCACAGCTCGAACCGGCAGGTCCGCCCCCGACAATGATAACCTCCGCACTTTTCATGACAGCGTGCCAAAAGGCTTCTAGGCTTTAAAACTCACCTTCAGCGCCACGGTTTATGATATCGAGGATGATTTCCTTGACCTGCAGGGCCTCTTCCTTCAGTTCAGGCGGGAGTTCCTTGCCGCCATGAATCATGAGGTCCATGTTCAGCGTGTACAACCACAGCTTGCCACTGGTGTCTTCGACCAGCGTGATGCGGCAGGGGAGGTAGGCGGAATAGGCATCGCTGTAGGCCATCATTCTGGCAGCAGTCAAGGCATTGCAGAACATGTAGATCTTGATGAAGCGGGAGGGTTCGCCGCTCATGGCCTCGATCTCTTTGTAGAGAGGCAATTCGCCAACATTCTTGAAATTGTGCTCATTGGCGACAAATTTCATGGTGTCTTCGACATCTTGTGCGGTCAGTCCGTCCGCAACAGGCACTTTCCAGATGGTCGCCTCCGCACCGTTACCCGTTTCCAGCAGCGTCTTGCCCATAGCCGCGTAGGCGCTCAAGGCCTGATCGTCAAATTCCACAAGTGATTTCATCTCGGACGGGTATTTGACAAATCCTGCAATCACGATTGCCACAATAGCAAGACCCAGGAGTGCCAGAAGATTCCAGATAAATTTTATCATGACCAGATCCTTAGTTATTCAGGGGGTATCAAAAGCTTGGTATCAACGGATGGATTGGTATCCGCCGTCAAGACCCTTTTTGCTGTAGACGATTTGCCACAACTGGTTGCGCCGGGCGCGGTCGGAACCGGCAGCACCCAGCAGGTAATAGCGCCACATGCGGTAAAAACGTTCATCGTAACCGAGATTTTCCAGTTCCTGACGGTGCTTGTCCACGTTTGCCATCCAGGCCATCAGCGTCGGATCATAGTGGGTGCCGATATTGTGCAGGTCCTCGAGGATAAAAACGCCTTCGGTGACGGCGTCTATCTGCTGCAGAACCGGCAATACGCCACCGGGAAAAATGTATTTGTCGGTCCAGGGATCGACTGACAGGCTCCTGGTATTGGTGCCGATGGTATGCAGCAGGTACAGGCCATCGTCTGCCAGGTTGCGTTCGACAACTTCGATAAAGGTCTTGTAGTTTTTCGGGCCAACGTGTTCCAGTATGCCGATGGAGACGATGCGGTCGAAGTGTTCGTTGACATCCCGGTAGTCCTGAAAACGCAGATCGACGTTCAGGTCCTTGTAGCGTCGCTGACCGTACTCGATCTGCTCCTTCGATACCGTGACGCCGACCACTTCGACCCCGTAGCGTTCGGCGGCAAAACCGGCAAAACTGCCCCAGCCGCAACCCAGGTCGAGCACTCTCATGCCGGGCTTCAGACCCACTTTGCGGCAGATCAGGTCCAGTTTGGCTTCCTGGGCGTCATCGAGGTTATCGGCGTCTTTCCAGTAGCCGCAGGTGTAGACCATGCGCTGATCCAGCATCAGCTGGTAGAGATCGTTGCCGATATCGTAGTGGTGTTCGCCGATACGGAAAGCGCGGTTACGGCTTTGCAGGTTGACCAGCTTCGCCCAGACCACCGGCAACAGCAGTTTCAGTGGTGAGATACTGTGTTCCAGGTCGGCACGCAGCACTTTGTAAATAAAATCATCCAGCGCCTCGCAGTCCCACAGGCCATCCATGTAGGCTTCACCGAGTCCCAGCGGACCGCCGCTCAAAACACGCCGATAGAATGCCGTGTCATTGACCTGGACGTCGTATGGATTGTTGCCATTGATTTCGATGTCGGCCAGCTCCAGCAGACCGCGAATCGTAACCTCCCCCTTGTTCACTTTGTCTCACCCTGGAATGCAACTTGAATGTCAGGGGCCGTATCATACGGAAAGTTTCATCACTTGGCAGGTTTTCCGAGCAATTCCCGGATCAGCCGCCGCGCGCGTTTATGGTGGCTGCCCTGCCAGTAAACCTGTCCACACTGCACACACTGCAGAAACCGGTCGTAGTAGCGCCGGGTTTTCGCTTCCAGCTGATGCTCGACAGTTTCCTTCAAAGTGGTCTTCAACAGCCCGTTGCAGCGCGTACAGCGGGTGAATGGCTTGACACTTCCATGCAGGTCAAGACGTTGCAGCACTTCCCGGACCTGGTCTCGTGGGTTGACGGCCCGGACATAGAAACCGTGGGTGATGATTTTCCGCTGCAGCAGACGACGGTCGCGGGTGAGGACAATGCGGTGTTGCTGCTGACTGATCCGCGATACCGTCTCATCGCTGAAATCGTTCTGGTACAGGCAGTCCAGGCCCAGCAATCTCAAATAACGGGCGAGGCGACCGAGATTGCAGTCGACGACAAAGCGGGGGTTCCGCAGTGGCGTGGGGCGCAGGCGTATCAGCGTTGAAACATCCAGGCATTCAAACACCGGGTATACACTGATACGGTCGCCATCCTCGACGATATGGGAAAAGTCCACAGAGCGGCCATTGACCAGGATCAGCTCGATCTCGGGGTGGGGCACACCCAGTGATTCAATCATATCCTTGATCGAAGTCCGCCGCTCAAAGCGGTGTTCGAATTCCACCTTGCGCTGCGATGGCGGCAGAAAATCATTCAACTCTTCGTAGAATCTGAGGTGTGCAATGGCCATATGTCAAACATACACGACTCGTGCCGATGCGGAAGCCCGGTAGGCGGAACCACTAATCCATCTGCTGGGAAAGGTTTTTCAGGGCGGAGTGGGTCAGGCAGGGTGTGCAGGATCAATTGCAATTCAGCGCATAGATTGACACTGTGCAAACCCGCCGGGCAATGCGATGACCCGGCCCACATGCCGCCGCACGCAGGTGGTATAGTTTAACGGTCGCCCGAAACTTGGCCGTGGAACGAGGGGCATTAAAAGGTGAAGCATAAAGTACGGCGGCGTTTCCGTATCGGTCTCGCGCTGGGAGGGGGAGCATCCCGAGGCTGGGCACATATCGGCGTCATCAACGCATTATCGGAGCTGGATATTCACCCCGAGATCGTGTGCGGCTGTTCGATCGGTGCCATTGTCGGCGCCTCATACGTTTCGGGCAACCTGGAAAGCCTGGAAAACTGGGTCTGCTCGTTAAGCAAGGTGGGGCTTGCGAGATTCTTCGAATTGAATCTGTCCCTGAACGGTTTTGTGGATACTGAAAAGTTGCATGAGTTTTTTCTTCAATACGTCTGTCGCGAGCAACAAGCCATTGAGGACATGAAATCGAAATTCGCCTCTGTGGCAACCGACCTGGAGACGGGGAGAGAGATATGGTTTACCAGAGGGCCGCTGATAGACGCTGTGTGGGCATCCATATCCCTGCCGGGTCTTTTTCCGCCATTTCAGGACCAGGGAAGATGGCTGGTAGATGGCGGACTGGTCAACCCAGTGCCGGTGTCGGTCTGCCGTGCCTTGGGTGCCGATATGGTGATATCTGTGAACCTGAACGGGGATATTGTCGGTAAGCATTTCGTTAGAAAACACGATGAGCAGGGGCCGGAAACGAAGACCATCCTGGACAGGGTTTCAAAAGCCGTTATTAAGGACCCGGCAGCCCCGGGGCTGTTCGATGCCATCGCCGGTTCTATCAATATCGCACAGGACAGGATAACGCGCAGCAGACTGGCGGGCGATCCACCGGATATCATGCTGACACCTAAACTTTCAGACATCGGTCTACTCGAGTTTTACCGGGCCAGAGAGGCGATCCAGGAGGGCAGAGAATGCGTAATGCGACTGTTACCGGAAATACAATACGTGTTAGGCAAATAAATCTTTTATTGCGAGGAACCGGGGTTCAGACATGAGATCCAGACTTGTCCGTTTTCAACGCAGGAACATGCGCACCCGCGGGCCGCGGCAACAGCGAGAACGTGGCCATCAGGGCGGGCGGAACGGTATCGGACTTTTTCATTCAATGACTACCACTGCTGCTTGAATTCCAGCAAAAGGGACCAGTCTTCATGCACGACATCCTGCAACTCGACAGCCAGCGTCCTGCTTCTGTTCAGGTGGAACCGTGTATCACGAACGGGCAGGAGTACCGCTGTACCGGCAACACCGATGGCCCGCTCGGGAATGCCGGTGGACTTGAGCGCACGTTCTGAGTGAAATTCCATGAAATCAACCACCAGCCGTTGATTTCTGCGATACGCTTTGCGGTACTCAGAGAGTGACATGTCCGCATTGATGGTCCACAAGGGCGACTGTTGTTTTGCATGGCCGGCGGTGGGAGATTCCCTGTCTTGTGCACAGACCGCGGGGCCGCCAGCCAGTAAAAACAGTAGTACTATTACTGCATTATGCATCACCGTTACCTCCTGTGACCGCTGATGACTACCGGGTGGCTCGAACTCAGGCCGCCCGGCCCGTTCCCTGACCGGTGCACTGACATTGCTGAACCGATCCCATGTGGCTTGCGCCACGATCAATCGGGCAACAAGCGCGTCTAAGTACTGACCAGCTGATATCGGCTGATCATCAAAACCCCTGAACTGTGCGCTGTCGCTGCTTAAGACCGTGATACCCGGAAGGGTCACAGTGCCCGCCACCATGTTATCCGGGCGGCCGACCGGTGCGACGAAATTACGGCTATTCAGTTGTCAAACCGTCGGTAACCGTCAAAATTGAGGCGAATCGCAGCATCCTTGGCCGATCTGGCTCCCTGACTTGCAGAGTGCGCCGCTATGGTCTAAGCCTTGGAGTAAGGAACTGCAGCTAACTATAGGAGTTGGCGTAACAATTGCGTGCTTATAGGGGCAGTGACTGGCTCTGAATGAGAGTGTTGCAAGCGAATACGGATGGACGATATTTTTAAATTGAAAGGCCTGCAGGAATTCTGGGCCGACTCGCAGCTCGCGGGTCATAACGCCGCTTATCTCGAAGATCTGTATGAGCAGTTTCTCGCTGATCCGGATCGTCTTCCCGGCCAGTGGCGAGATTTCTTCGCAGCCCTCCCCAGGATTAACGGCGCTGGCGCCGAACCCGTGCATTCGGCCATCCGCCAGGCGTTTCGTGCCATTACCGGACAATCCGTAGTTCAGCGGCAGGCTGCCACCAGTGTGCCGGGCACCTGGGGGCACGAGGAAAAACAGGTTCGGGTGCTGCAGCTGATCAATGCCTACCGTTTCCGGGGGCATCAGACCGCCCGGACCGACCCGCTGAAGCTGCGCACCCCACCTGAGCTGCCGGAACTGGAGTTGCAATACCATGGCTTGAGCAACGCCGATCTGGACACTGTTTTTGATACCGGTTCGCTGGCGGTGACCGAAAAGGCGCCGCTGCGCGAAATTCTGCAACATCTGCAGGCCATCTATTGCGGCAGCACCGGCAGCGAATATATGCATATCACCGAGACTGCTGAGAAGCGCTGGATTCAGCAGCGTCTTGAACAGGTTGGTGGCCAGACGGCGTTTAGCGAGCAGGCGAGGCGGCGAATTCTGTGGCGGCTGACAGCGGCAGAGGGACTCGAACGCTATCTGCATACGCGATACGTTGGCCAGAAGCGTTTCTCACTGGAGGGCGGCGACAGCCTGATTCCATTGCTCGATGAGCTGATCCAGCGCGGCGGGAGCCGCGGCGTCAAGGAAGTGGTGATTGGCATGGCGCATCGCGGGCGCTTGAATGTGTTGATAAACATCGTGGGTAAAACGGCTGCTGATCTGTTTCAGGAATTCGAAGGCAAGGCCGGAAGGGCCTCTAACGGCTCGGGGGATGTGAAATACCATCAGGGATTTTCAGCCGATCTGCAAACAGATAAGGAACTGGTTCACGTCACTCTCGCATTTAATCCCTCCCATCTGGAGATCGTTAACCCGGTTGTGGAAGGTTCGGCACGTGCCCGCCAGGAGCGTAACGGTGACAGCGTAGGTGACCGGGTTGTACCGATACTGATCCATGGCGATGCGGCTTTCGCCGGGCAGGGTGTGGTGATGGAGACCATCAACATGTCGCAGTCGCACGGCTTTTCCACCAAGGGAACAGTGCACATTGTGGTTAACAACCAGATCGGTTTTACCACCAGTTACCAGAAGGATGCACGATCAACACTGTATTGCACTGATATTGCAAAAATGGTGAACGCGCCTATTTTCCACGTCAACGGTGATGATCCCGAGGCTGTGATACTGGTTACACAACTGGCGTTTGATTACCGTATGAACTTCCACAAGGACGTCGTCATCGACCTCGTTTGTTACCGGCGTCACGGGCACAGTGAGGCGGATGAGCCGACGGCAACCCAGCCCATGATGTATAAGGCGATTCGTGATCGGCCGACTACGCGGGCGCTGTATGCCGAAAAACTGGTGGCGGAGGGGAGTTGCGATGAACAGCGGGTTCAGCAGATGATGCTGGATTACCGTTCCCGCCTGGATGCAGGAATATCGGTCGTCGACGAGCTTGTCGAACCGGAACAGGCGAACTATCCCTATGCAGTAAACTGGGCGCCTTATATTCAACAGGCCTGTACGGTATTTCTGGATACGTCGATTCCGCTTCAACGCATCAAACAACTCTGGGAGCGGCTCGAGCGCTTGCCGGACGGTTTTGAGATAAACTCATCAGTCGCCAAGATTATGGATAACCGGCGAAAAATGGCGGCGGGTGCTCTACCCATCGACTGGGGTTTCGCAGAAACAATGGCCTACGCGTCGCTGGTCACGGATGGTTACGCTGTGCGCCTGTCGGGACAGGATAGCGGGCGCGGAACGTTTTTCCACCGCCACGCGGTATTACATAACCAGAAAGCCATTGGCATGTATGTGCCGTTGCGGAATCTTGCCGACGACCAGGCCAATTTCCTGGTGATTGATTCGCTGTTGTCAGAAGAGGCAGTACTGGCCTTTGAATATGGCTACGCAACAACCGATCCGAAAACACTGGTGATCTGGGAAGCGCAGTTCGGTGATTTTGCCAATAATGCCCAGGTGGTCATTGACCAGTTCATCAGTGCGGGTGAACAGAAATGGAATCGTTTGTGCGGCCTGGTCATGTTTTTGCCTCACGGTATGGAGGGCCAGGGACCTGAGCACTCGTCGGCCCGGCTCGAGCGCTATCTGCAACTGTGTGCGGAGCAGAATATTCAGGTCTGTGTTCCGACCACACCGGCACAGATATTCCACTTGTTGCGACGACAGAGCCTGTTGGAATGCCGCAAACCATTGATCGTCATGACACCCAAGAGTCTATTGCGCCACCGCCTGGCAGTCAGTGCACTGGAAGATTTTTCCCAGGGACAATTTCAGCCCATGATTGCGGAAATCGATCCCCTGGACGCGACACGGGTCACACGACTTGTATTCTGCAGTGGTAAGGTCTATTACGACTTACTGGAAAAACGGCGTGAGCAGGCGCTGGAGCACGTCGCGATTATCCGTATCGAGCGCCTGTACCCGTTTCCCGAGTCGCACATGCGTAAACTGATAGGCGCCTATCCCAACGCCGCAGAATTTATCTGGTGTCAGGAAGAACCGCTGAATCAGGGCGCCTGGTTCGCCAGTCAACATCACATGAGGGCAGTGCTGCAGCAACCCGAATTGTTGCAGTATGCCGGCCGGCCGTTTTCGGCTGCACCCGCAGCGGGCTATACCTGGCTGCACTTGGAACAGCAACACGCCCTGGTCGCCGAGGCACTGGGTCTGGACTCTGCAGAGGAAGCGAAATGAAATTCGAACTTAAAGTCCCCGCCTTTCCCGAGTCTGTCTCTGACGGTACTATTCTCAGCTGGAATAAAAAGCCGGGTGAAGCGGTAAAGCGCGATGAATCCATTGTCGACATTGAAACCGACAAGGTTGTATTCGAGGTACCGGCACCGGAAGATGGTGTGCTGGAAGCTATTATTGAGCATGAGGGTGCTGTTGTTTCATCAGGCCAGTTGATCGGGCGCATGCGCGAGGCTGCCGGAGAGGCCGAAAGTGTGGCACAGGAACGGACGCTCGCTGTTGTTCACGGGGAACAGACCAGCCATGAACCTTTTGCCACGCCATCAGCACGCCGCCTGATCGAAGAGCACGGGCTCGACGTGCACAGTATAGGGCATTCCGGCAGTGGCAACCGCATCCTCAAGGAAGATGTACTGCGTACACTTCAGCAGCAGGAGAAGCCGGAGTTTAAACCAGCCGCTGCTCCCGCCGCTGAAAGCGATCGTTCTCCGCCATCGGTACAGGCTGTCGACCTGGAAGGGCGTTCCGAGAAACGTGTGACGATGACGCGCCTGCGCGCCCGTATTGCCGAACGCCTGCTGGATGCGCAACAGAATGCGGCGATACTCAGTACCTTTAACGAAATCAATATGCAGCCGGTAATGGATCTGCGCACTCGCTACAATGAACAATTTACAAAGACATACGGCGTCAAACTCGGCTTCATGTCTTTTTTTGTCAATGCCGTGCTGGAAGGATTAAGACGTTTTCCCGAACTGAATGCGTCCATCGACGGCAATGATATTGTCTATCATGGCTTTTTCGATATAGGCATTGCAGTGGCATCACCACGCGGATTGGTTGTTCCCATACTGCGCGATGCGGACCAGCTCGCCATGGCTGATGTTGAGTTGCGTATTCGAGACTTTGCGGAAAAAGCCCGCGAAGGAACGCTGAGTCTGGAAGAGATCAGCGGCGGAACCTTTACCGTTACCAACGGCGGTGTGTTCGGTTCCCTGTTATCAACACCCATACTGAATCCACCGCAGTCCGGCATTCTGGGCATGCACAAGATTCAACAACGTCCGATAGCCGAAAACGGTGAAGTGGTGATCAGGCCCATGATGAATGTCGCCCTGTCTTATGATCATCGTCTGGTGGATGGCCGGGAAGCGGTACAGTTTCTGGTGACTGTAAAAGAAGTTCTGGAAGATCCCGCACGTATGCTGCTGGGTGTGTGACTGAGATGACTGATCAATTCGACGTAGTTGTAATTGGTGCCGGGCCCGCGGGTTATGTGGCGGCTATCCGCTGTGCCCAGCTTGGTTTGAATACTGCCTGTATTGACCAGTGGATCAACCCACAGGGAAAACCGGTACTGGGTGGCACCTGTCTTAATGTGGGCTGCATCCCCTCCAAAGCCCTGCTGGAGTCATCGGAAAGATTTGCCCAGGCCCGCCATATGCTGTCAGATCATGGTGTCAGGGTCTCGGGTGTTGAACTCGATCTTGGTGCCATGCTCGCGCGTAAAGACAGGATCGTGCAGGAGCTGACAAAAGGCATTGAGCAGCTGTTCAAGGCGAATA
>Ga0316201_10004800_pt1 | contig 10284 bp, 5 predicted proteins | sample CS6wburrow_MG_FD_204516 | JGI IMG/M metagenome (GOLD analysis project Ga0316201, IMG submission 204516) | Coastal sediment microbial communities from Delaware Bay, Delaware, United States - CS-6 worm burrow | ecosystem: Environmental > Aquatic > Marine > Coastal > Sediment | place: USA: Delaware... | reverse complement strand
CGATTGAGCAGCTTCGCGAGGACTGGTTTTCCGCCAAGGGCGCCCTGCCCTCCGCAGAGCAAGAAGCGTCGCTGGTTCGGGACTGGCTCGAAGAAGAAATCCTGTATCGACGCGCAATCGAGCTGGGTCTCGACCAAAATGACACGATCGTCCGGCGACGCTTGGTGCAGCGGATGCGCTTCCTCCTCGAAGACACCTCTCGAATCGACCCGCCAAACGAGGCTCAGCTGCAAAGCTGGCTCGAGCAGAACCCCGGCCAATTCGTCGAGCCGGCAAAGACCAGCTTCACGCAGCTGTTCTTCAGCCGCGGCAAGCGCGGCACCGACCTCGATAGGGATGCACGCTCGGCCTTGGATGTGCTCGAAATCGATCCCGACGCGACGGTAGTGAGTGACCCTTTCTTTCGTGGTCGCCGTTTCGAGAACGCTACACCTGACGAGATCCGGCGTGCCTTCGGCGCAGAGCTCGCAGAGAGTTTGAGAGACGTTCCCGTTGGCCGCTGGTCGGGCCCCGCCCGATCGTCTTACGGGCTGCACCTGCTCTGGGTCAGCCATCGCGTTCCGGCAGCGACACCCAAGCTCGATGAGGTGCGAAAGACGGTAAGGGCAGATTGGATGGCTGCCGAGCGCGCCCGACGAAACGAAGAGGCGATGGCAAGGCTGCGCGCACGATACTCGACGGAAGCTGTGCGATGAGGGGGTTGCGCGTTGCGATCGTGGTGGCCCTCGTCTTGGCAGCCGGCGCCGAGGTCAGAGCACACGGGCTAGCGGCGGCGTTTGTCAGCATCGAAACCGGGGATGGCTACGAAGCAGACGTGTTGGTGAAGCTTCCGAAGCTCGAGGGCAGCACAGCGGGCCTGAGCGTGCGTTTCGAGCAGGGCTGTCAGGAGCTCACCTCGGCGACCAGGCTCGAGCGCCCCGACGGCATCGTCGACCGCTGGTCCATCCGCTGCACAAAGCCGTTGGCGGGGACGAAGGTCGAGCTACTTGGACTGAGCACGGTTGTCGGCGAGGCGTTCGTCGAGTTTCGTTCGCCCAATGGTCCGGAGTGGAACACCATCTTGCGCCGCGGAACGGCGACGACGAGGCTCGGCGCCCGGGAGCCCAGCGGCTTCGAGAACAACGCGAGCTATTTCCCCCTCGGCGTCGAACACATTCTCTCCGGCTTCGATCACGTCTTTTTCGTCATCGCCTTGCTGCTAATCGTCTGGCGCACTCGCGCTCCGCAGGGTGATCGGGCCGTCACCAATACGATTCTTGCCACGATTACCGCGTTCACGATTGGCCACAGCGTCACCCTTGCCGCCGCGACGCTCGGCCTGCTGAGACTCCCTGCCGCTCCCACGGAGCTTGCCATTGCCCTGAGTGTCTTGCTCTTGGCGGTCGAGCTCGCGCGCGACGACCGCTCTACACTGACGATGCGTTTTCCGTGGCTCATCGCCTTTGTCTTCGGGCTGCTGCACGGCTTTGGGTTTGCTGGCGCGCTTGCCGAGATTGGACTTCCGCCGGACGGAGTCGCCGTCCCTTTGCTGCTATTCAACCTCGGGGTCGAAGTCGGGCAGCTGCTCATCGTCTTCGTGACCAGCTCTGCCATGCTCGTCGCTCGGTCGGTTTCAGGGCGGACCCTTCACTCGTCCGGTGCGCACCCCGCTTTCAACTGGCTTCTGATCTATGGTATGGGCAGTCTCACTGCGTATTGGTGCTTCGAACGAAGCTTGGGATGGATCTTGGGATGAAACAGACGTGGATTGCCGCCTGCGCCCTTGACCTGCTTTCGTTCGGATGCAGCAACGGTTCAAACGGTGGCGGTGGCACCGGGGGAACCCCTGCGGTGGTCTGCGACGACATCGACGAGGGGATGCGCGTCCTTTGGGGAGAAACGCACGTGCACACACGCCTTTCCCTCGATGCCTTCTGGTTCAACTCGCTCACCGGGACCCGCGAGGCGTATCAGTTCGCGAAAGGCGGCACGGTTGGCGTCGCCTGTGACGATCGCACCGTGGCCTGTGAGACGCGCCAGCTCGATCGGGCGCTCGACTTCGCCGCCATCAGCGACCACGCCGAGTTCCTTGGATTGTTCGACGAGCAGTGTCGCCGCGATGATCCAGCGCCCAGCTGCAGCCTGGTCGAGCAGTTCATTCTGGACAACATCGACGATCTGTTGAACGGCAACAACAACGACATCGTCGACTTGTTGCTGACGCTCTTTCCCGATCTCGCGCCGACCGCGGGCATCTGGCAGCAGATCATCGCGGACGCAGAGGCCGAGAACGAGCCGTGCGAATTCACCACCTTCGCGGCGTATGAATTCAGCCCGCTGTTCAACGGCTCTACCGTGCACCGGAACGTCTTGTTCCTCGGCAATGCCCTGCCCGGGGACGTCTTTCAGTACACCGGCACCGAGGACGAATGGGATTTCTTCGATCACCTCGAAGCGCAGTGCGGCGGCGTGGACGACTGTGAGTACCTCACGATTCTCCACAACCCGAACCTCGGCGCAGGCCGCATGTTCCTGCCGGTCGGAACCGACGGCCTCTTCGCGGGGCGCGACAATCGGCCGCTCACACCCGAAGATGCCGAGCTCCGCGCCAAGAACGACGTCGTCGTCGAAATTCAGCAGCTCAAAGGGCAGTCCGAATGCATGCCGGGGTTCGGCTTTGACGGCCTCGGAAACGACGAGATGGACATGGACTGCTTTTTCGAGAACAACAAGCCGTACTGCACGGGCCTCGCGCGGGACAGCCCCCGCTGCTTGCCTCCGGCCGAAACGATCTGCAGCAGCATCACCAGCGACCCCATGCAAGAGGCGGTTCCGTTCTCCTGCTCGGCCCCTAACGACTTCATGCGTGGCGCACTCGCCGAAGGCCTCAAGGCGCGCAGAGTCGTCGGCGTGAATCCGTACCAGTTCGGGGTCATCGCGGCGACGGACCAGCACAACGCAAACCCCGGCGACGTACGCGAGGTCGACTACATCGGCGCCGCCGGCGTGCTCGACAATTCACCGGAGGTTCAGCTCGGCCGATGGACCTGTGAGCTCGGCGACCCGGGCTGCGAGGACCGGGAGTTCGATCCAAGCGAGGACGCATACTACTACGCGCGAGTTTTGGAACAGCCGACCTGCCGCTGGAACACCCGGCGCTGCGTGACCCAAGGCGTCAATTGCGCGGACCTCGACGCAGCGGATGGCACCTTCTCACCCGAATCCGGCAACGCAGGCTTCGAGGGTTGCTGCGACATCACGGGCGCACCGGGGAGCTTTGCCGGTGCGAACCGATTCGATGTCATTCGCGAACGAGCTTGGACGTCGCCCATCTGGCACGAAACCCTGCTGGACCTCTAAGGGAGGCGCACCCTGAAATACACGATCTGGGGCTCGGTTCTTTCACCCTTCTCGCTCAAGGTGCGCGCGATGTGCGATTTCGCGCAGGTCGACTACCGATGGCTGCCCGCCGACGGCACCCTCATTCAAGGCCTTCGGTTCAATCGTCGCGTCCAGCGCCTGAAGGCCGGTCGCTTGCCGCTGACCTACCCGCCGCGTGACGAGCTGGATGAGTACCCGCTCGTACCCTTTCTCTTTGGCGACGGCGGCAGCAACATCTACGATTCGACCGCCATCGCCGAATGGCTCGATACCCATCACGCCGCGGAGGCGCGACGACTGATTCCGAAGCATCCGGCTTGCGAGCTCGTCGCCCGATTGATCGACGACCACTTCGACGAGTTCGGGCTCTACGTCGCGCACCACCATCGCTGGGTGACGTCAGCAAAGGATAACGATGCCGGCGAGCGAGTGGCGAACGAAATGGTTCGCGCGCTGCCCGCCCTGGGTCGCCGTCAATTCGCGCAATGGTTCGCGCGGCGGCAGGTGCGGCGCCTTCCCTATCTGTTCAGCGTCGCGCCCGCAGGGTACCGCGTCGAGGGATTGCCCCAGGCCTTGACACCGCCAAGCCGTCCGGGCTTCCCTGAAACCCACACACTCCTCGATGACGCGTTCACTCGTTCGCTCGATCTCGTCGAAAACGTGCTGCGGGAGCGGCCGTTTCTATTCGGCGACCGCTTCACGCTAGCCGATGCGAGCGTCTACGGTGAGCTGGGGATGAACACGAGCGATCCGGCTGCGGAGCGAATCATCGCAGAGCGCGCGCCCACGCTGCGCGCATGGCTCGAGCGTCTGCACGAGCGAGGCGCAAGCAAGCTCGAAGACGGTGAAGAGCCCGCAGAGGCTCACCTCGACGCCTTGGCGCCGCTGCTCGACGAAATCGTCCGGATTCATGTGCCTTTGATGGAGCAGAACGAGCGCGCCTACGAGGGTCACCAAGCGGAGGGGCAAACTCGCTTCAATGAAGCTGCGTTCCAACGCAACGAAGCACTCTACGATGGCGAGCTGCTCGGCCATCCCTTCCGCTCGGTGGCCAAGACCTTCCAGGTCAAGGCGTGGCGAAACCTGAAGGCTCGCTACCGAGACCTCGAGCCGGCGCAGCGATCCGCGCTTCCCGTAGACGTCCGCAACGCCTTCGACGACGCAGTCACTTCCCCGTGACGGACCAGAAACTGGTGCCCGCCCAAATGCGTGCCGCAAGATCGACGCCCGACCGTCCCTGCCCGAAGCCGATACCCGGCCCAACTTCGATCAGGACGAAGGGCGCGGTCTTCTTGCTGGCCTTGATCTCCACCCCCAAGCGAACCAGCAGAGGGATCACTCCAACGAAGCCTGTTCCTTCGACCCATCCAAGGTCGATCGGAATTGCGCCGCCCGTGACGACGCTCAGCTTGGGATTGACGTCCACACTGACGGGCACGGCGAGCTCGATCCGCGAGACCACGGTCGCGGTCTTGAACGCGGCCGACCCGGCCATGAGCCCGGGCGTCACTCGAAAGCCGAGGTCGGTCGTGGACCCAGGCCGCTTGTGGTTCCAAAGGTGGAAGCGCAGCGGCGCGTAGATGGCAAAGGCTATCCGCGGGTCGTCCCAGGCGCCCGACCATGGGCCGTAGACGAGCTCTCCGCCCAGCGCCCAATCGAGCTTGCGCTTCCCCTTGTTCCACCACTCGTACGAGGTGCTCGGCCAACCGGTCCCCACCTTGTGGGCCATGTCGGTCTCGAGGCGGGCTCCCCCGATCGTCGACTGCGGGCCTGCCAAAGCCGTGCTGGCCAAGCCGAGCGCCAACAGAAGCGTGAGAATGAATCTCATCTCGATCTCCCTTCCAACTCTTGCGTGCGGCGGACCCTACCCAATCGGACCGGGGCGAACAAACCGACGTCCCCGATGGTCCTCAGAGATCGATACCAGTATCGTCCACCACTCCATCAACGGGCGCGAGATGGCGATAATCATTCCCGTTTTCATGATGAGTCTCCTTTTCCGAATGAAAGAGGCGGCCCGCGTGGGATGGAACGGCCCGTTTGCCGTGGACTTTTCACCTCGATCACATGAGGCTAGACTTCGCGCTCGGGGTCGATGGCAGCAGGTGGCTGCCCCGACTTCCAACACTCGTTGCCATGCTGTTTCTCACGGCGGTTGGGGCCATTACCGGCCTCACATTCATTCTTGCTACCGCGTTGGTGCTGGCCAACAAGCGGCTGTACGTCTACGAGGATCCGCGAATTGACGCGGTCGAGGAGATGCTTCCTCACGCGAACTGCGGTGCCTGTGGGTTCCCGGGGTGTCGCCCGTTTGCCGAAGCGCTGACCAAGGGCGAGGCGCTGCCAGGCAAGTGCACCGTGAGCTCCGGCGAGGAAAGAGCGGGGATCGCAAGCTTCCTAGGCGTCGACGTCGGGGCCGAAGAAAGAATCGTGGCGCGACTCGCCTGCGCCGGCGGCACCAACGTGGCCCGCAACCACGCGCGATACCACGGAGAGCAGACTTGCCGCGCCGCGGCAAAGGTCGCCGGCGGTGGAAAAGGCTGCTTCTGGGGCTGCCTGGGCCTGGGAGACTGCGACACGGCGTGCGACTTCGATGCCATCCACATGAACGCGCACAAGCTCCCGGTGGTGGACGAGGCGCTGTGCACCGCCTGCGGCGACTGCGTCGAGGTGTGCCCCAAGGACTTGTTCTCCCTTCACAAAGAAAGCCATCGGCTCTGGGTCGCCTGCAGCTCCCAGGAGGCCGGCGACGAAATTCTCGAAGACTGCGAGGTCGCATGCACCGGCTGCGCCCGCTGCGAGATGGACGCTCCCAAAGGCCTCATCAACATGAAGCTGAGCCTTCCAGTGGTCGACTACGGCAGGCCACATAAGACGAAGACTCCCATTGAACGGTGCCCTACAGGGGCTATCGTCTGGATCGATCCCAAGGCCGGGCCGCTGAAGGGGCCGGCAGCCAAAAAAGTCATTCGAAAGGGCACGCTCCGCGACGCCCCAACTTAGAACCAAGGGCCAAAGCCCGACAGGTGGTTTCGATGTCCGCGCGATTCTTCGGTAAAAAAGACAAGGGCCAGGGGAGAAACGGGAACGGTGAGTTCAAATACCCCGGTTCTCGTGCGGCGTTGGACGGCAACAGCGCGGTGATCATGTGTGAGCGCGAGTCGAGCGACGCTGCGGGCGCCTACCCGATCACCCCGTCGACTCAGATGGGTGAGTACTGGGCCGAAGCGGCCGCCCAGGGGCACATCAACATTTCGGGGCGCCCTCTGATCTTCGTCGAGCCCGAAGGCGAGCACGCCGCGGCTGCAGTCACGGCCGGCATGGCGATGACCGGCATGCGCTCGGCGAACTTCTCATCGGGCCAGGGGATCGCGTACATGCACGAGTCGCTCTATGCGGCCGTTGGCAAGAGGCTGACTTACGTGTTGAACGTCGGCGCACGAGCCATGACCAAGTCGACCCTCAACGTGCACGCCGGGCACGACGACTATCACTGCGTCGACGACACGGGCTTCTTCCAGATGTTCGCCAAGGACGCGCAGTCTGCGGCGGACTTGAACATCATCTCCCACAGGATTGCCGAGTTGTCCCTCACGCCCGGGATCATCGCTCAGGATGGTTTCCTCACGACGCATCTCATCGAGTCATTGATGGTGCCGGAGCGGGAGCTCATCGCCGAGTACTTGGGTCAACCCGACGACATCATCGAGACGCCCACGCCGGCGCAGAAGATCATCTACGGCGAAACCCGTCGGCGTATCCCGCTCCTTTGGGACGTGGACAACCCGGTAATGTCCGGCCTGGTCGAAAACCAGGATTCGTACATGCAGAGCGTGGCCGCCCAGCGGCCGTTCTTCTTCGATCACATCCAGGCTCTGAGCGAACAGGCGTTCGAAGAGTTCTACGCGCTGACGGGTCGTCACTACAGCCGGGTGATGACGTACCGCGCCGACGACGCCGACTACTTGATCTTGGGGCAGGGCAGCTTGATTCCCTCTGCTGAGGCCGTCGTGGACTACCTCCGAGAATCCCGTGGCCTCAAGGTGGGCGTGGTCGAGATGCTGATGTTTCGTCCGTTCCCAGCGGATCTCATTGGGCGGATCGTCCAGGGAAAGAAGGGCGTCGCCGTGCTGGAGCGCCTCGACCAGCCCCTCGCCGTCGACCTGCCTCTGATGCGAGAGGTTCGCGCGGCGATCAGCAAGTGCCTCGAAAACGGGAAAGATCCGAAGCGTCTCGCCTACCCGGAGCTGGCCACGTACAAGTCCATGAACGATGCGCCGGCGCTCTACTCCGGCTCCTTCGGTATGGGCAGCCGCGACCTGCAGCCCGAAGGCATCGTTGGCGCGGTCGAGAACATGCTCGACGGCGGGGCTAAGAAGAAACTGTTCTACCTTTCGATCGATTTCCTGCGGGACGAGGCGATCACGCCGAAGCAGGAGATGTATCAGCAGACCATCGAAGAGGCGTACCCCAAGGTCAGGGAGCTCGCGGTTCGGGGCTCGGAAAACCCCAACCTGATGCCCAAGGACAGCATCACCGTTCGGTTTCACTCGATCGGCGGCTGGGGTGCGATCACGACGGGCAAGAACCTGGCGATGACGCTGTTCGACCTCTTGGGCTACCACATGAAGGCCAACCCCAAGTACGGCTCGGAGAAAAAGGGACAGCCTACTACTTACTATCTGTCGGCGGCGCCGGAGCCGATCAAGATCAACTGTGAGTACTTCTACGTCGACGTCGTGCTGTCGCCGGACCCGAACGTCTTTGGGCACACCAACGCGCTGGCCGGGCTCAAAGAGGGCGGCGTCTTCATCATCCAGAGTGACGAGGCTTCGCCCGAAGAGCTCTGGGAGAGCATTTCTCCGACCTACCAGAAGATCATCATCGACAAGAAGATCAAGGTCTACTACCTGGACGCGTTTCAGATCGCCCGCGACGAGGCGACCGACCCCGAGCTCCAGCTCCGCATGCAGGGCATCGCGTTCCAAGGTGCGTTCTTTGCTGCCTCGCCGGTGATGGCGCAGGCGGGTTTCACCCAAGAAAAGCTACTCGACGCCATTCACGACCAGCTTCAGGAGAAGTTCGGCTCAAAGGGACGCAGGGTCGTCGAAGACAACGTGCGAGTGGTGAAGCGCGGTTTCGATGAGATCCGCGAGCTCGTCCCCGGCCCGATCACCAAAGTCGGCAGCAAGGCGACCAGCGGCAGGCGACAGCTCCCGATGATGGTGAAACCGCTTCCCCAGAGCAAGGCGCCCATGAGCGACATCCACCGCTTCTGGGAGCAGACGGGCAGCTTTTACGCACGCGGCATGGGCAACGACAACCTCACCGATCCGTTCATCGGGCTCGGCGTCATGCCGCCCTCCACGGCGCTGTTTCGGGACATGACCGGAATCCGTTTCGATCACCCCGAGTGGGTGCCGGAGAACTGCACCGCCTGTGGCAGCTGCTACACCGTCTGCCCCGACACGGCCCTTCCCGGGCTGGTGAACGAAGTGGGCCAGGTGTTCGACACCGTGGTCAACCGAGTTCGCAAGAACGGACACGGAGCGCAGATCGAACACCTGCCCAAAGCGGCCAAAGTCATGGAGCGCAATCTGCACAGCCTGTTCAAGGCGTCCCAGGAGACGGACTCGGTTGCGGAGCTCATGGATCAGGCCATGGCGCAGACCGTCGCGCAAAGCGAGCTCGCCGACAGCGAGAAGCAAAAGCTCCAAACGGAGCTCGACCTCTTCAAAGAAGAGCTCAATGGATTCCAATTTGCGCTGACCAGGCCCCACTACACGCTGCCCGAGAAGGACCAGCCTGGCAGTGGCGGCCTTCTCTCGATCACCGTGAACCCTTACACCTGCAAGGGCTGCATGGAGTGTGTGGAGGTTTGCAACGACGACGCGCTGCGCCCGATCAAGCAGACGCCGGAGTCGGTGGAGCTACTCCGCGAGAACTGGGACCTCTGGAGCGACCTTCCGAGCACTCCTAAGAAGTACATCCGCGTCGACGACTTGGAAGAAGGCATCGGCGCGCTCGAGACCATCCTTTTGGACAAGTCGCACTACCTGCCGTTCACCAGCGGTGACGGTGCCTGCCTCGGTTGCTCGGAGAAGACTACGGTTCATCTTTTCGTCGCCACCGTGGAAGCGTTGATGCAGCCGCGGATTGCCAAACACCTCGAGCACGTCACCGAGCTCATCGGCCGGCTCAAGAAACACATCCAGCTCCGGCTTGCCGGGGAAATCAACGTGAGTGACCCGGACGTCATGGCCAAGGTGGTCGATGACATCGGCGATCACGACGTCACGCTCGCCGGCATCGCAGCCCGCATGGAAAACATCGAGGGCAGTCATCCCATCGACCAGGACTGGCTCCGGCGGATGACCAAGCTGGTGGCGAAGCTCGAAGACCTCAAGTGGAAGTACGTCGAGGGCACCACGGGCCGGGGCCGCACCAGCATGGGGATGATCAACAGCACCGGGTGCACTTCGGTCTGGGGCAGCACCTACCCGTTCAACCCCTATCCGTTCCCATGGTCCAACCACCTCTTCCAAGACTCCCCGTCGATGGCGATGGGCATCTTCGAGGGGCACATGGCGAAAATGGCGGAGGGCTTCAGAGCCATCCGCACGGTCGAGCTCGAGCTGGAGGACAAGTACAACCCCGCCGAGCACGACGATTTCCTCACCTATTTCAATTGGCGTCAGTTCAGCGATGAGGAGTGGGAGCTCTGCCCCCCGGTGGTCGCGGTGGGTGGCGACGGCGCAATGTACGACATCGGCTTTCAGAACCTCTCCCGCGTCATGGCCTCCGGCACGCCGATCAAGGTCTTGGTGGTGGACACCCAGGTGTACTCCAACACCGGCGGCCAGGCGTGCACCTCCGGGTTCATCGGCCAGGTTTCGGACATGGCGCAGTTCGGAAAAGCCATTC
>Ga0316201_10004799_pt1 | contig 10285 bp, 8 predicted proteins | sample CS6wburrow_MG_FD_204516 | JGI IMG/M metagenome (GOLD analysis project Ga0316201, IMG submission 204516) | Coastal sediment microbial communities from Delaware Bay, Delaware, United States - CS-6 worm burrow | ecosystem: Environmental > Aquatic > Marine > Coastal > Sediment | place: USA: Delaware... | reverse complement strand
GTCAAATGGGCTAAAAATAAAACTCATTACGGGAGCTGAAATTAAACCCGCAAGACCACCATATATTGGCCGTTTTATTCCTGCTAGGCATGAAATGACAACAAATATTATGACTTTGAAGATCATGGTTTATCAGTGTATTTCGCATAACAAGCAATTATATAGAAACTGTATAATAGGATTTTGATAAGGTTATACAAAAAGAACCAACCTTCGGCAACATGCACGATATCATGGCAGTGTCGTGCAGTCACAGCTTCAAGATTGGCATTGGCAGGACGAGGTTGTTTTCAACCTACCTTGATTAATATAGTTCCTATGCACCTGACAAATCGTGCTTCATTCTACAGGAACCACATTTCGTTGAAGCATAAGGCCTTATTCATTAGCTTCGTTGTGGCAATGTAAAATCCACCTATTAGTTTCTGACATCACGGGTGTTGATGATGTTGCCCAAACGATAAGTGGTGACTCCATCTTAGAAATGCATTGGAAGATAAGCGCCTGTCGGAACAAGCCGGGTGTCGCATTCCCATAGCACAAGTTTAGGAGCAACGGATACAGTTATTGAACTCACATACATTGTCTACAAAAAGAAATTTCCAAAAAGACCAAGAGAAAAGGTTTTTCTATCCACCTCCCACCGACGGAAAAATTGTCAACCGATCATTCGGTACCACTTCATCGTCAAGTGCGCCCTGACGCTCGTTGATCATGATTACTTTAGGCATGTCAACAGGAACCCCAACTTTCTCTAACACCTTTCTCACTGTGGCAGGTTCGGCTATATCGAGGAACCGGGAGTTTCCAGCCAAATAAGGGTCAGGAAGGTATTGTTTGAACTGAGTTAAGAGTTTTATTTCGATTTGCATAGCGTCCTTTTGATATGGCCATATGACCCCAAACACCGAGAATCAGTCACTTGTTTTCCTGAGGATTGACTACCCCAGAACGTTTCCCAGTGTACCTTGACAAGAACATGAAATCTAAAGAATGATTACCGTCGCATCACAACTGTTCATCCCCAAGAGGGATGACAGGCATAACCGATATTAACCATACGTCATCACTCCAGACTGATGCGGGTGTCACTATAACACCGACATCAGATCTAGAGATTAAAAGTCAAACAGCCGGTCGATCTCTTCCTGTGGAACGTCGAACACTGCATTGGTGGGTGGCAGCGGTTCGGTCAGCATCCAATCAGGTAGCCTATCGGCTTCGGGTCCGATACCGGCCTTAATGTTGAAGGCTCGCTCTTGGCGTAGCATTTCTTTTCCAAGTTCTTCAAAATCGCTGGCAGACCAATCAACACCATAAAGAGCCGCAACCATCGAGGCGATAATCTTCGGAGTTGAATTCAAAAAGGTAAACATGCATAATCCAGTAGCATCCAGTGCGGCCATGAGGATCTGTTCAGTTCTCGATCGGGCCACTTGTCCCATCGGATTCAAAGGATCGTCTTCGACCACCCCGGCAGTGTGATCCGCTCCCTGTGGGCTTGTGGCATAAGTGACTCCCCATCCCTTAACAGATCTACCAGCATGGGCGGGGATTCCCTGCCCCTTGACCGCGGGAATCCGGTCGATACCAAATATATTGGCCGTCTGGGTTACACCACTACCGATGATCCGTCCCATCGGGGATCCTTTGGCAATCTCTTCGATGTAGGCTTCAGCCTGTGCAGCGTCCCCAAATTCAAACAGCCCGACATCATTAAGCACCCCGATGGCGCACCCCACTTCTATAGTATCTAGGCCCAGTTCGTCACACCGCCGGTCCATCCTGGCCACTGAGTCGAGATTGTCGATTCCTAAGTTGGCACCCAGCATGGCCACGGTTTCATATTCCAATGCAGAAGTCACATGGTTTCTGTCGGAATCGTAGAAGATAGGTGAGCACTTGACGATGCAGCCAGGCATACAGGCAGTTCCCATGGAGCCCCCCCTGGCGTTGTTGAGCTCGATCATGGTGTTGGAGCAAAGTCCCTTTCTGTTTTCAAAGGCACCGTGTCGATGATTCCGAGTAGGTAGGCTGCCGCGGTCACCATCAACATCGATACAGACATTGGTCCCCAAGGAGTTGAAGACTTCCCGAACCGGGTTGTTCTGGATGGTTTCTACCGCAGCTTTAACCGCCTTCTTAAAGGCATCGCCATCAACACCCTTACGTGCAGAAGCACCGGCGCTATCCACGACGATGGCCTTGAGTCCTTTGGCCCCCATCATAGCACCAACGCCACCTCTGCCGGCGTGCCGTGAGGGATGATTATCTAAGTCGGTGACGGCAACCGTTGAGTTCGCCAATTTCATCTCTCCTGCAGGCCCAATGATGATGATGGCTATCTTCTCGCCGTAACGCTGTCTGAGCTTTGTACATGCAGCATAGTTTTCCATGCCCACGATATCTCCAGCAGATTCCAGAGCAGCACCATCGGCGTTTATCTTGAGCACCTGCCATTCGGGTGATTTCCCGGAAATCATTATGGCACGGATTCCCAAACGCCCGAGCTTATCTCCGGCCGTACCGCCGGCATTTGCCTCCTTAATACCACCTGTCAGTGGACTTTTACCGCCAAATGACATCCTTCCTGACTGGGGAGCGCTCGTTCCAGACAACAAACCAGGGGCCGCAATAAATGGAGCTTCGGGTGACAAGGGATGAGCGGTGGGAGATCCGTGTTGGGTCAAGAGAAAATCGATCATAGCCCTTCCTCCAACAAGATTGTTACTCGGAAAGTCTTCCGCGATAACTTCTTTCTTACTCATATCGATTTTCAAGATACTCATAACACCCCCCTTTTAATATATAGCTATGGCAGTTTATAATCAGGAATCCGTTTATTAATTGGTTCCAAAATATTGTATAATTGTCAATTGATATGGGGAACGGCTGTTATATTCTCGCTGGAAATAAAACTACTCCAAACTGGAGAACAAGGTGATAAGAATTTATTTTCACGAGAGTTTATGACTTTCAATATTACGTCATCTTACTGAATATATTCCTCACCAAACAGTAAATAGTGGATGGGCTAATGATGGTACGTCGGCAATGACGGTAACTTTGTCATAATGTGTTTTCCACATCAACCAATGTGCAACACTGGGCCACGACGACAACATTTCTGATGATGACGATGCTCTTGATTATGTCATGTCCTAAGAGGTGGGAAAAGAAATCAATCAGCCGGGTAATCAGTCAGGATGCCTGGGATTTGTCGCGCTTCTGATTCTCACACCAACCTGTCTACTAATTAAGTGGATATTAGCATTTTGGAAAGGCCCGGATATTCGAGATACAGGCATAATCTTTGACAGAGACACTCTGAAATTTGCGTAGGTTGCCAAACCAAGTTTAAACCCAGTTACGGCGATGGCCTGATTTCCGCTTTTATATATTTTTCAATCAGCAATTTACTCTGAATTGATACTTCATGTTCAATATTCTTGACGATTTCCATATATTTGTTGGCTGCAGGTGACAACATTCTTCCGTCCTCATACATGAATCCGTAGTTTAGTTTCATCCATGGTTTATGAAATGGTATGATTTTAAACTCACCCGCCTCAAGCTCATTATGTATTTGAAGAGGAGTAGCTGCACTGAAGGCGTTGCTTTCTCGGACGATTTTCCTTGATTGATAAAGATCCTGTATTTCTATCGAGGGCAACATGTTGGTGGTGCTTTTTTCTGGAACCAACTTGCCAGGGAAATACTGGGCAAGTCGAATTGGTAGTTTGATGAGGACAAGTGGATAGCCCAGAAAATCTTCTGTTGAGATTTGCTCTTGCTCTAATAAGGGGTGACTTGCTCGACAGAAAAACACAAACGATGCTGCCCAATCAGTTCGGTACACAGCTTTGTATTGTTTTCTGCTTCACTTAATTCTGAGAAGCCAACATCTGCTTTACGCTCTAGCACCTGCCTCTCCACTTCAGACCAATCTGCTGCGGTAACTCTGCACCTGATTCCAGGATACTCTGCAATGAGCCTTCCAATTGCTCGGTGCCCTGAAAGTTCTGCTGGGTATGGAGCCAATGCAACAGATAACTCTCCACTCCCCAACTCTTTGAACAGATTTACTTCACGCTCAAGTTCATTTGTTGCCAGGAGAATACTATCTAGATGTTTTTTATAATTTCACCATAAGGTGTGGGAGTAATATTACCTCGTTGCCGATTGAACAAGGTCACCCCAAGGTAGTTTTCAAGGTTTGCAATACTTCTTGAAAATGCTGGTTGTGATATGTTCTTGACTTGTGCAGCTTTCCTGAAGCTTCCATACTCGAGAAGAGCACGAGCATGGCTGATTTGTTGATAGCTGATCATGATGCGAAAAAGGTATCACGTCAAGACTTTAAATGCAATTGTGCTTTTTTATATTTATCATTATACTTTCCATCTTAATATGATTTAATTTTTTGAAATCATTATGATAAAGGACTAATGGCTCTAGTAATTCTTACGTCCCCTGCCTGGTATGGGTGAATATGAAACAGCCTATTAAGCGTATCAATATGTTTATTAGTATTGTTACGCTTATTTCACTTTGTGGCCTAGCTTGGTCTTTTGTTGCAGGGGCGAAAGCATCGGATCTACGTTCTGCTGTCCAGAACCCAATTAGCTCCCTCATAAGTCTCCCCTTTAAATTCATTTATGACACAGGTGCTGACAACGGTGACGCGCATATGGTCAATATCATGCCAGTGGTGCCTGTATCATTTGGAGACTGGAATCTGGTTAACCGTTTGATAGCAAGCATCGGTCATGTGGATGGACACATCGCTGGGCTTCCCGGCAACCCCAGCCCAGTCAAGGGAGATGGCGCCGAAGGACTTGGTGATCTCAATTATTCGGCATTCCTTTCTCCGGCAAAAGTGGACAAACTCATCTGGGGTGCCGGGCTTTCCCTTGGCATGCCAACCGCTTCAGACGACCAGTTGGGCTCAGGAAAGTGGACGACAGGGCCAACTGAAAGTGGACGACAGGGCCAACTGCCGTGGTTTTGGGACAGCCCAAATGGGGCTCCGTTGGGCTTCTGGCCAGACAGCTCTGGTCTTTTGAGGGGGACGGAGACAGAAATGATGTCAGTCAGCTCCTCTTAGAGCCGTTTATCAACTACAACCTCTCCAATGGCTGGTTCCTGATAACAGATATGGTGATAACAGCAAACTGGAAGGCCTCTGATGGCAATGAATGGACAGTCCCATTGGGTGGCGGTTTTGGCCGGGTATTCAAGATTGGTAATCAGCCGATAAATTGCCGTCTTGAAGGATATTATAACGTAGTCCAACCGGACGGTGCTCCAAGGTGGAACTTGGCCTTTACCTGGCAGTTCCTGTTTCCTAAATGATTTTTTGGTAAAAAATAACTGAACGACCATTGACTCGAAGTCGATGGGTTCGTTACTCGGCTAAAGCCGACTGAATTTATTATGTTTGCTTCGCAAAATCGTTTCTTAATGTGGCTCATAGCCTCTGGCTATTTCGCCGAAACTTCTCTTCGCCTAAAGGCGACGGGTTTCAACCATCCCCGAAGGGGACACTAAAAAAGGAGGAATCATGAGACTCGTATCCATTGGTAAATCACTGGCACTTGCAGCAATGGCCAGTCTGGTTGTAGTAGGCTCTGCTATGGCTGCAAAGAAGCCAAATATTCTCGTCATTATGGGTGATGATATTGGGTATTGGAATGTAAGCCACAACAATCGTGGCATGATGGGGTACAAAACACCAAACATCGATCGTATTGCAGATGAGGGTCTTAGCTTTACTGATTATTATGGCGAGCAGAGCTGTACTGCTGGTCGTGCAGCATTCATAACTGGGCAGATTCCAGTTCGAACAGGTTTAACCAAAGTCGGTATGCCTGGTGCCCCACAAGGAATACAAAAAGAAGATCCAACTATCGCCGAACTGCTCAAACCACTCGGCTATGTAACCGGTCAGTTTGGTAAAAATCATCTTGGTGACCTGAACGAGTTCTTTCCGACCGTTCATGGTTTTGATGAATTCTACGGTAACCTCTATCATTTAAACATTGAAGAAGAACCGGAATTGCCAGATTATCCTACAGGTGAGATGCGTGACAAAATTGTGCCCCGAGGCGTATTTAAATGTGTAGCAACAGATATCGATGACAAAACCGAAATTCCTCGTTTCGGAGAATGGGGAAAGCAGTCTTGTGAAGATACAGGCCCTTTGACTAAAAAGCGCATGGAAACCGTTGACGGTGAGTTCCTTGAGGCAACGAAAGACTTCATAAAGCGGGCAAACAGTGCCGATAAACCATTCTTTGTCTGGTTCAGCGCAACTCGCATGCATGTTTTTACGCACTTGAAAAAAGAATCTCAAGGCGTCACAGGCCACGGTATATATCCAGATGGCATGGTCGAACATGACAAGCATGTGGGCGATCTCTTAGCGCTTCTTGATGATCTCAATATTACCGAAGAAACGATTGTAATCTACACCACGGACAATGGTGCCGAAGTATTTACCTGGCCCGATGGTGGCACAACGCCATTTCACGGGGAGAAGGCAACGTGCTGGGAAGGCGGTTTCAGAGTTCCGGCGGCTGTGCGCTGGCCCGGTAAGATTCCTGCAGGTAACGTCGTCAACGGCATTGTCTCACATCTGGACTGGATGCCGACACTGTTGGCTGCTGCAGGTGCCGATACGATCAAGGAGGATTTGCTGAACGGCCACAAGGCCGGAGACAAGGAGTTCAAGGTCCATCTTGATGGTTACAACATGCTTGATTACTTCAAAAGTGGCGGCGAAGGTTCCGGACCAAGGAACGAAATCTACTATTTTACTGATACCGGCCAGTTGGCTGCCATACGCCATCAGGACTATAAAGTCCATTTCATGGTCCAGGAAGCACATGGATTTGATGTCTGGAAAAATCCGTATACGCCATTAGCATGGCCGTCATTAGTTGACTTGAGAGCTGATCCATTTGAGCGCGCTATGCATGAATCCATCGGGTGGGGAATGTGGTCGACAAAACGCATGTATGTGCTCAGCGCAGCAGCTGTTGTGGCGACAGACTCTATGAAGACTTTTGTCGATTATCCGCAGCGTCAAGCGCCGGGTAGCTTTAGTGTTGAAAATATTCTCACTCAACTCGAAGCGGCTCGTGCTGCCGGACAATAGCACATTGGAACCACGTGGGGACTTCTCTCCGATTGGCGACACGACTTTTAGTATTGAGAGTGTCCTTAAGCAGCTCTAAAATCCTGCTATAAGGTCGGAATTTATAAAATACTGGAACGAACTGCTTGCAGAGGGTCCCCATCGTCTCTTTAAATATCGTAGCTATAACAAAGTACTGTACCAAACAAGCCGGAGGGTGCGGCGTTGCTGGGCCCCGATCACTCATCAAAGAGGAGTAAAAAGACAATGAAACGAGCACTACTCACCGTATTCACACTGGGTTTTGTCCTGGTCTTTGCTAGCCTGGCGACTGCTCAGAGCGTTGATTCACTACCGTCCTGGAATGATGGCAAGGCGAAGCAGTCTATCATTGCCTTCGTAGAACAGGTGACGAAGTCAGGCTCACCCGACTTTGTGCAACCAACTGAACGCATCGCCGTGTTCGACAACGACGGAACGCTATGGGCCGAACAACCGATGTATTTCCAATTCCTCTTCGCGCTCGACCGGGTCAAAGTGCTTGCACCAGATCATCCTGAATGGAAAGATAAGGAACCCTTTGCCTCGCTGCTCAAGGGTGATGTGAAAGGCGCCTTCGCAGACGGCATGAAATCGGCGCTCGAAATCATCATGGCCACTCATGCCGGCATGACCACCGCGGAGTTCGAGACAATCGTGAGAGACTGGATCGCAACAGCACGGCATCCCACGACCAAACGCCCCTACACCGAGATGGTTTACCAGCCGATGCTGGAGTTGCTCACCTACCTGCGCACGAACGGTTTCAAAACCTTTATCGTATCCGGCGGCGGCATCGAGTTCATGCGTCCGTGGGTTGAGGGAGTTTACGGTATCCCACCTGAGCAGGTAATTGGCAGCAGTATAAAAGTAAAATTCGAAATGCGCGAGGGCATGCCGGTTCTTGTGCGCCTGCCCGAGCTCGACTTCTATGACGACAAGGAAGGCAAACCGGTTGCCATCCACCAGCAAATCGGCCGGCGGCCTATTGCCGCGTTTGGCAACTCCGACGGTGACCTGCAGATGCTGCAATGGACCACTGCCGGACAGGGACCGCGATTGGCGCTCTATGTTCACCACACCGATGGTGAGCGCGAATGGGCCTATGACCGCAAATCCAGTATGGGCCGTCTCGACAAAGGCCTCGACGAAGCCCAGGCGAAAAGCTGGACGGTTGTCGACATGAAACAGGACTGGAAGGTCATTTACCCGCATGAGAAAAACTAACATTTGGGGAAAGTTAGCAAGACAGGCTAACGAATGGTTCCAGCGGACGGCGTTTCACTGCCGCTGTAACCGGAGTCCTAAGTGGAGCTGATCACAGCTTCAAAACGAGATACCATAACAATCAACACAAGAGGTTAAAGACATGATGCAAACCAATATTGGCACGATTCTTCAGTGGGGATATGCCGTTAAAGGCCGTATTGAACCTATTGCTGAAGAATATGCAAAGAAGCTAGGTGTTGGGCCGTTCTTTGTTATTAAAAACGCAACTTTTAAAGAGTTTATTCATAAAGGAGAGCCCCAGGATCCACTTATTCAGACTGCTATCGCTTACTGGGGCGATATTCAGATCGAACTCAGTCTATGCATCAATGGGGCAAAAACCCATCACATGCTAGGTCATAAAACTGGGCTTCATCATGTCTGCGTAGCAGTCGACGATCTGTACGATACTATCGCCCGTTTCAATCTTGAAGACAAGATCATGCAGACGGTTGTCTCAAGCGGTGGACAACGTAATATCTATGTGGAGAATTACATCCCCGGGGGCTATCATTTGGAGATCGCAGAGAAAAATGAGAGTACGTTTACAGCGTTTGACATGATGAAAAACGCCGCCAAGACATGGAACGGTACCAGACCGGTGCGGGACATCAGCGAACTGGTTGAAGCGGTAACAAGATCCTAAATCCAAAAATCCCCTCCGATTATGTTAACACGCTTAAATATAGCACGTTATTAAGTGTCAAAGTTGGGATATTGCCTCGCTACTTGGGGAATACAGAATTCAGTAGGAGGAAGCCGCAGGTAATTTGGTACAACTAAGCCAGGCAGACCAGTGCACATATCTTCACGTGGGTTCTTTGATCAAGTACCGAAGCGGCTGGAACCGATCCGCTACTCACGACTATCAACTTAAGAGAATTTGCTGTTGAAAGGAGAATAGCTTGCATGAAAAAGAGATTTGATCAAAAAACTGCAGTTGTGACTGGCGCCGGATCAGGCATTGGCCGTTCTTCGGCTCTGGCATTTGCCCATGAGGGGGCAAGCGTGATAGTTTCTGATATTGATACAGAAGGAGGTGAAGAAACCGTTCAAATGATCAAGGAGTCGAATGGAAAGGCCCACTTCTTCCAGTGTGACGTATCCCAATCTGACCAGGTAAAATCATTGATCCAAGGTACCGTTGATGAATTTGGGAGGGTGGACTTTGCCGTAAATAATGCTGGAGTATCAATGCGTCGGGCTTCTGCAATTGAGCTTGATGAAGCCGAGTGGGATCGGGTGATTAACATAAATCTGAAAAGCGTCTGGTTGTGTATGAAATATGAGATCCCTCACATGCAAAAGGCAAACGGCGGAGCAATAATCAACGTGTCCTCTTTGGCTGGTTTTCGGGGCAAGGAAAAAATGTTGGCTTATACTGCCAGCAAGCACGGTGTCATAGGGGTGACAAAAACGGCCGCCCTCGAATATGCAAAAGAAGGCATCAGAATCAACGCTGTTTGCCCAGGACTTATTGAGTCGGGCATGACCGCTGGTTTGGATCAACGTCCTGAATTCGCAGAGCAGTTGATTGCTCAAATTCCAATAGGACGTATGGGGCTATCCAAAAATATTGCAGATGCTATTGTATGGCTTTGTGATGACTCTGCCTCGTTCATAACCGGTCATGTACTTGTTATTGATGGCGGCCAAACTATTAGGTAGTTCACACTTTGGGCATGGTGTTCAGAGAAGGTACCTGACCGACAACAGGGCAGTATCTAGGTATATACCTCTTGAGATTAACACAGGCATTATCACCATGATGCTAGCCCTCCGGTGTGAAGACTCTTCCTGATAAGGTGATTTTTTCAATAATTATAGAATCTTAACCTT
>Ga0316201_10004798_pt1 | contig 10286 bp, 10 predicted proteins | sample CS6wburrow_MG_FD_204516 | JGI IMG/M metagenome (GOLD analysis project Ga0316201, IMG submission 204516) | Coastal sediment microbial communities from Delaware Bay, Delaware, United States - CS-6 worm burrow | ecosystem: Environmental > Aquatic > Marine > Coastal > Sediment | place: USA... | reverse complement strand
GCCCGGCGGATAGCGGCGGGCAATACCGCGGTACGTCCCTGTACTGCAGATTGCGCCGCCGGGGTTCATGCTAGTTGAAGCGGTACTGCAGGCTGGCGAAGAAACTGCGGCCCGCTCCGGGGACCCGCTCGCCGACGGGCACGTCAGAATTCACGACCCGGTTGATACCGGACAGGTGGTTCTGGTATTCCCGGTCGAAGATGTTCTCGACACCGGCAGTGAGCGACAGGTCGCGGGTAAAATCATAGCCGCCGCGCAGATTCATCAGCCCATAGCCACTGGATTCCGACTCCTCGTTGGTCTCGGAGACCTTGTCCTGCCTGGCGTAGGCGATGCCCTCGAGGCCGACCCACCATTGCGGTGCGCTGTAACTCAGGGTGGCACTGCCGTTCAGCGGGGCGATGCGGTACAGGTCGTCGCTGATGTCGTCACGCTTGCCGCGTACATAACTGATCACGCCATCGAGTGACCAGTTACTGCCGAGGCTGGCGCCCCAGTTCATGTCCAGCCCGTAGAAAAGGGCGTCGACGTTGCTCCATTGCAGCGGGTTGGGGTCGCCGCCCATGGTGCTGACCATGATGACAACAGGGTCGGTTGACGGTGTTCCCTGGATGTAGTCCTTGACGTAGCGATAGAAGACGCGCGGTGACAGGTATCCGCGGGGGTTGTTCCAGTCCAGGCCGAGACCGGCCTCGTAGGCGGTTTCCGAGTCCAGGTCGATGTCACCGACATAGTTGTTACCGTCCGCCAGGCCATTGGTGGACTGCAGCGGTGCCCACAGGTAGAGCTGCTGGTATGAAGGGGCGCGGTTCTTGATGCCACCCTCGAAGTTGAAACCCAGCTGCGAGGTGTAGGCGTGGTCGAACTTGGCCACCAGGTCAAAGTTGTTCTGGTTGTTGTCCTTGTCGGCGTCGTTGAAACGATCTTGCAGGATGGTGATTCCGGGATTCATGCCCGCCATGAAGTGGGTCACGTCCCCGGCAGTACTGTCAACCCGGGTATAACGTCCACCCAGCTGCATGCCCCAGTCGCTGGCGATCTCGCCATCCCACTCCGCAAACAGGCCAAAGGCGTCACGCTTGACGTCGTTATAGGGCTCTACATAAAAGTTGGGGTTGTTGACCGGGTCGGTCACCGTGGCATCGTGTTCGTCGAACTGGCCATCGGTACCCAGTAACAATTGTCCTGCACCCACCGCGAAACCGACGTCGGCACGAAAGCCCAGTCCCTCGCTGGTTGTATCGTTCTCGCGGGTCATCATGGGCATGGGCGGATTGCGCAGTTCGAAGTTGTTCATCTTGTGATCGACATCGTTGTAGAACAACTGGCCGTGCACATCGTAGGCGCCGATTGTGCCGCTGTACTCCGACTCGAAAATATCCGTATCGATATAGATGATGTCCATCGGCAGCGAGGGTGTGCCGGTATCGTCCGTGCGGTTATGACGGTAATTCAGGCCGACCTCGTGGCCGTTGTCCTGAAAGCCGTAGCCGATACCGCCGTTCTTGCGGTCGTATTCAGAGGGCGTTACCGTGCCGCCGGGGAACTCGTAATCATCGCCTTTCTCACGTGATCCGTAGACGTGCATGCGGTGATTGCGGTTGGACATGGCGCCGAAACCATTCACTGAATAGGAGGTGTCAACCGAGGCGCCACCCAGCATCAGGTCCAGGCTCGGTGTGAATTCGTCGCTGCTGCTGAAATGACTCGTTTTGGCGTTTGCCTTCATGGTGCCGCCGATGGTCTCCAGTCCGGAGCTGACCGGCGCGATGCCGCGCATGACTTCCAGTGATTCAAGCTGTGCACGGGGTATGTAGGACAGTGGCGTATCCATGCCATTGGGCCCGCCCGTGTTGATGTGAATGCCGTTCACCAGTACGTTGACCTGGTCTGCATACATGCCGCGGTACTGGGCAATACCGGTCAGGGGGCCGTTGCGGTTGACGTTAGCGCCGGGTGCGCGCTCCAGCAATGCCGCGGTATCAGCGGTGGTGACCGGTGTCTGTTCCAGTTGTATCGGGAAAATTGCTGAACCAGACATCGCTGCCCCTTCAACGGTCATCTCCGGCAGTTGTTGTGTTTCTTCAGCCTGGACCGTGGTACTCAAGCACAGTAATGTCGCCAGGGTCAGCCTGTTCAGCTGCCCGGATATGGTTCGTTTGCTATTCAATGAAGTTCTCCCGCCGGATTGCTATGTGGTGGTTTATTCAGCAGTTTTTCTGGGGTGAGAATGCTAGCAGCAGAGGGGGATGGTTGGGATGTGGCATATCGTCGCAGTCACTGCCCCGGTTTGCCGGGCCATATCCGGAAATACCGCTGGTGCGCCCTTGGCATGCAGGCTGGCATACCTGATGATTGCCGCTATGCTTGACAGGAGCGAGTCCCACCCATGACGGAACATTGTGAATGTCCTCAAGGAGAGACCCCGGCGTAATCCGGGATGCCTGATCGCAGCGTCAAGCCTTTGTCTTTGAGTGGCATGCCTGCTAGGGTTCACCTGCTATACCTAATATCTATACACAGACAGGGAGATTCAGAATGAAGAATATTAAATGCATGTTTGCCTGCGCACTGCTTGTGGCATCCACGGCTGCCTTTGCCGGCATGAATGACGATCCGGAAATGAGCAAGATCGATACCTCACCGGACAAGCGTGAGGCGCCACCGGCCGGTATCGACGAGGCTACGCTGGTGGAGGTGATCGCCAAGGTGACCGCTGTCGACATGGCCAATCGTCTCGTAACCATCGAGGGACCTGAGGGCAATTCAGTGGTCATCCAGGTGACCGACCAGGTGAAAAACCTGCCGAATGTCAAGGTCGGTGACAAGGTCAGGATCGAGTACTACCGCAGTGCCTTTGTAGAAATAGAGAAAGATGCTTCGGGTGGCGAGCTGGGTACCGAGGTCAGCGCCGCCAGGGTGTCTGCGCCCGAGGGTCAGAAACCGGCCGGCGCCGTCGGTGTTGAAATGGTACGTCGTGCCGAGGTGGTCTTCGTGGATCCGTACCAGAAGTTCATCTCTTTCCGTAGCCCGGACCGGGGTCTTCGCAAGATCTCCCTGAAGGACACGCCTGAATTGCAGCATTACCTGAAGGAGCTGAAGAAGGGTGACATCGTCCAGGTGACCTACAGCGAGGCGCTGGGTATTTCTCTGGAACCGGCTGAGTAACGGGTCGGTCGATTGGAAACCGCCGCTCGAGGCGGTTGTTGTTCGTGTACACCGGGACGCGTTATGATGCGTGTCCCGGTGATTGCACGGTCCTTGTTTGCATGCCTGCTGTTTTCTTGCTTGCTGACCGGTTGTGGTCAGCCACCCGGTAATCAACACCAGGACTATGCCCCGCAACAGCGGGCTTCACTGTCCAGCGTCTTCTATACAGGTAATCCCTTGCCTGATCCACCAAGCACGGCCGAGCTGGAGCAGGTGGCAGAACGGGTTGAATCTTCACAACCCTGGGAAAGGGAGCTGCTGGAGACACTCTACCCGGATAATCACGCGCTGTGGGTTTATGCGACCCGCGACTCTGATGGTGACGGCTTGCTGGATTTCTGGATCAGCGACTATTACGGCCGCTTTCTGGAAGGTGATACCGATCTGGACGGTGACGGGCTGGATAATGTGCTGGATGCCGAGCCTTTCGCGGTTACCCCGGGCGGGCAGAAGACCGCCGGCCTGCCTGCACACGTTGACTGGGCGGGGCAGGGCAAGCCAGCCGAGATGGTGCGTATCCAGCATGCATTGTATGACAGGCATCGCATCCTGCTGGTAGAACGCTCGGCGCGCTTCACGCCTGAACTGGCACGTTCGGTTTATGACGTCGTCACCCGCGTCTATCGCGCACTGTTCTCTGACAACGGGACGTTGCCGACGCTGCGGATAATCGCTACCGAGGAATCCTCGTTGCTCAATCCTGATGATGAGGCCGGCGCGGGAGACTTTGCCCAGGTGATGGCGCATTCGCAGACACTGGAGATTTACCGTCGCGGCATCGACGCGTCCCCGGTCATCCAGCTCGGCTACCTGGCGCACGAGATTGCCCATAACATCCAGTTCTCCTATGACTACGATGCGCAGCGTCAGGATGAGATCATGCGTCGCAACTACTTTGCTGCGCCCCATTTTCTTGAGCTGGTTGGGCACTATGGCTGGACGACGGTCGATGTCCAACTGGAAGCCGATACCGGGTACACGTTGTTCCGGCCGCATTATGTCGTACTGGAACCTCATGAATACCGTTACCAGGGCAGGTCACCCGAAGACTGGGAGGCATGGCTGATGGCGATCTATGAAGAAGTTGGCGAGGCCGACTACCTGGGTGACGAGCGCATTACCGCGCAGCACATTCTCGGTGACTATTCACTGAGTGGGCCGTGGGAGTGGTACAGCGACTATGTCATTGCCTGGCTCTACCTGGCGATGCTTGATTCGTTGTCTACTCAGTGTGCACCTGAACAGCGGGCTGCGCTGGCGGCGGCCTTTCAGAATGAGACAGTGCAGGGTGAGTGGCCCTGGTTCCGGTTTGAAAATGGACGCGGGGCAGCGGTGCTGTCGCACCTGGACCAGGAATACCCGCTAGATCCGGTCGATATCGACTACCTGGCCGAGCAGTATTTACAGGCCGCGCACCCGGGGATCTGTACTTCGAGTTGAACCAGCCGCGACCTGTCGCGGCCAGCAGTCCGGCATGCAGCGTTGTGCAGGTGGTGGCTGCGAAGCAGGGCGATGTTCTCAAGACGCAGGACGCTTATCGGCAGATCAGTCTACGTGCCGTCCGGCCCATAGGCTGGAGCCGTAGTATATGTTCTTGATGAAGGCCCGCTTTCGCAGTGTCGTTCGTACTACACCCCCCTGCAATGGCAGTCGGGTAAGCCGGCTATCTTGCAAGCAAGTTTGCAGCCGCCCTCCGCAAACAGACCTTCCAGATTTTTCCTGGAGCATGGAATGTTGGGGCTGATTTGTTCGCTAAGGGTGTTAATGATTATCCTGGGTTCAGGGGCAATACCATATTCTGTGTAATAGTCCCTTAAAAAATTGATAATGAGCCAGTGGCAATCCGACAATTCCACGCCATGCTCTTTCGCCATTTGAATGGCGAAGTCTTTGCTCCATGCGTCGAAGTTAACCAGATAACCCTTGCTATTAAATTCCAGGCTCGAGCTTTGATCTAACATGTGCCCCTCCGATTCAGGTATTCACGGTCGTCTTTGAAGCCTACACCCGGTAAGTGTTTATCACCAAATGCTTTCATAGTAAGAAATTATGGGTATTTGTGTGCCCTATAGAAGTTGCTTATTAGTTAAAGGCAGTCGCCTGAATATCCGGGGAAGATCGGTTGTGACCGTCAAGTCTTTGTTTGCATCACTACTGTTCGGTTAAGTTATCAAGCAAAATCAACTGGTTGCCCATATCGTACTGTTCGGTTTTGTAATCCCAGTTTGCAATCATTTGTTCCAAAGGATCTTTTTCGAAAAGTGTAAGGCTTAAAATCTGTGAAATTGTCTGGACATCGGTGCTGAGATTGAGTCGCTTCTTGATGATGGTAACCAGAACATTAACGGCGCTAAAAGGGGTCAAAATCCTTAAACCCTGTTACATAAGACCGTCATCGACGGTGTTTGGACTCAGGTAGTGCTTCACATCGATACCCTTCTTGCGCAGGGTAATGCCGACCAGGCACTCACGAACGATACGCTCTGAGTTCAGGACTGTCGTGTAACCATCTTCACGGTATGGCAGCAGTTCAACCAACTCAAACCCCACCACGTTGCTCTCTGCGCAGAGCCTGCGAATCAGTGGAAAAGTTTCTCTGGGTGTCAGCCCGTTGGATTCAGGTGTGCCGGTACCGGGTGTGTAGGCGGGGTCCATAACATCAATGTCGAAGGAGATGAAGAGGTATTCAGGGCCGTCGTTGGCTTCCGCGATAATATCCTCCATGACCGCTTCCCAGCCACGCCTCTCGACCTCCGCCATGGTGTGATAACGGAAACCCTCCTTGCGCATCCACTCAAAGGAGTCCGCATCGGGATAATATCCACGTAGTCCTACCTGAATGAAGTTCCTGCCCGGCAGGTGTCCTTCCTCGATCAATCGATAGACCGGTTGCCCGTGGCTGATCAAATGCCCCATAAAGTTCTTGGAGGCATCATAGTGCGCGTCGAAGTGGATGACGCCGACGTTGCCCTTGCCGTAGACGTCAGTCAATGCGGCCACATCCGGGTACATCAGTGAATGGTCGCCCCCGATAATGAAAGGAATGACGTGCTTACCCTTCTTGTTCTTGACGCTGGCGACCTGGCGCGTGAACTCGCGCACGGCATGGACGCTCCGCTCGGTGCTTAACATGTCGGTAGGTGCGTCGCCATAGTCGACGATGGTCAATTCCTTGAACGGGTTTTCAAGTGTGAGCATGTGATCCATGGAGTAAGCCCCCCATGCAACGGTGCTGGGCGAGGCACGCAGTGCGTTGGGTCCCCAGGCTGCGCCACGATAGCCGCCACCCATGTCGGTGTGGGCACCGAAGATAGCTATGTCGACATCACCGGCCTCGAGATCCTCCGGTGTCAAGGCAATGGATAGTTTGAAAAAGGTAGGGATACCCTGCCAGCCGGCACCACCGGCATAACGCTGGATGTTGATAGGGCGGGTTTGCGACCCTCTGACAGGTCATCGCGTGGCGTCTGCCACAGATTGTAGGTGGGGTCTCCGGTATCCAGAGGAATGACTGCCTTCTCGCCCTCACGGATTGGTGCCTGTTCTGCTGGATTGTCCGGATCGTAGTCGAAATACTGACCGTAAGACATCGATGCAAAACTACAGAGAAAGGTGAACGCCAGGATTTGTTTGTAAGGCATGATCTTGCTTCCTCGGTTTGAGTGCTTCGTATGAGGTTAGATTCAGCATCCCTTTTTGTCTACTGCTACAAGGGGGCAGCACTAAAATGGGTCAGAGCCCTTTAACTCTTTGGAAGGGGCCACCTGTATATATGCACACCATGTCGTGCAGGGGTTGTGACCGACGCTAGAAAAATCAACATCCACAATATGCTGAATCATTCACCGATGTAGATTCTGTTGAGCCAGTCCGGCAGGGGCAGCACGGGTAAATACTTGACTAAAATAGTCAGGAAATATACCATACAGTCTCGGTACTGCTTGTAAAGAACGAATTTTCCAGCTGCTTTGTCTGTTCGCTCCGTTTCCCCTGGGTAGCCGTAAAAACCGTGTCACAGGATCTCAACATCCTGCGCGCTTTTCCAACAACTGGGCAAGCGACGATGCCAGTTGCGCACAGAATAATCTGTACGTTTCAAGCCTGCTCTAATGAGTGCGGATACCAGGCCTGTCACCGGACCATGAGGAACTGAATCCTTGCTGGCAGGGCAAGGGCTTGTGACTTGCTTGTGGCACCTGCCATTGACAAGGGGCACAGGCAGCATGACTCAAATGGCCTGCATCTTTACCTGACGGATACTGATGCCGGTATCGGTTGCGGCATTGCTCGTACGCCGAGCAGCCTTGGACGAGTACATGAGAAACAGTAAATATTGTATTAACGATGAGGAAATGAAATGGAATTAAATCGAGATGGTGACGGTTATCTGGTTGACAGCAGTGAATGGACGCCGGGGATCGCGCGCGCCATGGCGCAGGCTGATGGTGTGGAACTGGACGATACCAAGTGGCAGCAAATACTGAAGGCGCGGGAATACTACGAGGAACACGCTGTCGTTCCACCGATACGCAAGTTTTCCAAGTACCTGGGCGAAGACCAGAAAGCGATGTTCAAGATGTGGATGACCGGCCCGATGAAGCCGATCACGAAGTACGGGGGGCTACCCAAACCAACGGGTTGTGTCTGAATGTTAATGCTGCTCTGAATGGCGTTTTTATGGGCCGGTGGTGGCCAACTCACTCCCGGTCAGGAAGGCCCGGTTAGAGTACGTCACTGCCCTTCAGGAAAAGCCCCGGGGCTTTCATAGCCTGCAGTACGGGTCTGATTACTCATCCTCGCGGGTGAGTTCCTTGATGATGTACCCCCCGGACTTTTCGTCCAGCTGCAATGTCAACAGATTGCGCGCCTGCGCCTCTTCCAGTAACTGTCCGAAGGTGCGAAAGCCATGATAGGCCTCGTTGAAGCCCGGTTTTCGGCGTTTCAGCGTCTGCTTGACCATCGAGCCCCAGACTTTCTCCTGTTCGCCACGGTCCTTTAACAGGGCCTCGACCGTTTCGAGTACCAGGTCCAGTCCATCCTGCTGCTTGTCATCCTCGGTCTTCGTGCTGGTTTTCTTGTCTGTCTTCTTCGTGACGGTCTTGCGACGTCCGCGTCGCGGTTTTTTGGATTCGCGAACCAGGTCGTCATAAAAAATAAATTCGTCACAGTTGGCGATCAGCAGGTCGGAAGTCGAGCTCTTTACGCCAACCCCGATGACTACCTTGTTGTTCTCGCGCAATTTGCTGACCAGTGGTGAAAAGTCCGAGTCACCGCTGATGATCACGAAGGTGTCGACATGCGACTTGGTATAGCAAAGATCCAGTGCATCGACGACCATGCGGATGTCGGCAGAGTTCTTGCCCGACTGGCGCACGTGGGGAATCTCGATCAGCTCAAAGGCCGCCTCGTGCATGGGTGCCTTGAATGCCTTGTAACGATCCCAGTCGCAGTAAGCCTTCTTGATAACGATACTGCCCTTGAGCAAGAGGAGCTCCAGTACCTTCTGTATGTCAAAGGCGGCGTACTTGGCGTCGCGCACTCCCAGTGCGATATTCTCGAAGTCGCAGAACAGCGCCATGCTGCGGGTTTCTGTTTTCTCGGTCATGTTACTCCGTGTTGTTTTTCCGGTTTGAATGCGGCTACAAAATAGGCTCCTGATATCGGAAATGCAATGATAACCTGCCGCCTGAATAGACCGGGTATTTCTGCCTGATATGTTTCCTGCTGGTGCGGCGCTGGCGCAGCGTTAGCTGGAAAGGTCTAGAAATACCAGGCCAGCCGTAAAAACAGCGAGTCGGGTGGTGTCAGCAGACGACCCTCGGGGTCTTCGGTAAACAGGCCGCCGAATTCACTGCCGTCGGGACCGGCCGGCAGGTTGAATCCGGCGAGCAGGTCGAAGTTCTGGGCGATGCTGTAGGTGCCGATGAACTGTAACAGGCCGCTGCCGTCACCGAGATTTACAAACAGGATGGGGGTGAGCATCAACAAGGGTGTCATCTCGACCTGGACGCTGCCGGCAAGGTAGTAGCGGCCGGTGGTGAACAACTCCCCGCGCAACAGGCGCTCGTACAGCGCCGTGTCATTGATGACGTCCTGCACGGAGTTTTCCCGTCCTGACAGGCCAAAGCCGTTGTAGAAGAACTCGATGAATCCGGTCAGGTTCTTGCCGCGCACCACCGAGGAGAAGTTGTAGTTCACCACGGCCGAGAACACCGTGTCGTCGCCGCTATCCGTGAGGCTCAGGTTGGTGTTGACGACGTTCTCGGCCAGTTCGGTGGTGTAGCCAAAGCCGAGGATATTATCGCCGTAGTTGCGTGCAGCCAGCAGGTCCATTTCACGACCACCCAGCAGCCAGTGCATCTTGGCGGCCAGTGCCGACTGGTCGCTTTCCACGTTGCCGCTGTCAATGTTGCGCCGTGGCACCAGCAGTGTCTGCAGGTCGTTGCCACTGTCAAAGAGCCCCTGCAGGTAGAGCATGTCCTCGCCGCGCTTGTAGTCCGTATCGATGGCGTCCGGGGCAAACGGGTTGAACAGGTCCAGCGTGTTGTAGACCATGCCGTTGCCCCAGCTGATTGCCTGGCGGCCAAAGCGACCGACAAGACGCTCGCTGGCGTAGCCGAGCCAGAGCCGGTCAAGGCGCTGAATGAGCAACACATCGTCGCCGATCTCTGATGACGTGGACAGGTCAAACAGCTGGGTGGCATCGCTACCCAGGCCTTCGCAACCGCCGCCTGCCAGCGAGCCGCGAATCGCGCAACTGCTGAGGTCCTTGCTGTAGAGCGCATCCATGACATAGTGAATGTCGCCTGACCAGTTCGCTCCGCGGCCGCCCAGCTTCAGGCGCAGGTTGCCGAGGTGTTCACTGTAGGGGTTGTCATCGCCGGCAAACACGGATTCGTCCGGGAAGTCCGAATAGGTGAAGAAGTATTTCAGGTGGCCGCCGTAGTCGAGGTCTGTGGCCTGCGAGGATACCGGGTACAGCAGCAGGGCAGTGCAGGCAGCCAGCAGGCAGTGCCTTGCGGAGTTTTGCATGGCACAGACGTTCAGCATGCTGACCGGCTATTGCTGTGCGATAT
>Ga0316201_10004797_pt1 | contig 10286 bp, 10 predicted proteins | sample CS6wburrow_MG_FD_204516 | JGI IMG/M metagenome (GOLD analysis project Ga0316201, IMG submission 204516) | Coastal sediment microbial communities from Delaware Bay, Delaware, United States - CS-6 worm burrow | ecosystem: Environmental > Aquatic > Marine > Coastal > Sediment | place: USA... | reverse complement strand
CCTTTACGACGACACCGTATGCCTGGGTGGCGGCATTATCGACTGACGCCAATGACAAAATATTCAGTGACAGACCGGGTGACCGCGCTGGGCGGAATCTTCCAGGCCGCACGTCTTGCGCGTGATATCGCGCGCACCGGCGTATGTGACGCCGGGGCCTTCGAAGCAAGCCGAGAATCGCTGTTCGAATTTGAACCGGATTCGGTCGCAGCGGTTTTTGGTGGCAACCAGGGCGTCAAATATGGGCTACGCACGCTGCACACACAACTTGAGAAACCTCAACAACGCGATCTGGAGATCGCCCGCTATGTGGTCTCGCTGCTGAATCTGGCCGACCGTCTGCGCGCAAAGCCGGAAAGCATGCGAAACCTGTACGACGAGCTCTCGGCGCTTGCCCGCAAACGTGATCAGTTCGAGCTGGGCGATTCGGTGCAGCATGAGCAGCTCGCACGGATCTATCAGGACGGGATCAGCGTGCTGGGCCCCAGAATCATGATCCGCGGCGAACCCCTGCATCTGCAGAACCCGGACAATGCGACCCGCATCCGTGTAGCCCTGCTTGCCGGCATCCGCGCTGCGGTTCTCTGGCGCCAGGCCGGGGGCAAGAAATGGCAACTGCTGCTGCGCCGGCGGGCGATTGCCACCTCGGCACGTGAACTGGTCGACAGTTTCGACAACTGAACAGCCTTGCATATTGCTCGAGCGGATGGTTGACTTCCGCGCACAACTTTCAAGAAGTGCCGGAGAAGTTACATGAACGTCTATAAAATAGTCCTTCTGAGTCTGCCGTTGGTGCTGGGTGCCTGCAGCGAATCAGGTACCGAGACCACCTCAGAAGCAAACAAGGAGAGTGCCCTGAAGGAACAGGCGAAGGTCTGGACCGAGGAAACCAAGAAGCTCGGAGAGACCGCATGGCAGTCGAGCAAAGAGGCCGCCGGCACAGCCGCGGACAAGAGCAAGGAGATGTACGAGTCGGCCAAGGAAAGCACTGCCGAGGCGATGGACGCGACCAAGGAAAAGACCGCTGAGATGTACGAGTCGGCCAAGGAAAGCACCGCCGAGGCGATGGAAGCGACCAAGGAGAAGTCCGCTGAGATGTACGAGGCCGCCAAGGAAAAGGGGGGTGAAATGATTGAAGCGACCACGGAAAAGGCCGCAGAGGTTTATGAGACCGCCACCGAAAAGGTGGAAAGCATGTCCGCAGCGGCGACTGACGAGGGCGGCAGCGAGGTACTTGGGGATGCCAATGACAACCCGGCCCCGGGCGACGTGCCGGCGATGGAAAAACTTGACGACATATCCGCAACGGCGAGCGACGAGGGCGGCAGCGAGGTGCTCGGGGATGCCAACGACAACCCGGACCCCGGTGACACGCCGTCAAAAGCCGGCGAGTGAAGCCAGCGCGCCCATGAGACCACAAGCCCGGCGACGCCGGGCTTTTTTTTCCTGATCCAACCCGGGGATGGTCGCGCACATGCCCTCAGGCCGTATAATTATGCGTCTGAATCCCCCCGGAGTGCGCTTTCCCATGGATCTCAACAGCCTGACGGCGATTTCGCCCATCGACGGCCGCTACGGCAACAAGACAACCGATTTACGCCCGGTGTTCAGCGAATATGGCCTTATGCGTCAGCGCGTGACCGTGGAAGTCCGCTGGCTGCAGTCACTCGCAGCCCACCCGGCCATCCTGGAGGTTCCGGCGTTCAGCCAGCCGAGCCAGGATCAGCTGGAACAGATAGTTACCGGGTTTTCCGAGGCCGATGCACAGCGCGTCAAAGAGATCGAACGCACCACCAACCATGACGTCAAGGCTGTCGAGTATCTGCTCAAGGAAAAGATCAGCGGCAACGCCGAACTGGAGAAGGTCAGCGAGTTTGTGCACTTTGCCTGCACTTCCGAGGACGTCAACAATCTTTCGCATGCACTGATGCTGCGCGAAGGGCGGGATACCGTCCTGCTACCATTGGCCGATCGCATCATCGACGCGATCCGCGCCCTCGCCCACGACTACGCCAAGCAACCCATGCTTTCGCGCACCCACGGCCAGCCGGCCTCACCTACCACCCTCGGTAAGGAAATGGCCAATGTCGTCGCCCGCTTGCGGCGACAGCGACGACAGATCGCAGACGTCGAGCTGCTCGGCAAAATCAACGGCGCCGTCGGTAACTACAACGCCCATCTGTCCGCTTATCCGGACGTCGACTGGGCGGCACATGCGCAGCAGTTCGTGGAATCGCTCGGCATCGCCTGGAATCCCTATACGATCCAGATCGAACCACACGACTACATGGCCGAGCTGTTCGACGCGGTCGCGCGTTTCAATACCGTCTTGATCGATTTCTGCCGTGACATCTGGAGCTATATATCTATCGGCTATTTCAAGCAAAAGACGGTTGCCGGCGAGGTCGGCTCATCTACCATGCCGCACAAGGTGAACCCGATCGATTTCGAGAACGCCGAAGGCAATCTGGGCATTGCAAACGCCTTGTTCGGTCACCTGGCACTCAAGCTTCCGATTTCGCGTTGGCAGCGCGACCTGACCGATTCGACCGTGCTGCGCAACATGGGGGTTGGCTTTGCCTATTCGACCATCGCGTGGCACTCGGTCCTGCGCGGTATCGGCAAGCTCGAGGTCAATGCCGCGCGCCTGGATGCCGACCTCGATGCAAACTGGGAAGTACTGGCAGAACCGATCCAGACGGTGATGCGTCGTTACGGTATCGAACAGCCTTATGAAAAGCTCAAGGCCTTGACCCGTGGCCAACGTATCGATCAGTCAGGTATGCAGGTCTTTATCGACAGTCTGGATCTGCCGGAACCCGTCAAGACCCAACTCAAGACCCTGACGCCAGCGAGCTATATCGGCAATGCGGCACAGCAGGCGCTGGAGATCTGAAACACCTGCGGCGGGCCGTACGATCGCTATTGATAAATGGTTCGCCGCCAAGCCGTAAGCATTGCGTCCATCTCATCGGAAGCCGGGCCCAGCCGCACCTTCTAGCCCGCATCCGTGATGCCGGTGACGGATGCTGGCTGGCTCGGTCCAAGTATCTTAAACACCGGGCACAAAAAAGCCGCACCCGAAGGTGCGGCTTTTCGACCTCTACCAGCTTCGATTACTTCGTGCGAAGTTCCACACGACGGTTCATCGAACGGCCTTCGCGGGTGCTGTTGTCATGAGCCGGAGAGCTCTCACCCATACCCTTGACGGTCATCCTCGAGGCGCTGACACCCTTGCCTGCGAGGTAATCAGCAGCCGCCTGGGCACGACGCTCGGACAGACCCTGGTTGTAGTCCTCAGGACCGGTGCTGTCGGTATGCCCGACGATCTCCAGCATCTCATTGCCCTTGGAGGCATTGATCTGTCTGGCCGCTTCATCCAGCTCGCTCATCATGGCAGGCTTCAACTCTGCACTGTCGAAATCGAAGTGATCCGCGGTGGTCTGGATCGTCATATCAGCCATGATTTCACAGCCTTTCGGATCGACCTTGGCACCTTTCGGGGTTCCCGGGCAGTTGTCTTTGTAATCCGGCACGCCGTCGCCGTCGCTATCGAGCGGACAGCCGTTCTCGTCTACCGGAGCACCTTTCGGCGTGTTCGGGCAGCGGTCGCGGCTATCCGGCACGCCGTCGCCGTCGCTGTCCATCTCGGCTTTGACACATGGCTGCGCATCGGGAGTCCCGCCGACACCCTGCCAGCACTCCCCGTACCCGGTCATTACGCCACCGTCTTTACCCGTCCAGAATTTCTCACCACCGTGAGCGGCAGCCTGAACGCCACCAGCAGAAAGGCTGATTACCAGACCGACCGGTGCCAGAATCGCAGCAATCTTGTTCTTACCCGCACTTTGAAACATGGAATTCCTCCCCAACGTATCGAAAATTTATTTTCGCGGAAAATTGTTAATTCGAGAATCAGCCTACGCCTGTTGCCAGTGCGAATGATTGATTACTGACTCTAACAGGCGCATTAAACCAGCTATTGGCTGAACTGCAAGCCCAAATACCGAATTTCCTCTCAAATTAAGGCGGCATCGTCATTATTAACGTTTATTCCGGGGTCCGGCTGGCGCGCAATTGCCAATATTTGCCGTTTTCCGCCCTGGGCGCACTATTCGACCAGCACGGACTCCTGAACCGCGTCCTGGTTATTGTAGCCGCGGAATTGATTTTCGCGTTCATGGCCGCGAGCATCCGGCTGGTCTCGACCAAATCTGAACAACGGCATGACGGTGTTCGCGCTCAATTTCGTGGGACTGCTGCTGATATTGTCCTTCGTTGTCCGCGCGCAGCACCGGAATTTATGCACCCAGGCGCATCTGCAGCTTTTGCGTGGTACCACGCGCCTCGGAGCCATGTATTGGTTTTTCTATGCCATCGCACATATGCGCTTGGCGGATGCCATGCCGCTCAAGCTGATTGCCCGGCTGGTCGCAGTCAATGCGGGATAGAATCGGGACTTTGTGACCAAAGCCTCAACTCGGCCCCCCTCATGCAACTAGTCTGTTTAGACACGTGTCGGACATTCGCTTTAGCATATCTGCGAAATGCGGACGCCACGGCTCGTAACTCCCGTCCGGGCTGCCTCCACTGTGCGAGGCAGCCCGCTTTTTCTGATTGCGGCTGCTTACGGTGAATGCATCCCGCGACCTGAGGTTTCCGGCAAGTGTCGATTCGGAGATCTTTCTACGCGAGTATTGGCAGAAGAGGCCACTGCTGATGCGTGCCGCCCTGCCCGCCGACTGCTTCGAGCTGACCGCAGCAGAACTTGCCGGCCTCGCCTGTGAATCGGAGTTCGAATCACGTTTGATCATCGAACATGCAGACGGAAGTCACGAACTTCGTCATGGCCCATTTGCTGATGCCGATTTTGCCAGGCTGCCCCAGACACACTGGACCCTGTTGGTCCAGGACGTTGACAAGTTTGTGCCGCAGGTCGCCAATCTCATAGACAGCTTCGATTTCGTTCCCGGATGGCGCATTGACGACATCATGATCAGTTTTGCCACGGACGAAGGCGGCGTAGGTCCGCACACCGACGCCTATGACGTCTTCCTGATGCAGGCAGCCGGCAGACGGCGCTGGCGCATCAGCGAAAGGAAATATACGGATGAAGACCTTATCCCAGACCTCGATCAACGCATCCTGTCGCGCTTCGACACCCACCAGGAGTGGGTTCTCGAACCCGGGGACATCCTTTATCTCCCTCCCGGCGTCGCTCACTGGGGCACGGCCGAAGGCGACTGCATGACATACTCGCTGGGTTTCCGCGCACCCAGCCAGCAGGAGCTGGCCTCCGATTGGTTTCAGCATCTGGTTTCAATCTGCGATGAAAAACGGCTGACCGATCCGAATGATCTGAGTAGTAACGATCTGGCCCAACTGACTTCAGGCGTCCGTGATCAGGCGGCGAACTTGCTGAAGTCCCTGCCGACGACCGCTTCGGACGACTTCCAACTCTGGCTCGGGCGGTATCTGACGGATCCGAAGCCACAGTTTCATATCGATCCGCCGGAGGAAGCATGGAACATGATCGATCTTGCCGGCTGGCTGGAAACGCGGTCCGGCGGGTTAATTCGACACCCCTTTGCCCGGCTGGCCTGGGCCCGCACGTCTGAAGACAGGGTGATGTTTTTCTACCAAGGTGAAAGCCTGTCCCAACCGCAAGACCTGGTTGAGGCCATCCGGCTGGTTGCCGGAAATCGCCGAATCGAATCCAGCAGAATCGCTGAAGTGGTCAGCACCACCCCGGCGGCCGCCGAACTGCTGCTGCAACTCATCAATGAAGGCATCCTCGAGCCTGTCGAGGACGGCTTGTGAAGGCGGCCATCGAAGTTGTGGACTGGAGCGGCCGTCGGAAAGACCTGCTCGCGATCCGCTACGCGGTTTTCGTCGAAGAGCAGGGCGTGCCGATCGAACTCGAACACGACGCGCACGATCAGCGCGCGCTGCACCTTATCGTTACCGCCCCTGATGGCCAGCTGATTGGAACTGCCCGCATGCTGCCCGACGGGCATGTCGGACGCATGGCGGTGCTGCCTGCCTGGCGTGAGCAGGGAATCGGCAGCGCCATGCTGCGAGAGCTGATTCGCATCGCCGGTGAGAACGGCATCAAAAAACTGTTTCTGAACGCGCAATGCGAAGCAGAAGCCTTTTACCGACGGCTCGGCTTCTCCGCCGAGGGCGGGATATTCGTCGATGCCGGGATCGAACATCGACGCATGCGCATGCAACTGGCAGGAAAGGACGTCTAAACTGGGCTTGTAACCAGCAGGAAAACAACATGAGAAACCTGATCGCCATTTCGCTCCTGATTGTCTGCGGCATCGCATTCGCCGCGGACAATCAGGTGGTCACCATCCAGATAAAGAGTCGACCTGCTGCAGCCATGTTGGATACCGTACGCCCTATTCTCGGCCAGGATGGGAGCGTTTCTGCCTTTCACGACAAACTGATCGTGCAAGGAACCCCCGAGCAGATTGCCACCGTGCGCGCCATGCTCAATGAGATCGATCGTCCTGCGCGGCGCCTGATCATCGAGGTCCGCCAAGCCAGTCAGATATCGCAATCGACGCGTGACTTCGGTTACGGCGTGAACACCGGCGATGTAAGGATTGGCCGGGCGCCGCCCGGCAGCGATGCCCAGGTACGCTATCAAGACATCCGCACACGTGGAAGCGGCGACAGTCTGCAACGCGTGCAAGCCCTGGATGGCAGACCGGCCCTGATCCGGGCGGGACAATCCGTGCCTGTCTACCAGGCACAGCAATACGTCGGACCCTGGGGTGTTTCCCAGGGATACGAGGTCCAGTACAGGGACGCAACCAGCGGGTTCTACGCCCTGCCCCGCGTTCACGGCAATCAGGTGACCGTGGAGATCTACCAGCAGACTGAACGCCCAGCGGACAGCGGGCGATTCAATATTCAGCAGGCATCCAGCATGCTGCGCGGCAAACTTGGTCAATGGATGACGCTGGGTTCGGTCGGCGGGGAAACGGGTGACAGGCGCAATCAGATCGGGCGACATTACCAAACCCATCGTGCCCAGGACATGCAGCTCGAACTTCGGGTGATTCCAGTCGACTGACCCCCGGGCCTGAGATTCTCCGTCATCGCGCAGGGGCGCCCACGCCCCACTGCTGCAACAGTTGCGCCCGATTGGCCTCCAGCCACTGCACAGCCATGATGACGCTGGTCGAATTGAGTCGCCGAAAAAGCTCGTTCCTTGCCTCGTCCCCGGAAAGAGTCACCACACGCATCTCTTCGCCCTCGTGATCCAGACCATATATTCCGTGGGCAGCGCTGGCATCGACCCAGCCGCAGTAGAGGTTGATACGCTCCACCGACATGCCCGGGCTGACGAAAAACTCGCCGATATGCGTCAGTGCCCTGAGTACACAGCCGGTTTCCTCGACCACTTCCCGTCGTGCGACCTGTTCAGGCAACTCGTGCTCACGATCGCAGAAACCCGAGACAGTCTCCAGGCTCCAGGGTGGATCGACCGCTCCCATCAATCCGATCCTGAACTGCTCTACCAGAACCAGGCGGTCCAGAGCGGGGTCGTAAAGCAGCACCGATACGGCCGCCAGCCGCTCAATGCGTTCACGCATCATGGCGTCGCACCAGCCACCGCGAAAACTGCTGTGTCGGAGCCGGTAGCGGTTCATTTTGAAGAAACCGTCCAAAATGGTTTCATTGTTGAGCAGTTCGAACTTGAGCGTCATATCGATCCCATAAAAAAAGCCCGCTCTTTCGAGCGGGCTTTATTATGCCTCAGTGGCCCGAACGTCTCAGTTTAGCGACTGATAGTAGTCAATCAGGATCTGAGCCACTTCGGGTCGCGAGAATTCCTTGGGCGGCGCCTCACCCTTGCCCAGCATCTCGCGGACCTTGGTCCCAGACAGCAGGATAAAGTCCTCTTTGCTGTGGTCAGGTGCCTCGCGCATCATCACCACCTTGTCGAGCTTCTTCGACCATGCGGTGTGGTCGGCCTTGAATATCTCGATATCGAGCGCTCCTGCCGGGACCTCGTCATCGAAGATGGTCTGCGCATCGAAAGCGCCATAATAATCGCCGACACCAGCATGATCACGGCCGATGATGAAATGGGATGCACCCATGTTCTGGCGGAAATAGGCATGCAACACGGCCTCGCGCGGGCCGGCATAGAGCATGTCGAAACCATACCCGGTGACCATGGCGCTGTTCGGCGGGAAATAAAGTTCGACCATCTTGCGGATGGCAGCATCACGCACCGGCGCAGGGATGTCGCCAGGCTTCAGCTTGCCCAGCAGCATGTGGATGACCAGTCCATCACAGCCGAGACGATTCATGGCCATGTGACACAGCTCTTCGTGCGCCAGATGCATTGGGTTACGGGTCTGAAAGGCCACGACCTTTTTCCAGCCACGCTCGGCGATCTCATTGCGGATCTCGACCGCGGTACGGAAGGTATCCGGGAAATCGATGATGAAATAGGAAAAGTTCAGAACCCGAATCGAACCCGAGACCGCCACACGGCCCTGAGAGTTGAACGCGGCCACACCCGGATGTTCCGGATCCGCGGTGCGGTAAACCTTGTCGGTCATCACGGCCATCTGCTCGTCGGAGACGGTTTCGATTGCCTCGACATCCATCACCGCCAGGACTGGATTACCCTCGACGTTGGGATCGCGCAGCGCGATGCGCCGGGCGTCACCGATGGCATCGGTATTTTCCAGCAGGCACATCACGGGCACCGGGAAGAAGGAGCCGTCGCCCAGAGTCATTTTCTCGGCCGCGCCCATGGCGTCGGCGACGTTCATGAAGCCCTTCAGCGGGTTGAAATAACCGGCGCCCATCATCACGGCGTTGCCGGCGGCCTGTGAGCTGATCACCACGGAGGGCAGACTCTCGGCCTCGTGGATCAGTGCGTGGTGTTGGTCCGGATCGTATACGAACAGCGGATTCAGGGTGTCGGAACCGACAGGCTTGATCATGCGGGAGCCTCCTGGGGTCATTGCACGGACGTCTTCGGCGGCGTGCCTGAGACGATTGTTTTCACTCGAAATCTGCCAGCCAAAATGCTGTTTTAGTTAACAACTGACTGACAATATTCCGATAACCTTATAAAACAGGATGTAAAGCTATCAAACCTGGACACCTCGCGCGCCATGGTTCTTTTTATGCCGTGCTAAAAAAGCGGATCCGCCGGCCCGGGCCTCTATGACTTCAACAACCATGTTTGACGGCGAAACTCAGCCTTCCGCCAATGCCGCTGAAACCTCGGTGTTAATCGCTTCAAGACTTGCCAGGGGATCGCTGGCGGCCGTGATCGGACGACCGACGACGAGATAGTCCGCGCCGGCACGGATCGCCTCTCGCGGCGTCATGATGCGTTTCTGGTCATCGGCAGCCGCTCCAGCGGGCCTCACACCAGGGGTAACCAGCCTGAAGCCGGCGCTGCGCTCGCTGCGCAGGGGCTCCACCTCCAGCGGCGAACAGACGACGCCGTCCAGCCCGCATTCTTCAGCCAGCGCGGCAAGGCGCAGCACATTATCGGCCGGTGTTCCCGGAAACCCGATCTCGCTGATGTCCTCCTGACCGAGGCTGGTCAGAATAGTGACCGCAATCAGCAGGGGTCTTTCATCTCCTGAAACAGACAGGCGCTCCGCCGCCGCGGTCATCATCTTGCGTCCACCGGATGCATGCACGTTCATCATCCATACCCCCATATCGGCGGCCGCTGCACAGGCCGCCGCCACGGTGTTGGGTATATCGTGATACTTGAGATCGAGGAAGACCTGAAACCCCTCTTCGGCCACCTCTTCGACGAATGTCGGACCAGCCCGCGTGAACATCTCCTTGCCGATCTTCACCCGGCACTGCCCCGGATCTATCTGGGCCAAAAGATCGAACGCCGGTCCCGTGGCGGGGAAATCCAGTGCGACAATAATCCTGGGGTCGTTTGGAGTCATGGACTTATCACCGTTCTTTGTCGGCTCCATTGCCGGCTTTGCGTTTGACTGTGCTCCAGCGTCGACAACTGGGACATTGCCAGTGAAGCGTCTTGGCCTCAAAACCACATTGGCCGCACTGGTAAAGCGGTTTGTCGTCCAGCAGTCGGTAAATATGCGGGCGCAGGCTGTCGAGGAACAGTACTGACTGGCTCTTGGACAGGCCTGCGTTCAGCTCTATGCTGCGCAACAACAGGCCGAGACTCGGCGCCTTGGCAAGCTGCTCGGCCAGGTAGCTGGCGGCCGCCTTTTCACCTTCGCTTTCCTTGATCAAATCCGCCAGGGGCGAAA
>Ga0316201_10004796_pt1 | contig 10287 bp, 7 predicted proteins | sample CS6wburrow_MG_FD_204516 | JGI IMG/M metagenome (GOLD analysis project Ga0316201, IMG submission 204516) | Coastal sediment microbial communities from Delaware Bay, Delaware, United States - CS-6 worm burrow | ecosystem: Environmental > Aquatic > Marine > Coastal > Sediment | place: USA: Delaware... | reverse complement strand
ATCACACGCTGCACGGTGCACACACATCCATTCAATGCACAGACTGTCACATAGAGCCCGTTTTCGATGCCAAACCGCTGACAGGTTGCGGCGAATGTCACAAAGGTGACGATCCGCACAGCGGCACACAGGGGACAATGTGCAATGACTGCCACAACGATATTTCGTGGCAGGAAAACGTTTTCTTCGATCACGACCTGACGCGCTTTCCACTGCTGGGCTTGCACGCGGACACCGAGTGCATCGCCTGCCACGAAACGCAGGTATTCCGTGACGCGCCGGAAAACTGCAGTGGCTGCCACACGGATGACGACCTACACGACGGCCGTTTCCCGGATGACTGCGGCATGTGCCACACGCCGGTCGACTGGGCCAGATGGCGCTTCGACCACAACACCCAGACTGCTTTCATTCTTGATGGCGCTCACCAGTCTGTCGGTTGCGAAACATGCCACAGGCAGAACCTGGAAGTGCAGACACAACTCGGCAGGCGCTGTAGCGACTGTCATGCGAGCGACGATATCCATAACGGAGAGTTTGGTACCGACTGCGGCCGGTGTCATTCGAGCGACTCCTTTGAGGAGGTTGAACAAATACGATGACTATTCGAGCCGGTATTTTGTTGGGTGCCCTACTTTGGTGTACCACCGCCAGTGGCCAGGGATCATTTGACCATTTCACAACGGGCTTTGAACTGGATGGTGCGCATCAAAACGTCGCCTGCGACCGGTGTCACGCCAGTGGCATCTTTGAGGGCACTAATCGAACCTGTGTTGGCTGCCACTCGCAGATCGGCACCGTCCTATCGTCGATGAAGCCTGCCGGCCACGTCACCTCCGCGGAATCCTGCGACAGCTGCCACACAACTTCGGCCTGGAGCCCGATCTTCTACATGGACCACATGGCTGTGTCCGGCAACTGCGGTACGTGTCACAACGGCACTCGCGCCGCTGGCAAACCGCCCGGGCACATCGCATCCGGCGATAACTGCGACGACTGTCATAACAGCTCACTTTGGGTCCCTGCTGTTTTCGACCATGCCAGCATTACCGGTAACTGCTTTTCCTGTCATAACGGCGTCGATGTTTCCGGCAAGAACCAAAGTCATGTCAGCACGACGAATATCTGCGAGGACTGCCATCGCACGACAGCATGGGATCCGGCGTGGACGGTCGATCACACCCAGGTACTTGGTACCTGCTTCACCTGCCACAATGGCACGACGGCGGAGGGTAAGAACCCCACACATATAGCCAGTGGCGATAATTGTGATGATTGCCATACGACGATGGCATGGTCACCTGCCAACTTTGACCACAACAGCATCACCGCCAACTGCTCAAGTTGTCATGACGGAGTGCAGGCTATCGGCAAAGACCCTGCTCATATCAACACGACCTTGGTTTGCGAAGACTGCCACAATGTTGTGACGTTCTCGCCCGCGGACATGGTTGATCACACGCAGGTTATCGGCACCTGCTTCTCATGTCACGACGGCAATACAGCCGAGGGCAAGAACCCGACGCATATCACGAGTGGTGATAACTGTGATGACTGCCATACGACGAACGCCTGGGTACCGGCCAACTTCGATCACACCAACATCACCAATAACTGCATTAGCTGCCATAACGGCACCGATGCGACGGGCAAACACCCGACTCACATTAATACCACCGACATTTGTGAGGACTGCCACAACAACGTGACTTTCGCACCCGCAGACATGGTTGATCACACGCAGGTTATCGGCACCTGCTTCTCATGCCACGACGGCAATACAGCCGAGGGCAAGAACCCGACGCATATCACAAGTGGTGATAACTGTGATGACTGCCATACGACGAACGCCTGGGTACCGGCCAACTTCGATCACACCAACATCACCAACAACTGCATCAGCTGCCATAACGGCACCGATGCAACCGGCAAACACCCAACGCACATCAATACCACGGACGTTTGTGAGGACTGCCACAACAACGTGACGTTTACGCCCGCGGACATGGTCGATCACACGCAGGTCATCGGCACCTGCTTCTCATGCCACGATGGCAACACGGCCGAGGGCAAGAACCCGACGCACATCACCAGCGGTGACAACTGTGATGATTGCCATACGACCAACGCCTGGATACCGGCCAACTTCGACCACACCAACATCACCAATAACTGCATCAGCTGCCACAACGGCACCGATGCGACCGGCAAAGATCCAACACATATCCTGAGCACTGACGTTTGTGAGGACTGCCACTCACCGATTACCTGGGTACCCGTAACAACGGTCGATCACACACAGGTTCTGGGTTCATGCAGTTCCTGCCATGACGGCAACACAGCGACCGGCAAGGATCCGGGACACTTCATCACATCACGCGAATGCAACGACTGCCACACAACCAATGCGTGGATTCCGCATACCTATATGCACGTGGGCCTGACCTATGAACCGCTGGACCACGGGGCCAATCTCGCGTGTACGGATTGCCATGCGAATAACTCGGAAGTTGTGATCTGGCCGTCGCCGGCTTACCAACCCGATTGCGCAGGCTGCCATTTTCAGGACTACCGACCGGACGTCGACAGGCATCGCGGCATCGACAACGATCGAAACTGCGCGGATAGCGGTTGCCACAGCATCACGGAGAGGGAGTGGTAATGCACCCGACCAACCTCACGCGGTTATTGTTTGCTGTGGTTGCCCTGCAGATGCTGGCGTGGCCAGCGGCCCACGCGGCGACGGGCTTTATTGCATCGAGCAACGTGCAAACCGGGGATGTATATACGGAAATCAGCATTCGACTAGGCTGTGACGTGACGTATCTCGGACATGTGCCCAGGTCGAAAGGCGACGTACTTACTATTGATCTCGAAACGACGACCATCTGCCACGGCGTTCCGCCATCGCTCGCCGATAGCCGCGAGATACATCGTCCTCTGGCCGCTGACGAGGCCGGCCTGCTGCAGGTGGAATACGACGGAGAGCGCCCCGGGCAGAAACAACTGCGACTGAGTTTTGCAGATGAAGTGAGCTTTCTCGTTGCGCCGGGAAATATGAGTGAAACGATTGTCGTTCGCGTCATTCGCAGCACCGACAAGGCAGCCGCAGCCGCACCGTCAAGCGGTGCCACCGGACGCCAGGTGCAGCGCGCCAAGGCGGCGCCCGTACGCTACGTGATTAACCTCGAATCCTCGCTGCGCTACCCGGCTACTGCGGACATTCCGGTTTTGGCGCTGGCCGCGAACCAAAAGCTGTTCGTTACCGAGGCCAACATTGATGGCAAGACCTGGTATCGAACTCGTGTCGGCTACTTCGATTCTGCTGACGCGGCGTCGAGGGTATTGCGCAACATCAGGAAGCAGTACCCCAGCGCGTGGGTTGACCGGGAAGCGACAAATGCTGTGTCTGTCGAGCCAATCGAACTGGTCAGCACCACTGAGTCTGTGGCGCCGATCGCCGATGGCAAATCGAAAACCCTGATGGCCGATGCGAAGCGGGCAATGACAGCGGGCGAAATATCGCGGGCGATACAGATTTACACCAAAGTGCTGCAGCAACCGCCCAACGCTGAGCAGCGAGCGGCGCAGGAATACCTCGCGCTGGCACGCGAGCGCAATGGCCAGATCGCCCACGCCAAGGCCGAGTACGAACGATACCTCGACCTGTACCCGGAAGGCCCCGAAACCGAGCGAGTGCGGCAGCGTCTGGCGGCGCTGCTCGCAGTGTCAGGCGCTGGATCGGGATACGCGAATACCAGCACAGGAACGCCAGGCAGTGGATCCAATCCCTGGAAGGTTCGGACATTCCTGTCGCAGTATTACCGGCGTGACGTGAACCAGCTCAACGACCTGGAAGAAGTAACCAGCCAGTCATCACTGTACACCGACCTCTCTGTGGACGCACGCCGCCGTGGCGAACGTCTCGACGTCTCGACGCGATTCACTGGCGGCTATCGCTACGATCTGCTCGACGAAGAATCGCGTTCATCCGGCAATGATTTCCGGCTCTCCTACCTGTACGCGGATCTGTTTGATACGCGTACACGTGTGCGCGGCCGGCTGGGCCGCCAGACGCGAAGTAACGGTGGTGTACTGGGCCGCTTCGACGGCCTCAACGTCAGCTACCCGCTGAATGAGCGCGTGCGCTTCGACGCCGTTGCGGGACAACCGGTGTATTCAACCGCTAATTCGGACGAGCAGTCTCGGATGTTCTATGGAGTCAGCTCGAACTTCACCCCGTTCAGCAACGATCTGGAATTCGGTGTCTTTTACCTCGAGCAGGACATAGACAGTCTTACCGACCGGCAAGCCGTGGGCACCGAAGTTCGCTACTTCGGCGAATCGCGATCTGTCTGGGGCTCCATCGACTTCGATACGGCATTCAGCGAACTCAGCAGCGCTTTCGTCCAGGGCAGCTGGCGCTTGCCCGGCAAACTCACGCTCAGCGGCTCATTGGATCGTCGGCGCAGCCCTTTCCTGAGTCTCGGAAATGCCCTGCTGGGCCAGACCAGCCAGGACTTCGAGTTGCTGGCGCAGACGCTGACCGAGGAACAGATCAGGCAACAGGCACTTGACCGGTCGGCGGTGACCTCGACTGCGACGATTGGACTGTCTCGCCCGCTGACGCCTCACCTGCAGCTAAATATCAATGCAAATCGGTCCGCCATAGACGCAATGCCCGCCAGCGGCGACGCACCGGCCACACCGGAGTCCGAGTATGCCTATTACTCGGCCGATCTGGTCGCGACCGGACTTATCAGGGAAGGCGACGTTGGCATCCTGAGTGTGCGCTACTCAACATCAGATTCAGCGGATGTTTACACCGTGAATATCGATTCGCGATTCCCAATCGGCCGCTCGTGGCGGGTCAATCCGAGGTTGCGCGTTGATTACCGGGAATTCTCGTCCGACCTGAGTACGCAGTGGACCTATACACCGGGCCTGCGCCTTCAGTATCGACTGGGACGACGAGGTCGGATCGAACTCGATGCGGGCAAACGCTTTTCAAGTCGAGACATGGCAAACTCTGTTCAGGATCAGGAATCCTATTTCATAAATCTCGGCTACCAGCTGCACTACTGAGGTGGATCGAATGCGGACTCGCCATCAAACCCGAATGCGTCTGCTTGGCGGCGCCATCGCCATGCTGCTGTTCGCGGGCTGTGCTGGCACCGGAGACCGGGTTCTGCAGCGTCTCGACCCGGAAACCGGCGCAACGATTACTCGGGCCTCAGCCCCGTTCGTCATGTATCGGGACATGTCGGCACAGTCGGCATTCGGGCGTGAATACGTCTATGTCGGTCCAGTCCAGGTCAATAACATGGGCGAGCGGCGCCATTACCTCTGGCTCGGCATCTGGGGGACATCCGACGCCACGGACCGCGGCGACACCATGAGAGACTTCGAATCGATCGTTATCTATGCGAACGGGGAACCGCTTAGCCTCGAAGTCAGCGGCTGGACCCCGGGAGAAATTGGCGCCTCGGATTCAATTTATGTCGAGCCGGTCGCCTCGGCCATAAGTGGCTACTATCTCGTGACTATCGACCAGATGCGCCTGATCGCCGAATCACGCGATCTGGAGATTCGTGCCGGCACTGCCCTGCCGCAGCGATTTTTTCCGTGGGACTCGGTTGAGAGTACGTCGAAGTTGCTCACTGCATTCCTGCAGGACATCGACTAGAGCGACAGGTATAACAGGCGGATTGCCGTCACGGTCACAAACAGTCGGAACACCAGACGAAAGGCCGTTTCGGAAATACGGTCGATAACCAGCTTGCCGACCAGCGTACCGAGAAACGCGACAAGCACCGACAGGCCAATCGTAAGCAGGTACGGCCTATAGTCGAATCCATTCAACGCGTAGCCCGCTATCTTGAAGAAACCCATGCCCGTCAGAGCCGCGGCCATGGTTGCCACAATCTGCCGCCGGTTCAGCCCTGTGTGCAGAATAATTGCGTGCAGCACAGCGCCGTAGGCAAACAACGTCGATATAAAAGAATGAATGAAACCGACAATAGCCCAGGGGTGCCGGATCCGCGGGCGCCAGGAGACCGCGGGTAACCAGATGGCGGCAAGCATGATTACGCCGATGGCGCCTGCTATCGCCTTTTCAGGTATTTCGACGTAAAGCCGGGCTGCGATGGCTACTGCAACCACGCTACCAGCAAGAAACGGCATCGCGATGCGCCAGTCAATATGCTCGCGAAACACGACGGCGCGCGATGCTGTCGACCCAAGCAGTAATGTCGAGTGCAGTGGCACTATGGCGGATACAGGAAGAACCGTGCTGGTAATAGCGAGAATGATCATCGCCCCGCCATTGGCAAACGCTGCATTAGTAAATGCCGCGGCAAAACTGCCGAATACAATCACGTATAATCCGCGATCCAATTCCGCCAGACTGGCAAACAAATCCATGCTTACTCCCGGATACGTCGACATTCGCGCCAACATGTTGAAAGGCATGGTAGCGTTGTCTCTCGCTATTATCCTGCCTGCAGCGGCGAACGCGCAGGCTCCCGCCGGGCCACCGACACTGGACGCCAGCCGACTGCTCACGAGCCCGACGATCGATGGACTTGTTGATGAGGACGATGCCTGGTCCGCCACCACACCCGCCACAGGCTTCTGGCAGGTACAGCCAAACGATGGCCAGGCCGCCACACAGCGCACCGAGGTATACATAGGATATACCGACTATGCGCTGTACGTCGGTGTCATCGCCTATGACGATAACCCCTCCGGGATTATTGTCAGCGACAGTCGCCGCGACTCCAGCCTCGAGGATACGGATGCATTTCTGATTGTCATTGACGGACTCATGGACCGGCAGAACGGCTACGTCTTCGGCACCAATGCCGCGGGCATCGAGTACGACGGCCAGGTCACCAAGGAAGGCGCGGGAGACAATTTCGGGTCAGGCGGCGGGGCATTCAACCTGAACTGGGACGGTTCGTGGGCCGTGCAGGCGCAAGTCACTGAGAACGGCTGGAGCGCCGAATTCGAGATTCCGTTCTCAACGCTCCGCTACGGGCAGGCCGACGTGCAGGACTGGGGCATCAACTTCCAGCGCAATATTCGCCGCAATAACGAGATTGCCTACTGGGCCCCGCTTGACCGCAATCGCAATCTCTACCGCGTCTCCGAGGCAGGCACGCTGCGTGGCATTTCGCCTGCGCCACAACGAAACCTGCAGGTCACACCCTACGTTCTTGGCCAGTGGCAGCGTGGCGGCACGCTGGACGGAACCGAGTCTGACAGCGATGTCGGGTTTGACATCAAGTATTCAATTACGCCGAGTCTCACGCTGGATCTGACCTACAACACGGACTTTGCCCAGGTCGAGGCCGACGAGAAGCAGCTTAACCTCGACCGGTTTAACCTGTTCTTCCCTGAGAAAAGGCCGTTCTTTCTCGAGAATGCCGGGCAGTTCTCGGTCGGCAATGGCCAGGAAGTTGAGATGTTCTTCAGCCGCCGGATTGGTATTGCCGCGGACGGTACCTCCATCCCGGTGGAAGGCGGAGCCCGACTATCCGGCAAACTGGGAGAACGCACAAACATCGGCCTGCTCTATATGGGAACTGACGCCATTGCTGGCATTGCCCCAGCGAACGATTTCGCCGTAGCACGCATCAGCCAGGAGCTCGCCAATCGCTCATCCATCGGCGCGATCGTTGTCAGTCGCGACGGTGATGGATCACATCTCTTACCGTCGTCTGAGGACTACAACCGGACCTATGCCATCGACGGGCGCCTCGGCATTGGTGAACACACTTTATTACAGGCGTGGGTCGCCAAGACCGATACACCGGGCCTCAGCGGTCGGGACGATGCGTTTGCATTGAAATACGACTTCAGCTCCTCGACCTGGTCGGCGCGTGCGGAATTGACGGAAGTCGGTGAGGACTTCAATCCGGAAGTGGGCTTCCTCTCACGTAACGAGTATCGCAAGGGTTCGGCATTCCTGATGCGGCGCATCCGGCCCGACAACCTGTGGGGCCTGCTCGAGATCCGGCCCCACGTGTCCTACACGGGATACTGGAAATTCGACGGCTTCCAGGAATCCGGCTTCCTGCATATCGACTCGCACTGGGAATTCAAATCGAGCGCCGAAATCCATACCGGGTATAACTTCACGCGTGCGGGCGTCATCACGCCGTTCGAGATAGTGCCCAACGTGGTCGTCCCAGCCGGCACCTACGATCATGGCGAGGCCCAACTCATTCTTTATTCGAACAAGTCAAAGCCCCTGAGCTTCGAAATGCGCACGACCGTTGGTGGCCAGTTCGGCGGCGACCGGGTATCGCTTTCGCCCACGATCAAGTACCGCATCGGGGAGACTTTCCGTTCCGAGCTGTCAATCAACTACAACGACTATGACTTGCCGGTCCAAAACGGTGATTTCACTGCCAACCTTGCGCGCCTGAGAATGTCCTACTCGTTCACTCCGAAAATTCAGCTGCAGGCTCTTGTGCAGTACAACGATACGAGAGAGACGATGGGTACCAACCTGCGCTTCGCATGGCTGCGCTCGGCAAATTCAGGTCTTTACCTGGTATACAACGAAGTGGATGAGCGCGGCGTGGGCGGGCTACCGAACGGCCGGCAGTTTATTCTGAAATACAGCCACATCTTCGACGTGCTGGACTAAGCGGGCTCTCAGCTCGGAAGCACATACCAGACGACGCCCAGGAAGTGGCAGACGCCACCGCCGAGCACAAACACGTGCCAGACCGCATGATTGAAAGGCATGCGTTCAAGCGCATAGAAGATCGCGCCGACCGAGTAGCTGATGCCGCCGGCAAACAGCCATGCCATGCCATTCGGCCCGATTGCCTCCGCCATTTGCGGCGCAGCTACGACAATCAGCCAGCCCATTGCGAGATAACTGAAGAGCGCCAGTTTCGGGAACCGATGCCGAAGCCAAAGTTTCTTGACGATCCCCGCAGTTGCCAGCGCCCAGATAGTCCCGAACATCCACCAGCCCGTGTCGGTGCGCATCGCCACGAGCAGGAACGGAGTATAGGTGCCCGCAATCAACAGGTAGATCGCACAGTGATCAAGTAGCTTGAAGATCTCACGATGCCGTGAGGCATGCATTGAATGGTAGACGGTCGACGCCAGGAACAAGGCGATAAGCGTCGCCCCGTAAATCGAACTCGCTACGATGCGCCAGGGGTCGGCTGCCGCGATCGAGAGATACAGCATCCAGGACAGGCCGCCGATACTCAGGAGCACACCTACCCCATGCGTCATCGCATGAATGACTTCCTCCAGGACGCTGTACTGGGGTGCGTGATGTTCGGAATTCATACGTTGCATCATACGGGAGCCGCGCGCTCGAAATATTCGATTTCGCGCCACATCGCGCCCAAGGTAGAATCTACGCTGTTTCCAACCCCCAGAATCCCGCTTATGTCACCATTTCGCCGCGCTGTTTTCCTTGTTTGCGTACTTTTCATCACGTCCTGCGCCGTTGCGCCGGACTCACGTGACGAAGTGACAATCTCGATTATCGGAACCAACGACGTGCATGGCGCACTCTCCGCGGATGGCACGGTCGGCGGTATCGTGACTGTATCCGCCTATGCTGATGCACTGCGACGCGCGCGTGCGGCGGATGGCGGTGCGATGCTGCTCATTGACGCAGGGGACATGTGGCAAGGCTCGCTCGAGTCCAACCTCGTCGAGGGCGCCGCGGTTGTGGACGCCTACAACGCGATGGGTGTGACGGCCGCCGCGATCGGCAATCATGAATTCGACTTCGGGCCCGTCGGTAAGAACGCCATCCCGATAGAAGCCGGCGAAGATCCGCGAGGCAATCTCAAGCGCCGCGCGAGCGAAGCGCAGTTTCCGCTTCTCGCCGCCAACCTGATTGACATGGAAACCGGCAAGCCGGTTGCCTGGGACAACGTATACCCCTCGGTAATGGTCGAAGCCGCAGGCGTGAAGATCGGCATCGTCGGCGTCCTGACTGAAAACGCATTAACGACGACAATAGCCGCAAATACCGTCGGCCTGCGGGTTGCGCCATTGGCCGACACCATTGCTGCTGAGGCCAGGAAACTGCGTGATGACGGCGCTGTGCTGGTTGTCGTCGCGGCGCATGCGGGCGGCAAGTGTACGGACTTTTCCGACCCGGAGGATTTGTCATCGTGTGTCATGACAGCTGAGATCATGCGCGTTGCCAACCAACTCGAACCCGGCCTCATCGACTACATAATTGGTGGACACAATCACAACCCGATAGCCCACGTCGTTAATTCAATACCTGTCACTTCA
>Ga0316201_10004795_pt1 | contig 10288 bp, 5 predicted proteins | sample CS6wburrow_MG_FD_204516 | JGI IMG/M metagenome (GOLD analysis project Ga0316201, IMG submission 204516) | Coastal sediment microbial communities from Delaware Bay, Delaware, United States - CS-6 worm burrow | ecosystem: Environmental > Aquatic > Marine > Coastal > Sediment | place: USA: Delaware... | reverse complement strand
GACATTTCCCCATGAACAGGCTGTTGCAATGTCATCAAATGCGACCGACATTTTAGATAACGCACATGTCGTTCACAGCTTGCAAGAAGCGATAGCTGATTGCCAACTGGTTGTTGGCAGCAGCGCACGCCATGAACGTACCCTGAAATGGGATGTACAGGATTCCCGAAGTTGTGGTGAGCTTGTCGTGCAACAGGCAATAAAGGGAAAAGTTGCGATTTTATTTGGCCGCGAGAGCTCCGGCCTAAGTAATGAGGAATTGGCCTTGTGTCAACACCTGGTACATATTCCCACCAACCCTGACTATAGCTCTTTGAATGTCGCCTCTGCGGTACAAATTATGGGCTATGAATGCCGCCTGGCTTCGTTAAATGTGGCTGACAATGAAGCAAATACTAAAAAGGATAAAAATACAGATCCAGATGACCCTTGGGTAACAGCGCGAGAATCAGAGGGTTACTTTGAGCACCTTGAGAAAGCGATGGTTGATATTGGTTTTCTTGACGCAAAAAATCCGCGATATTTAATGCCACGTTTGCGCCGGCTGTATTCACGCTCGGGTATAAGCAAAAGTGAGCTTAAACTGCTTCGAGGAATGTTGGCCGCAATTCAAAAATACGCAGCATCGATTAAAAATAAAAAATAACACTCTCATTCAGCCAGCACTCAGCCGTTCGGCGTAAAATCATTGATTAAAGGTAGAAATTTGTCTATTTTAGGAAAAAAGATGTATGTGCATCATAAAGGTAGTCCTGGTCATACCTACCTTTAATCAATATAAAAATAATTGAGAGTACAACTATGAAAAAGCATAAATACAAAGAGCCTGAAATCTACAGCACCACTGGTTTTAAAGACGTGCTTGCTTCACCAGTATTCTATGCAATTGCCGCGATTGCATTTGTCTTGGGTGTTTCTACTATTTTCGGATTCCTGCAAAACCCTCTAAGGCTAAAGGCAGTTGTTACCGTGATACATCAAAAAGTATCACCCAGTGCTCCAGAAAGAAACATCGTAACGCATAACGCTTATTCTTTATCTGAGTCGTTTCATAAAAATACTGGTTTGATCATAAATAAAGATGCGAAGATAATCCGCTATCAGGACAATACTGAATATTTTCTAAACAACAATAACACTGAAAATAGCATGCAGCATGTATCCTTTAATTACGACATAACATCTGATAAATTCTGGAATAATTTAGATAGCAGCAGCATAGAGTCTGTTACTGAAGAACTAAAAAGAAAAGAAATCGAAGCATCCTTGATAGGAATTCCTCTGAAATTAGACTTTCAACAGCAACCTAATATGATTGATGATTCTATTTACGTGTTAAAAATCTAAAAATCAAGACTGAAGCTTCTGCTTTAAAGCGCTTTCAATATCATCCTGTTTTTCCAGATCTGTTATCACTTTTCCACTGTGGCTAGTGACATGAAAAATATCTTCTGCAATTTCACCCAGTGTGGTAATTCTTGCATTATGTATATTTAAATTCTGCTGATGAAAGACAGCTCCGATTCTGGTTAACAAACCCGGTCCATCAGCGGTGCTGATGGTGATCACCGTTTGATGATGCATTTTATCCAGATCAAACTTGACCTTGGTTACCGTATTAAAGTGCTTTAACTGGCGTGGCGTGCGTTGATGCTGAAAATTATACGATAACTGTTGTTGTTTTAAATTAGCTTCTATTGTGTCGATTAATTGTTGCTTATCATCATCATTCTGCAATGCATTACCTTCTGTGTTTAACAGATAGAAAGTGAAAATGCTGTAGCCATCATTCGTTGAGTTGATACTTGCGGCTACCGTATCCAAACCTTGTTGTTCTATCGCAGAGGTGATTTTTACAAACAATTGTGGCTGGTCAAGGGTGTAAATCAACAGAACGGAACTATCCCTATCCTTACTTTCACCAATCCGGACAATATATTCAGGATCTATCTCATTTTTCTCTTCAGCCTTACTGATTACTTTTAGGTGCCAGAAAAGTCTTTCGCTTGAATATTGCAATAAATAATCGTCATTAAAACGATTCCAGAAAGCTTTGCAGAGATCTTTATCCATTCCACTTTTTTCCGCTAACGTCAGTACAGACTGCTTCTTGTGGAGTATTTCGCGATCTATAATAGTCTCATTACTTTCCTTTTTTAAAGTATCACTTTGTAAATACTTTCGTGTCGAGTTATACAATTGCTTTAATAGAGAATGCTTCCAGGTGTTAAGCAAAGTCGGATTAGTACCTTTAATATCACAGATAGTAAGTAGATAGAGATAATCAAGCCTCTCAGGTGTCACCATAATTTCAGCGAATTCTTTGATTACATCAGGATCATTAATATCTTTGCGCTGCGCAACACTACTCACCAGTAAATGCTGCTCCACTAACCAGCTGACTAATTCTGCATCTTCGCGACTAAGTTCATGCGACAGACAAAACTCCAATGCATCAATAGCCCCCAGTTCTGAATGACTCCCGCCGCGCCCTTTTGCGATATCATGAAAAATTCCGGCGAGGCACAGAAGCATCGGCTTTTCGATGGTCTGGAAAATCTCGCTACACATTGGGAGTTCTTTTGCACCTTTAGGTGTACTCAACACCCGGATATTTCTCACCACATTCAAGGTATGGTCATCAACCGTATAGGCATGGAACAAATCGTACTGCATGCGCCCAACAATATTCGCAAAGGCCGGAATATAAGCTGCTAAAACACCATAGCGATTCATCTTTCTAAGGACGAAATTGACCCGGTGCGGTGCCGACATGATATTGATAAATATTTGCTTATTATGTGAATTATTCCTGAAATCCTCATCAATTAATGGCAGATTACGGCGTAACTCACGGATTGTCTGAGGTGTTAAACCGATCAATTCAGAATGTACCTGCAAGATATTGAAAATCTCCAATAAAGTATGAGGGTGTGTTTTAAACACTTCTTTATCAACCAGATCCAGATAGTTATCCTGTATACGATAATAGTTATTGATGAGAATCGCAGGTGTTTTTGTGGTCTGTAAAATATGCTCTCTTAGCAGACCCAAGAGTATATCGTTGAGCCTTTCAAGCTCAGTAATGGTGCGGTAATAGCGCTGCATAAACGCTTCAATTGACTGATTTTTTTCATCATTGGTGTAACCAAAACTATGCGCCAGATGACGCTGATGATCGAACAACAAACGATCTTCCTTACGCCCGGTAAGTTGATGTAAAACAAAGCGGACTTTCCATAGAAAGTCGCGTGCTTCGATCAAAGCCCGGTATTCTTTTACATTCAGTAAATCATGCTCATGCGACTCACTCAGTGTTTTTAAGGATGAAATACCGTATTCACGTAATACAATCCAGCCAATCATTTGCAAATCACGCAATCCGCCAGGACCATCTTTGAGGTTGGGTTCAACACGGTATGCAGTATCCCCATATCGCAGATAACGCTCTTTTTGCTCATCGACTTTTGCCAGAAAAAATTGCTGACTACTCCAGATTTTATCGGGACCAATTCGCTCATGCAGTTGCTCGAATAATGCCTTTTCACCACACAGATAACGTGATTCAATAAGATTGGTAATCACGGTTAAATCGTTTGATGCTTCCTTAACGCATTCATCCAGAGTACGTACACTTTGGCCAATTTCCAGCCCCAGATCCCAGAGTTGCGTGACATAATTCGACAGCTTTTCCTGTGCTTTGGCATCTGGCTCTGTCTCCAGTAAAATCAGTAAATCAACATCCGACGCTGGATGCATCTCCTCGCGACCATAGCCACCGACCGCAACCAGTGTGGCCTGAAGTGACTCATTCAATTGATGCTGCTGCCACATATCCTGGAGTAGCCCATCTATCGTTTGGCTGCGCTCTTTAAGGAGCTGTGAGATATCAACATCCTGATTAAATTGCTGTTGCAATTGCTGGTTATTGTTATTCAGAATGGTCTTTAGTGTTTGCGCTGAATTCATTAGTGAATTATGCACTATTTGTTTAAAAAAATGCTCTAAAAAAGACACCCCCTACTTTTAATCAGTTTTTAAAACCCCATACTTAAAGGGCTTGCTAAAGCAGTTTTCTCACGATTACTCGTCGTGGCACTTTTTTATAAGAACATATCCATATCCTAATAAAGCACAATTTGTTATCCTTGCGCGGCTAACAATCCTGTAGAAAACTATGAAACCTGTATTTGCACTCGTCGGCCGTCCCAATGTCGGCAAATCGACTTTATTCAATCGCCTCACAAAATCTCGAGATGCACTCGTGGCTGACTTTCCGGGTCTCACGCGTGACCGTAAATACGGACAGGGAGTACTTGGTAAGGATGTCAGTGATGGTGGGCATGAGCGTGATTATTTAGTAATCGACACCGGCGGTTTAAGTGGCGAAGATGCTGGTATCGATGAGTACATGGCAGCGCAAACATGGCTGGCTGTTGATGAAGCAAACACCGTTTTGTTTTTGGTAGATGCCAAGGAGGGCCTTACCGGTGCCGACCACATTGTGGCAACGCGTTTACGCAAAGCAGGCAAAAGCGTCTATTTAGTTGTGAACAATACCGACACCATGGACCCAGATCAAGCAATTGCAGAATTTTCACAGCTTGGTTTTAAGGATGTATTCGCGATAGCGGCTTCTCACGGTCGTGGCGTAACCTACATGATTAATAAGCTGCTCGAGAGCTTTCCTTTTGAAGAAGATGGGGAAGATGTTCCAGAAGAGCTTTCAGACAGTATCCGTATCGCCTTTGTAGGCAGACCCAATGTTGGCAAATCAACCCTGATAAACCGCATTATGGGTGAAGAACGCGTCGTAGCCTTCGACCAGCCTGGCACCACGCGTGATAGTATTTATGTACCCTTTGAACGCGATGGTGAAAAATATACATTAATTGACACTGCCGGTGTGCGCCGTCGTGGCAAAGTCAAAGAAGCGGTTGAGACTTTCAGCATTATCAAGACACTCGAAGCCATTCAACATGCGCATGTGGTCATCATGTTGCTTGACGCACATGAATCCATAACCGATCAGGACGCACATTTACTCGGGCTGATTCTGGATGCGGGCCGCTCACTGGTGGTTGCAATCAATAAATGGGATGGTCTGGATGAGTACCAACGCGATCAGATCAAGGTAAAGCTTGAAGTTAAGTTACCATTTCTGGATTTCGCCGATAAGCATTTCATTTCTGCATTGCACGGCACCGGAGTTGGGCATTTATACAAATCAGTGCATGAAGCCTATGATTCTGCAATGCTGGACGTGCCCACATCACGAATGACGCGGATTCTGCAAACCGCGGTCGATGCACATCAGTTACCCGTCGTTGCAACAAGACGGATCAAATTACGTTACGCCCATCAAGGTGGTAGCAACCCGTTTAGAGTCATTATTCATGGCAACCAGACCAGTCGCGTACCCATCAGTTATAAACGCTATTTGATGAATTATTTCCGCACAACCTTAAAGCTTAAAGGTACACAAGTGAGGATTGAATTCAAAACTGGCGAGAATCCGTATGAAGGCAAAAACGATAAACGCGCGAAATTATCGCCATCGCAAATCTTTAGACAAAAGAAAAAGAATCCGCACAAGGTTTCTACTAAAAGCAGTAAGAAGAAAAAATAATAAGCCAGGCTTATAGAACCTTTTGCTCATAAATATAACTAACTATTACAAATACAAAAAAGTAAGGGGCTAAAGCATGTTTTCAAGAATGCTTAAAATCAAGGGACTGATTACACTACTAATCATCTCGCTCAGTAGCTTCAGCGCTGCAAAACTGCCTGTCGGCATGAATACCAATGAAATTCAGCATGTTGATTCGAGCGCGCCATTTGTTAATGTCTTCAAAATGGCAATGCCTTTCAAAGATGCGAAAAAACTCACGCATGGCACTGTTTTATTCGATAAGGATGGCTGGCCACGTGATCTAAAAGGCGGTCAGGCCGGCAGCTATATGATCCATTGGTTACCTGCCGGCACACTTCCGGACGGCCAGTACACGGTACTTTATGATGGCGAAGGCCAACTCGCTTACGAAGGCGATGCGAAAATTATCAGCTCTGCGCCGGGCAAAGACATCGTCGAATTCCGCTCAGGTCACGACAAGTTCATGCAAGTTGCATTGCTTATTAAACGCTCCGAACCACAGAACTACCTTCGTAACATCCGGGTACTAATACCTGGTGGTATCTGCGCAGATGACCCCTTTAAACGCGTCGATAGCCCCGATCAGTGCCGTGGAAATTACCTCTCATTTGAGAAAAACCATCGACACATAATATTCAACCCTGATTACCTGAATTTCATGAAGGATTTCAAAGTCATCCGCATGATGAATATCTCTGGCATCACCCGCAACCCGATACAGCACTGGAATCAAATGCCACAAATGAGCAAAGCCACATGGGCAGGCCACGAGGGCACACGCGGCGCACCGCTGGAAGTCATGGTTCAACTGGCTAATATCCTGAATAAAGATGCCTGGTTTAATATTCCGCATGCAGCTGATGATAATTTTGTGCGGCAATACGCCAGCACCCTCAAACAGCGCCTGCGGCCAAATCTTAAAGCCTATATCGAATACACCAATGAAGCATGGAATCCTGCATTTGCACAAATGCACCACGCCAAAGAACAGGGAGTTAAAGCAGGTTTAGACCCGGATCCAAATGTAGCCGGACAGAAGTATTACTCGCAACGTTCCGTTGAAATATTCAAAATATTCGAACAGATCTTTGGTGGCACACAACGTCTGGTTCGGGTAATGGGCGCATGGTCTGCCAACCGTTATATGACGCCAGTGGTAATGGAGCACAAAGGCGCCTACAAACACGTCGACGCGATGGCAATTGCGCCCTATTTCTTCGTCCACCAAAAAGCCATTGGCGGCATTAATAGCGTACCGAGTGTTTTTACCTTACTCGCAGATGACAAGAAGAATCCCTACTCAATGAATAACGTCTATAAAATGATCCAGCAACAAATGGACATGGCGAAGAAATACGGGGTTAAACTGATTGCCTATGAAGGCGGACAACACCTCACCGCTCCCGGCACCAAATCCACCCGCGACCATCCAAATCCGTATTTAATCGGTGCAAACCGCGCACACCCGATGGAAAAGTTCTACATCGAGTTTTTAAACAACTGGGACAGAATCACCGAAGGCGGCCTTTTTGTAGCCTTCTCAGCACCCAGAACCTGCCAGTTTTACGGCTGTTGGGGAATAAAAGAACACCTTAACCAACCAAGAAACAAAGCACCCAAATATCGGGCTTTGCAAAGGTTCTTTTAAGTAATTCTTATGCTGCTGTCTGCTCTTTGTGAATCATCATACAACAACTGCAGTGGATTTTGACTTTTCAACATCGTAAGCAGTGACCATATTACGACCCTGCTTTTTAGAGAATTCCATCGCCATATTCGCGAAAGACAAGAACTCTTCAAAGCTAATCTTTTCATTTACTTTATGGCTGGATATACCAATAGATACGGTTACATAGAAAGATTCGTTTTTGTATTTATTGATATTAAACATGATTTTATTACGTAAATCTTCTGCTATTTTTATCACTGCTTCTTCACGAATATTATTAATATAAATCGCAAACACATCACCACCCAATCTTGCAGCCAGGTCAGTTCCTCTTATTGATGTTTGTATAACTTTGGATACCTGCTGTAATGCCAGGTCCCCCGCTTCATGTCCATACTTATCATTGATATTTCTAAAATTATCTATATCAATTAAAAGGAGAGAGCCAGACACATTGTTATTCCGATTTAGGGATTTTTGTAAGTGACCAGCGAAGTAGCTTCTATTATGAAGCGATGTTAGATATTCCTTATTATTAATATCATAGAAGTTTCTCCTAATCACACTTAGCTTTTCTTTTGTGTCTCTAATGTCGATGCTCAAGGAGTGATTGAGTCTCCTGATCTCTTTATTGGACCTTTCTAAACCTGATAAAAGTTCTGAGAATGATCTCCATAGCTGGCTAATTTCGAGTGGACTGTTTTCCGGAACAGGTCCCAGATTTAGTTCATGAACATCTTTTTCAACCTGATTTGTTCTATTCATCAGATAGTTAATAGGTTGTGTAATTCGCTTAGTCAGTAAATATGCCAAGAATAATGCAATTAAAATGCCTGTCAAAAGCCATATTATGGTATTTTTTCTCAATAGATCAAAAGCATGGGTCAATTCTGATTTTGGTTGCGGAATCATCACTCCCCAGCCAAGGTTTGGAACAGAACTGAATCCTGCAACCATATCCACTTTCAAAAATGGAGAATAAAATTCTGTCGTTCCAGACTCACCCGCTAACATTTTTTGTACAACACTAACTTTAGATATGTCCCTGATTTCTTTGATCCAGCTTTTATTTGGATGTGCGATTACATGTCCAGCCTGGTCAACGACGGCACAATGTCCCTTTACACCAAAACTAATTATGGAACACATCGTGCCTATTGAGGCGAGTGATACTTCAACACTTAGCGTAGCAGCTACATTATGATTTTTATCCAGAATATTATGTTTCAATAAAACAACTGGTGTATTTGAGAATGAGCTATTAAATACTGTTGATAAAGAATCTACGTTGATGTTGTATTTATTTACCGGAGCTAAAGTCGATAAATGCAAATAAGAATAATCTGGTTTGTCTACGTTTGCGGTGTGCTGCTCTCTAGTAGAAAGGTGATGATGAACATCACCATTAGTATCAGAAGTAGCATAGGAAACTGAAACAAAATCATCGAATGATTTCAGATACTTATCCAGCGCAGCTTGTATATTGTGATGCTTTTCCTGCTCATCATGATGAACTGCATTATTATCAGTATGATCATGTTCTTCTTCACCATACTCGAAGACTATAAGCTCTTCACCAACGGTTTGTAATGATCGTTGCCGAGATAAAATATAACTACTGAATGGTTCTGCTAGCGCCTTAGATATTAATGCGTGTTTTTCAAGCATCTCCTGCTCAGCCTGCTCCCAGGTATTCTGGAATAAGCTATAGATGAAAAAAGCGACGGGAACAAGCAAAACAAAAACAAAGCTCGCCATTACCATGCGCTTTATGGATTTACCAAAGTAGTCGTTTATAGTATTAAGCATTATTTTTATTTTAAGTTTTACAAACTAATTCACGAGTCGCTATTTATCCGCGAAGATTCTCGTGCAGGGATTCTATGAACAAGTATAGAATTGAAACCTTCCCATACAAAATAATTACGACCAAGGGTCGAACAATAAGTATTTTTTACCAAAATACACTGTTTTTACTTATGAGTAATTAAGTCAGACTTGATTGCTTTACCTAATGATGAATGTCGTTATTTGGATTGCTTGAAAATTACCCTAAAAGTGGGGGGTGTCTTCTAGTACCTAAACTAATTTAGTTTTTACTTCTTTTCAGATTCCTGTAAAACTTTCACTGTTTTCGTTTGTTATGTAGTCTAAGCTAAAGACTGTTTATAAATTAATCAGTTATTAAAAATGACAACAAACGATCACCCCACTTTAGGTATTCTCGGTACAGGTCATTTAGCCACTTATACGGTCACTGGATTAAGGCAATCTGGAGATTCTCGGCGAATTATCGTTAGCCCGAGAAATGCTGAACGCGCACGCCACCTGGCAGCGCACCTTAACTGCGAGATTGCCGACAATAATCAAGCAGTGATTGATCAGTCAGACCTGATCTTGTTGGCAGTCAGGCCTTTGCAGTTAGATAAATTACTCTCTCCATTAATCTTTCCAAAAGAGAAGATCGTAATCTCTGCAATTGCCGGTGCCAGCATTGCACAATTACGCAATAAAGCTGATTTCCCCGAAAAACTCGCCCTTATTCTTCCTTTGGTAGCTGCAGAAAATGCACAAGGCTTTGTGCCTGTCTACCCTGATATTGCCGAAGTTAAAGCACTAACAGATTCGCTCGGCAAGAGCATCATTTTTGCAAAAGAATCACAATTTGAAGATGCAGCAGCGATGGCGGTCTTAAATGGCTGGATGTATCGCTTTTTTGATGAGCAGGTCAACTGGCTCACCCAGCACGACATTGATGCTGACGATGCACGCCAAATGGTATTGCATAATACACTTGGCGCAGCACACTATGCTATGGAGCGTCCACAACAAAGCCTCTCTGAATTGACTAAGGAGATTGCACGCGAGGGAACCTACACAAAATTAGGACTCGATCAATTAGAAGCTGGAGGAGCATTCAAACAGTGGAGTGATGTCCTGGATTTAGTTAAAAGTAAACTAGATGC
>Ga0316201_10004794_pt1 | contig 10288 bp, 9 predicted proteins | sample CS6wburrow_MG_FD_204516 | JGI IMG/M metagenome (GOLD analysis project Ga0316201, IMG submission 204516) | Coastal sediment microbial communities from Delaware Bay, Delaware, United States - CS-6 worm burrow | ecosystem: Environmental > Aquatic > Marine > Coastal > Sediment | place: USA: Delaware... | reverse complement strand
CATGTTGTCGAGAACCGGCGGCATTCGGCCCGCACCGAGGACGCGGTCACGGCTTGCACTGACGCTGGCCGAACGCGAAGAGATCTCTCGTGGTATTGCTGCAGGTATGACGATGCGAGCGATCGCATCGTAACTGGACCGAGCACCGTCGACGATCAGTCGGGAGATAAACCGTAACGGCGGTCGTCGTCACTACCGAGCCAACAAGGCCGATGAGGCGGCCTGGCAACGGGCACACCGACCCAAGACCTGTAAACTGGCCAAGAACCCTGCGGCAGCGCGCCTGGTGGCTGGGAAGCTGATGAAGCGCTGGTCGCCGCGCCAGATCGCAGGTTGGCTGAAGCGCACCTTCCCGGACGATGAGAGCTTCCAGGTGTCACACGAGACGATCTACTTAACGCTGTACATCCAGGCCCGCGGGGCCTTGAAGAAAGAGCTGATCAAGTACTTGCGGCGCAGCCGAGCAATGCGCCGCTCGCGCCGCCATACGCAGAAAGGCCCTGATCATGGTCGTATCATCGATGCTGTGTCGATCAGTGAGCGCCCGCCCGAGGCAAAGGATCGTGCGGTTCCGGGGCACTGGGAAGGCGATCTTCTTTGCGGCAGCAACAACAGCCAGATCGCGACCTTGGTGGAGCGGCACACGCGCTACGTGATGCTGGTCAGGGTGCCGAGCAAGGACACCAAGACAGTGATCAGGGCACTGATCAAGCAGGCACACAAATTACCTCGAGAACTCTACAAATCACTGACCTGGGATCGTGGCAAGGAGATGGCTGATCACAAGCGCTTCTCGCTCAAAACCGACATCGACGTCTACTTCTGCGATCCACAGCAACCTTGGCAGCGCGGATCTAACGAGAACACCAACGGACTCTTGCGACAGTACTTCCCGAAGGGCATGGACCTGTCCAACGTTCATCAGAACCGACTGAATGCCGTGGCAAGAGAACTTAACGAACGACCGCGAGAAACGTTAGACTTCTACTCGCCGGCCGAGAAGTTTAATGAGTATGTTGCGTCGACCGGTTGAAACCGCAGTCATTACCAGCCTCTCAGTATACATCCAGGTGAGAGGCTGCTTCCGGCCAAGAGCAGCCGCTCAAAAGCAGCGTCTGTCAGGCGTCGGATGCGCCACCGGACTCTACGGGTCTCCGTTTTGTTTCCAGTGGGCAAAGCCGGGCTTTGAGATAGCCGATAGCACCAATTGGAAATGGAAGCCAAATAAGAGCTGCATATACTCCGTGCTGTGCCAGTACCGCTAATGTGCTTAAGACAGTCACCGCGAATATCACGAGGAAGAACCCGGCTCTAAACAACCAATGGACGCCAATGAGTGCGTTGCAGTTCGGACATTCGAAGTTCGACACAATCAACCCTGAAAGAGGAATCGTGCTCTCGCGGCATTCTGGGCAATTTCTATTCAAGTTTTTCTGCACCTAACTCTGTTTGGTGTAGCGAATGTGGAGAACAGCATCCCTGTCAGGTCGTCAAACCCCGAGAGGCTGCTTAGGGACAGTAGCAGTCTCTGAGTAGTTTATCACTCGACAGGCTGCTTTTGAGCGCTTACCAGCCGTTCACTCTCAGTCAGGGTGACAGTCAGCTAACGGCCAAAACGAGTCATTCATTACTTGGTTCGGGAGGTGGAAATATGCCGAGCTGCGTGAGCATATCGACGTTGTCCCACTCAACCCAAAGCTCAACGATCTTTCCTGATTCAATCCTGAAAAAGGCGATGAATGGGCCGTCTACTTTATTTCCAGATGCCGGAAAATCGCCCATCGGCCCTGACTGTGTTCCGGTGTAGGTGGCGCGAATCGCAACATAATCGCTCTCCGCTATTATTTGATCCAGTCGGACGTGCTGGTCGGGGAAGGTAGTCATGAAGCCTCGCTGTAGCGCTATAAATTCCTCCAATGACCGCACTGGTTCGCCGGCAGTCGCCGCACTATGCCGCCTAAAATCACCAGCTACTACGTCCGACAGTTGGTCCCAGTTCGCATCGTTGGATATTTCGATAAACCGCTTTACCACTTCCTTGTTCTTCACCAACTCGTCGTCTGGGTCCATTGTGCAGCCAGCAACAACAACAAGTGTTGCCATGAGAGGAAAGAAAACAAATCTGCGCATCTGGCTCTCCTTACTTGCATCGAAAATTGAGTGACCGCAAGCCAATACGTCCTGCTATGACCGATTTACGCGAATCCCGTACCAGATCTGAATCGCCGAGTACGCTAACGCCGGCAGCGCTGTAATTGCCGAATCTATCCTGAGATGCGAGAACACTGCGCCGACGGTGATGACCGTTAAAACCATAGCGCTCCACGGAGCGAGCGCGCGCACAAATAGAGCCAACGAGCAAATGAACTGAGTGCCGGAAACAAGATACAAGAATTCCGAGGAGTAATTGAATCGTTCGGAAAAGAGCCCGGTCTTTGCCTCGACAATCGCAAATACGGGTGAGCCGACGAAGTAGGAGAGGAGCAAGAACCAGCCAGCGAAAAGCTGCCATTTGTCGACCCTGGTTCCTTCGTGTTCTCGATTCATTAGACAGTGCAACCCGGCAAAGTCTGACAATCAGAAATTTGGACGTACAACCGTACACGGAGGGCAATCGGTGAATGTCCGCTTGGGGTCAGCAGCAGCCTCCCAGTACTGTATTACCCCAATGTCTGCTTTGGAGTACGAACCGTACACCGCAACTTCCGCCAATCTAGTCACTTCTGAAACCTGCTCGTTTGTGAGTGCCGTCGCAGAATGGTTTGTTCGCGGATTCCCCGCATCGGCATAGTGCAACACGGTCACCGTGCCACGCATCGCGACCGCTGCTATTCCTGATCGTCACGTTGCCATTAAACATCAGCGGACCGTCCTTGATTGGCTTGATCGTCAGCTCGCCTCCAGCGCTGGTCTCGTCCGTGCCGGTTTCGCCGACAGCGCCGTAATCGGAGAACCCTTCCTTCTCATGCGAGTTGTCGCAGAAAGGTTTGTTGCGCGATTTACCGCAACGGCATAATGCGGTGCGAAAGGCGAGTCCCGGCGCGTCGGAAGGTGCGTCCTCGATGACCAGGCGGCCACGAATGAAGAGCGGCCCATTGTAGGCAACATTGACCGTATTGACAGGTTCGGGCTGCTCTTTACCCGAGCCGTCTGCAAAATCAGCGGTCAGCGCACCGGTTGGGCACCGATTCACGACATCTGCGACCTCTTCATTGGTTGAGAGATCAGGCTGGCACCAGGGATCACGTCCGCCTACGAAAAGGTCGCCTTTCGCCCCACCGCACTCGCCGACATGGATGCACAGGCGGCCATTCCAGAAAACAGTCGCCTTCTGTCCTGGGTACTGGAAAACTGTTTTCTTTGGCATTCCACTCTCCAATCGCATTCAGTAAGGGTGTCGCATGACGTAGGCAAAACCATTGGGTCATTAGCAGACGCTCAGTATATCTCCTGGTGAGCGAACGCTTGCGGCCATAGCGGGCGTAGCACGAAACGACACAGGATCGCGCCCGGCGCTAACCGAATGTGCCCTGCCTTCTCAATTACTTCGTAGCGAGCTTGACCTAGAACGGTGGCCCTGCGTCGAGGTTCTCCCAGGTTCGATTGCCGGGCTTCACCATTTCGCGTATCCACTCAGCGAGCGAAACGCCGTTAGCGCCTACGCCGTAAACAGCGTCATTGTCGCCGATAAACGTGTGGAACGTGCCCGCTTCTATGAAGAAGCGATAGTTCGGCAACGCAGCAGTCATTGCCGTCATCTGAGCCATCGACAAGTACCATTCCACGGCGGTCGGGACATCCGGCGGGACTACGCCCTTCATCAATCCGTAGAAAAAGACCTGCACGCCGTCGAGATTAGTGGTGAGCGAGGCGATGTGAGCGTCGGGGCGGTAATCGGAAAGCGCAGCAAAGACCATTGGAACGAAGCTATTGGGAAACGCCGCTCCCTGGTAAAGCAATGCATCGTTGAAGCCGGGCACCCACGGCGGCAGGTTTTGTCGTACACCCCAACTTTCGGTACCCGGATTGTCGGGATCGAAAATCGCCGTTCGATAGAAACTCTCGGTGAGTACGCCAATAGCAGCATCCGAAATCAGGTTCAGTCTTGCCCTTGGTGTCAATGCTGCCACGTAACCGAACGCCACATTGGCGCCGTAGCCGCCCGCACTTGCGCCAGTGACGGTTACATCGTGAGCACGACTGAAATCGATTCCGTATTGTTTGCGCCCATTCTCCTTGAGCCAATCCAGCACCGCCAGAACATTGTCGGTACCACGGTGGTGAATCATCCAGGGGAGTTGGACACCGGGTCCCAAGTTCAGCACGTAGATCTTGTCCTTCGAACCCCAATGCACATCGCCACTGCAGTACGGGATAAAGACCTTGGTGTAATTGTGGAATGGGTTCTCCGGATTGCGACTGTCAAACAGGCCTTCGGAATCGGCAAGTCGATCAGGTGTCTCATCGAGAGACACGGTATACGTGGACTGGCCAATTAATGGTGAGCCGACGCAGGTATCGGCGTCCCAGCAGGCGCCGCCACCATCCAGACCGATGAGCAGCTTGTTGGAATTACCTTTCTGAACGAAGAAATAAAAATCCGTGTTGGCGACAACCACTCCTCCATCGGTCAATTCAGGGCCGCCCGAACACGATGGATGCAAAATGCGGGAACTACCGTCAGGCAGTTGCGTCTCTATGGGTCCGTCCAGGTAGATTTGATCCCAGTCCTGCGGAGCAGCCGGAGACACTGACGAAAAGCCGCAAATCAATGCTGCCAAGCCCAGAGAAATAATGCGTTTCATGTGATGCATAGTGTTGCCCCCCATTTTGTAGCTTTGAGTCCCTGACTTTAGTCAGGTTTGCTTTTATCGGATGTAACCGCAATTAGCGCCGGATTGTGAAAAGCACGTCAATACGGAGATGTACGTAAATTGGAGTCCGTTTGGGCGGCGTTTGGGCAAAGACCGCTTTGGGTCATTGTGAGCGGCTGGTTTTGAATGCGGAGTTGTCACCTCAGGGCAACGTCGCCGAACTGCAGTTCGGCCAGGCGTGTGTACAGCGAATCGCGTTGTACGAGCTCTTTGTGCGTGCCGATGTCAACGATCCTGCCGTGGTCCATCACGACAATGCGCGTCGCTTTGAGCACGGTCGCAAGCCGATGCGCGATGATGACGGTCGTGCGGTCCTCCATCAGGTGCTCGAGAGCTTCCTGTACGACTCGCTCGCTTTCCGCGTCGAGTGAGCTGGTCGCTTCGTCGAGCAGGAGTATCGGCGGATCTTTTAAAATGGCGCGGGCGATAGCGATACGTTGGCGCTGGCCGCCCGACAAGCGCGTGCCGCGTTCGCCCAGGAACGTCTCGAAGCCCTCAGGAAGTTGCTGGATAAAAACATCGGCTGCCGCGGCTTTCGCCGCCGCCACAATCTCCTCATCAGTAGCGCCAGGTCTGCCATAACCGATGTTTTCCTTCGCAGACGTGCCGAATATGACGGTGTCCTGCGGCACCAGGCCGATACGTGCCCGCACGGCCTCGGGATGTGCTCGACTGATATCAACGCCATCAACCTTGATGCTGCCTGACTCGGGATCATAAAAACGCAACAACAACTGGAACAATGTGCTTTTGCCGGCGCCGGAGGGCCCCACGATCGCAATCGTCTCGCCACTGGCAACCTCGAGACTAAAACTGTCGATAGCAATCGTGTCGGGTCGTGACGGGTAACGAAACACGACGTTCTCGAGGCTAATCTGGCCGCGACTGGTGTCAGGCAGGTCCAGAGGCTCGGCCGGTGCGACAATGGCGGGTTCAGATTCAAGCAACTCGACGAGTCGCTCCATGGCGCCGGCAGCACGTTGCACTTCGCCCCACATTTCGCTAAGCCCCGCCGCCGCTGCGGACGCAAATATTGCATACAGGAGAAACTGGCCCAGCTCCCCGCCACTCATTTCTCCGGCCATCACCGACCGCGTTCCTATCCAGAGCACGAAGGTTATGGCGCCGAAGATGAAAAGGATCGCGATGCCGGTTAGCAATGCCCGCACACGGATACGACGTACGGCGGCCTGAAACGCCTTGCCGACCGCATCAGCGAAGCGCGCGCTCTGCAGACGCTCCATCGTGAAGGCCTGCACAGTGGATATCGCGTTCAGGGTTTCTCCGGCGAGGCCGCTGGTGTCTGCCACCCTGTCCTGACTCGTTCTCGAAAGAGTGCGCACGCGCCGACCGATAAGGATGATCGGCACGATGACGAGCGGTAACAACAGCAGGATCATCCCGGCCAACTTTGGACTTGTGACGGCGAGCATTATCACTGCACCGACCAGGTTCAAACTTGCACGCAGCGCGATGGAGAATCCGGCACCCGATATCGACTGGATCAATGTTGTATCGGTCGTCAGTCGCGACAGGACTTCGCCTGTCTTCGTAATTTCAAAGAAAGTCGGGTCCTGTCGTACAACATGCTCGTACACCGAGCTGCGGATGTCTGCGACGACTCGCTCGCCGAGCCATGTGACCAGGTAAAAACGCAGTGCGGAGAACAGGCCGAAAGCCATCGCAACAACAAACAGGCCGAGAAAGTACTTGTCGATGCTCGGCGCATTCTCCGCGAGCAGGCCCGCATCGATCAGGTAGCGAACCGCAATGGGCAATGTGAGCTGCGCTGCCGACGCGAGCAACAGGGTGACCATGGCCAGGTATAGCGTGCCCATGTAGGGGCGTACGTAGGGCAGCAATGCGCGTAATGGCTGGAGTGAGCTGCCCTTTGGCCGTTCGGAGGTCTCCGTCATGAGGCAGAGTGTATAGAATTACTCTCGAAGCGCATCCCTGACGGCATCAATGGAAGGATCCACGGCCAGCGGTTCGCCAACGGCTGCGCGCGCGCTGGCAATGTCCTTGAGTCCACTGCCGGACACAACGCACACCAGCAGTTCATCCGGCGACACTTCCTGGTCGCGAACCAGTTGTTTCAGCGCAGCCCAGGGCGCTGCAGCCGCGGGTTCGGCAAACACTCCCGTGGCGCGTGCGATCTCGGGAATCGCCGCGAGGATTTCCTTATCCTGAATCGTCACCGTGTCGCCGGCTGATTGTATGACCGCCTTCACCGCTGCGAGCCCATCGCGCGGGCGATCGACAGAAATTGAATCGGCGACCGTTGTGGCTTTGACATCATCAACAACGAGTGTTGACCAGTCAGGATCGGCGTTGGCATCTGCATCTTCGCGAATACGCCGAATTGTGTGACAGATTGCAGCACTGCTATCTGACTGGACACAGTCGATCCTGGGCAGGCGATCGATGAGCCCCACGGCATGCAGATCACGCCAGCCTTTCCACATGCCACTGAGCAGATTGCCATCCCCGGTTGGTACCAGGACCCGGTCGGGGACGCGACGACCCAGGTCTTCCCAGATCTCATAGGCACAGGTCTTCTTGCCCTCGCGCGTAAATGGATTGTAGCCGGTGCTGCGATTAAACCATCCGAATTCCGTGGATGCTTTCAGGCAAAGGTCGAAGGCATCATCGTAATTTCCGCGAACGGTGAGCACGGTGGCCCCGAACGACAGCGCCTGCGTGAGCTTCGCGACGGGCGCGTTTTCCGGTACGAAAACGATGGCGCGTATGTCGAGGGCAGCGGCAAGACAGGCGAGCGAAGAGCCTGCGTTGCCCGTGCTCGCGACGGCGACTGTTTTCGCACCGACGTCCCTGGCGCGCCGCAGCGCAACAGCGGTTGCGCGGTCCTTGATTGACGCGCTCGGGTTGCGAGTCTCGTCTTTGAGGTACACGTTGCCAAGCCCCAGCGATTGGCCAAGGCGTGTCGCGGCAACGAGCGGTGTCCGCCCGACGCGCAGCGGGAACGGCGCATCGAGCCGGCTGACAGGCAGAAACGGTGAGTAATCGAAGTCCTGCACGAATTCTTTGCGAATGGCCTCGTAATCATAGGTGACCTCGAGGTTGCCACCGCATGACGGGCAAACGAAACCGGCAAAGTCAGCCGCTTGGGTCGTGGCACAGGCAATACAACAGTAACCGTTCATGCTGGTCTCTCACTCAGGGCACAATATGCGTGCCATAAATACCGTGTAACGCTCCCTCGAGATGGTGCGGCTGCGTGATGATTACTTCTTTGCCGCCTTTCTCGAGAAAACGGATTGCGCTCTCGATCTTGGGTCGCATGCTGCCGGGCGCGAAATGCCCTTCGTCGAGATATTGCTTACATTCCGCAACAGTCAGGCGATCCAGGTCGACCTGCTCGGGTGTTCCGAAATTCAAAGCAACCTTGTCGACATCTGTGGAGATAACAAAGATCGATGCCCCGAGATCGCTGGCGAGCAGGCAGGACGATGCATCCTTGTCGATCACCGCTGGCCGTGGCCGCAGCGTTCCGTCGGGTTTGTAGATTACCGGGATACCGCCACCGCCCGCAGCAACGACCAGCGTGTTGTTATCGAGCAAGGTCCGAATCGTCTCCAGCTCGATAATCTCCAACGGCTCCGGCGACGGAACCAGCCGACGCCAGCCGCGGCCCGCATCCTCGCCAATTGACCAGCCGTCCTCCAGCGCGTGCTGGCGTGCCTCTGTCTCGGTCATGAACGGGCCGATCGGTTTGCTCGGATTCGCGAAGCTCGCGTCATTCTCGTCGACGACGACCTGCGTCACGATTGCCACCACCTTTTTGTCCAGATTTTGGAGCAGGAACTCATTCTGCAAAGACTGTGCAATCTGCAGGCCGATGGCTCCCTGCGTATCTGCTACGCAGTTGGCCAATGGAACCTGGTGGAGCGTGTCTTTCGCGAGTTCGGAACGCAGCAGTATGAAGCCGACCTGCGGACCGTTGCCATGAGTCACCACGACGCGATAACCCTGGTTTACGATCGGTGCAATATTGCGACTTGTTTCGCCGGCGGCGCGATACTGGTCCAGCACGCTCATATGCTCACGGTCCTTGATCAGCGAATTGCCACCGATGGCAATCACAACCAAAGTGTCTTCCAGTGTGTTCACGTCAGTCACCATAGTCACATCGTCAGTGCCATCAGGGCTTTCGCCGTGTGCAGCCGGTTCTCGGCCTCCGGGTACACGCGCGACCGCGGGCCATCGATAACAGCGTCCGTAACTTCACAGCCGCGGTCCGCCGGCAGGCAGTGCATGTAGATAGCTTTTTCTTTCGCCCGCGCCATCATCGCTTCGTCACAGATCCAGTGCTGATACTGCTGGGCAACATTCATTGCCTGCTCCGGATCGCCGAACAGTGACTCGACGCCCCAACTCTTCGGGTACACGATGTCGGCATCGGCAAATGCTTCCTCCATGTTGTCGACAACCTCGAACCTGCTGCCGGTTCGCGCCGCATTTTCGCGAGCGAGATTCATGGTTTCGTCCATTAGCGCGTACTCCGGTGGATGCGCCAGCGACACGTTCATACCGAAGCGGGTCATCAGCGTGATCAAACCCTGTGGTACGGACATGGGTTTCACATAGCTCGGCGCGTAGGCCCAGGAGACTGCGATCTTCAGGTCACGCAAGTCCTTGCCGAATTCCTCGCGGATCGTCATCAGATCGGCCAGCGTCTGGCAGGGGTGATCGACGTCGCACTGCATGTTGATGACCGGAACCTCCGCCCACTTGGCGACATCACGCATATAGGACTGGCCCTCGCCCGGGACCAGGTCATGGCGAATAGCAATGCCGTGTCCATAGCCGGACAGAATCGTCCCCATGTCCTTTGGACTCTCGCCATGAGCGATCTGAGACGTCTCCGAGTCGATGAAATGGGCGTGCCCGCCCAGCTGGGTCATGCCCGCTTCGAACGAGTTGCGTGTGCGCGTAGATTTGTCAAAGAAAATCAGAAATATCGTCTTGTGCAATAAGTGCAAGGTGGGCACGCCACTCTTGAACTCTTTTTTCAACTGATCTGCCGTATCGAGCGCGAGCATAATCTCATCGTCAGACCAGTCTTGCGTCATGAGCCAGTCGCGACCTTTCATCCGGTCCGTGATCGGTCTTGCTTCGTTAGTCACTAGAGGTTTTCTCCTTTCGAAAACGTGTCCACGAGCGCGGCGTAGAAGGCTGTGCAACGCACGAGGTGCTCGACTTCGGTTTGCTCATTTGGCGCATGTGCGAAGTGCTCATGCCCCGGCCCGAATCCAACGGTAGGAATGTTGTGCATGCCCGCCGTCGCGACACCGTTAGTGCTGAATGTCCAGTGCCCGACTTCCGGTTCCTGGTCGAATGCCTGTCTGTAAGCGGTCATTGCGGCCTGTACCGCTGGTTCGGTTTCGGGCATC
>Ga0316201_10004793_pt1 | contig 10289 bp, 14 predicted proteins | sample CS6wburrow_MG_FD_204516 | JGI IMG/M metagenome (GOLD analysis project Ga0316201, IMG submission 204516) | Coastal sediment microbial communities from Delaware Bay, Delaware, United States - CS-6 worm burrow | ecosystem: Environmental > Aquatic > Marine > Coastal > Sediment | place: USA... | reverse complement strand
AGCATCGCCGTAACCATGAATGACTTTCTTTGGTTTGTGCCGCGAGTAGATCGCGGTACCACTGTAGCCCTTCTTCTCGGCATCTTCGTAGTAGCAGTGATAGCCCTCGGGCAAGAAGATCTGATCCGTCAGCTGGTGTGCCTGTGCCTTGGTTTCCTGGATACAGATAACGTCGGCATTTTGCCCTGCCATCCACTCGAAGAAACCCTTGCGGGCTGCTGCCCGGATGCCGTTGGCATTCAGGCTGATAACGCGAAACAAAAGCGATCTCCTGTGTCATACTCCGATCCGTCGCGGCAATCATACAGAAGACCCATCGCATGCGTGGCTACAAGAGAGAATTCATCGAACTCGCGCTGGAACTCGGTGTACTTCGTTTCGGCGAGTTCACACTCAAGTCCGGACGACTCAGCCCCTACTTTTTTAATGCCGGCCTGTTCAACACCGGTTACGCGGCCGCCAAGCTCGGCCGCTATTACGCCGCCGCCATCGCCGAGTCAGATGTCCGTTTCGACATGCTGTTTGGTCCGGCTTATAAGGGCATCCCGCTCGCCACACTCGCAGCAGCATCGCTCGCCGAACAGCACGACATTGATGTGCCGTATTCCTTCAACAGGAAAGAGGCCAAGGCGCACGGCGAAGGAGGCAGCGTCGTCGGCGCACCGCTCTCTGGTGATGTGCTGATCGTTGATGATGTCATCACGGCGGGCACCGCTGTCCGTGAGGCCTACCAGATCATCTCGGCTGCCGGCGCGAATATCGCCGGCCTGGTCATTTCGCTGGACCGCCAGGAGCGCGGCCAGGGGCCGTATTCGGCCGTGCAGGAATTGAAAGAGTCTCTGGGAATCCCGGTCATTAGTATCGTCCAGCTCGATGATCTGATCGATATTCTCGAAGAATCAAGCGAATACGAGCGGTACCTGGAGCCTGTTCTGGCCTACCGCAAACAATACGGCGTCATTTCGTAAGCTATTGAAACTTTAGCAATCGCGTCAATTTTACAGCGTGCGCAAAGCGGTTTAAGCTGCGATAACGAGAACCAGTCCCGGTCCTCATCACTAATTGCTGGCATATTTGAGCTATGCGGAAATTCATCGTCACAATTGCGCTTGTCACTCTGGCCTCCTCGGCTTTTGCCAGGGACGAACAGAAGGTCTTCAAGTGGGAGGACAAGGACGGCAACGTCCACTACTCGGACAGCATTCCAGCGGAATATGCCGAGCGCCCGAAACAAGTGCTCAATGATCACGGCGTAGCTGTTGAGGAACTCGAGGGCAAGAAGACCGCCGAACAAAAAGAACAGGAACGCATAGAGGAAGAGCAGCGCGTTGCCCAGGAACTGCAGCGCCGCGCCGACCAGGCCCTGCTAGCCACTTATCTTTCCGTCGATGAAATCATCATGCACCGGGACCGCCGTGTGGAACTTTTCCAGGCCCAGTCCCGTGTCACAGAGTTGTACTTGAGCAATCTCGAACGCCGGCTGTCGTCGCTACGCGATGAGGCGTCGCGGTTTCAGCCATACAGTGACGATACCAACGCACCCATGATCGAAGAAGGCCTTGCCCAGGACCTGCGCAAGACCAAGGATACGATCGCTCGTCACGAGCGGAACCTGAAGAAATACGAGGCTGATGAACAGCAGATTGTCGAGCGCTTCGACGGCGACATCGCGCGCTTCAAGATTCTCAAGGGAATCCCGACGAAGTCAGCTCAGCTAGACCCTGAGTGACCGAACCCGCCCGCGCCCCTGTCGCTGGCATCAAATTCTTCCACGACCGTGAACGCGACCTGCTCGACCGGGACGAAGACCATTTGTGCGATGCGTTCACCGGGCTGCACTTCATAGCTGTTGCTGCTGCGATTCCAGCAGGAAATGTATACCTGACCCTGGTAGTCCGAATCGATCAGACCCGTCAGGTTGCCCAGCACGAGACCGTGCTTGTGCCCCAGGCCTGAGCGCGGCAACAAGACAGCAGCAAGCGCGGGATCCGCTACGTGGATAGCAAGGCCGGTCGGAACCAATACTGTGTCGCCCGGATTCACGGTAAGCGGCTCATCGATGCAGGCACGCATATCAAGCCCGGCGGAGCCGTCGGTTGCGTAGTGAGGTAACGGGATAGAGTCCCCGACGCGTGGGTCGAGGATCTTGAGTTCGATGGATCGCAAGAGCTATGTCCTTCAGTCGATATTCGAGATGACCGTCAGCCGGGGCTGTGTATCGGTGCCGCGAGCAGCATAGTAACGTTGCGCGACGAGTTCAATGAGGTCGCGCGCGAGCTCCGACTTCTGCGCTTTTGGAAATCGCTTTTCGCCCTGGTTCCAGAAAACACTTACCGCATTGTCGTCGCTGTCGAAGCCGCAGTCGTCCCCAACGCGATTCGCAATGATCATGTCCAGGTTTTTCTTCTCCAGTTTCGAACGCGCATACTCGTCGACCTTTTCAGTTTCAGCAGCGAAGCCGACCGTAAACGGTCCGGCGTCGAGTGCTGCAACAGACGCGAGGATATCCGGGCAGCGTACAAGATCGATTGTCATCGACTCGTCATTCTTCTTGATCTTCTGCACTTTGAGATCGGCCGGCCTGTAGTCGGCAACAGCAGCTGCACCAATAAAGATGTCGGCGACGCCCATGCAGTCGTGCGTGGCATCGTACATTTCCTGCGCCGTCATCACGTTGCGTACTTCCACACCAGGCGGTGCGGGTAAATTGACGGGCCCACTGATCAGGATCACCTCCGCTCCCTGGGCGGCAGCGGCGCGCGCTATCGAATAGCCCATCTTGCCGGAGCTGCGGTTGGTGATGTAGCGCACAGGATCGATCGGCTCGCGTGTTGGCCCCGCCGTCACAACGACCTTCTTGCCATTGAGCAGACCTTCACCTTTGCACGTGCCAATATCGAATACGGCAGCAGCAATCGTGTCAGGCTCGAGCATGCGACCCGCACCTGTTTCTCCACAGGCCTGTGATCCGACGTCCGGCCCCAGGATGTGAATGCCCCGCTCCTCGAGCACACCCCTGTTTGCCTGTGTCGCCGGGTTACTCCACATCACGTGGTTCATGGCCGGCGCCACGGCAATCGGCGCTTCCGTGGCAAGGCAAATCGTGGTCAGCAGATCCGGCGCCCCGCCGCTGACAATGCGTGCCATGATTTCCGCGGTTGCCGGCGCGATCAGCACAACGTCGGCCCAACGCGCGAGCTCGATATGGCTCATCGCCGCCTCGGCTTCCTTGTCCCAGAGATTTGACCGAATCGGCCGACCGGAAACCGCCTGCAACGCGGTGCCGGTTACGAACTCTTCGGCGGATCTCGTCATGACGATCTGTACGTCACCGCCACGCTCGCGCAAACGCCGTACCAGGTCCGGCGCCTTGTATGCGGCAATGCCGCCCGTGATGCCGAGGAGAATATTCATAGACGCGAGCTTATCGCGTGGACGGGGAAATCGGCAATTAACAATAGATTGATTGCTTGTATGCATATGCCGTGAGTCCACAATATTCCCCCATGGACGAGGAAACGCTCACGGACAGGAGCGATGTCGAGCTACTGACCGCGCTGCTCGACCGCGGCGCTGCGACACGACTCATGGAACGCTTTGGAAGCCTGCGCTCCCTTTTGAATGCCGAGTCGGGGCACATCCTGGCCTGCCCGGGAATAGGTCGGCGGCGACTCGGTGCCTTGCGGGCCCTGCCCGAGCTTGCCCGGCGTTACTTCTCCGAGTCCTTGCCGTGTGGCGAATCAATCTGCAGCCCCGCCGATACCGAGGCATTCCTGCAGGCGCATATGCGACATCTCGATCACGAGGTGTTCTGCTGCCTGTTCCTCGATAACCGCCACCGGGTGCTGTGCTTCGACGAGCTGTTCCGCGGCACTATCGACGGAACCAGCGTCTATCCAAGAGAAGTCGTCAAGGAGGCCCTGGCCGTTAATGCGGCTGCCGTCATACTGGCCCACAACCATCCAAGCGGCGTCGCGGAGCCCAGCCAGGCCGACGAGCGCATCACCAAACGCCTGAAATCGGCCCTTGAACTCGTTGATATTCGGCTCCTCGACCACCTTATAATCGGCGATGGCCGGGCCACATCCCTTGCCAGCCGTGGATTGCTCTGAACAAGCTCTTGTATTGCGTTGCCGTCGCTGGTATAAAGTCTCGCTCCCTGCCTGCCTCTCGCGGGCAACCATTAATAAAATCAGAGACTTAAGGTCATGTCCAAGGTTTGCCAAGTGACTGGGAAGCGCCCGATGAGCGGCAACAACGTTTCCCACGCTAACAACAGAACTCGTCGTCGCTTTCTGCCGAATCTGCAGAACAAGCGATTCTGGCTCGAATCCGAGAAGCGTTTCGTTCGTCTGCGCATCTCGAACAAGGGCATTCGTATCGTCGATAAGCACGGCATCGACAAAATCGTTGCTGATCTGCGCGCCAACGGCACGCACGTTTAGTCGCGGGAGGATCCAGCAATGGCAAAAAGCAATCGTGACAAGATCAAGCTGGTGTCGAGCGCCGGCACGGGCCACTACTACACGGCAACCAAGAACAAGAAACTCCATCCTGAAAAGCTGGAGACGAAGAAGTACGACCCGACCATCCGTAAGCACGTGGTCTACAAGGAAGCCAAGATCAAGTAGGCGCGCAGCGGCCGCCAGGCCGCAATCGCCGCCCAAAAAAGCCTGCTGCGAGCAGGCTTTTTTGTGCCCGGCTCGAATGCGTCACAATAGAACATGCCCGAGTTACCCGAAGTTGAAACCAGCCGCCGCGGCATCGAGCCGTGGATTGTCGACAAGACGATCGCGAAGGTCGTCGTGCGCGACCGTCGCCTTCGCTGGCCTGTCGCTGCGGGTATCGAGCGCAAGCTGCGAGGCCAGGCAATCCTCTCGGTCCAACGACGAGCCAAGTATCTCCTGATCAACATAGACACTGGCACGGTCATCCTGCACCTCGGAATGACCGGTAGTGTTTTCATCGTCGATCAGGATGCGCCCGCCGGGATACACGACCACATCGATATCGAACTCGATTCGGGCAAGACGCTGCGTTTTCGCGACCCTCGTCGATTCGGCTCGCTCCACTGGAGCAAGGAACCGCTGGCACATCCGCTACTCGCGAAGCTGGGCCCCGAACCACTGGGCGATGAGTTCGATGGTGAGTACCTGTGGGGAAAATCGCGGGGCCGAAAGGTCAGCGTAAAGCAATTCATCATGAACGCGCAGGTTGTTGTCGGGGTGGGCAACATCTACGCGAGCGAATCACTGTTCCTTGCGGGCATTAACCCCAAGCACGCGGCCGGCCGCATCGCACGCCACCGATACGATGCGCTCGCAGATGCCATCAGGGATGTGCTGGCTCGGGCCATCAAGGCGGGTGGAACAACGCTCAGGGATTTCTACGGCGGTGACGGGGAGCCCGGCTACTTCAAGCAACAGCTGGAGGTGTACGACCGCGAGGGCGAGCATTGCCGATACTGCAATACGGTGATAAAGGCATTCGTCCAGGGCCAGCGATCGACATACTACTGCAAGAGCTGCCAGACCTGATCAGGCGCGCCCGACCTTCTTGAGCAAGGCATCTTTCACCAGGGGCGAGACAAACTCCGTAACGTCACCGCCGAGTTGTGCCACCTCTCGCACCAATGTCGAGGAGATAAACGTGTACTTGTCAGTCGGCGTCAGAAAGGCCGTTTCGACCTCCTGAGTGAGGACACGGTTCATGCTGGCAAGCTGGAACTCGTACTCGAAGTCGGAAACAGCCCGGAGCCCGCGCACGATGACAGCGAGACCATTCTCGACAGCGAAGTCGATCGTCAACCCCTCGTACCCGGCTACCTCAACGTTGGCGATATCCGCCAGCGACTGCTGCGCGAGTGCGACGCGTTCCTCGAACGAGAACATCGTCTTCTTTGGACCGGTATCGGCCGCAACAGCAACGACGACCTTTTCGTAGAGCCGTGACGCACGCCGCACGAAATCTTCATGACCAAGCGTAATCGGATCGAAGGTTCCCGGGTACATTGCTGAAATACTCATCGTTTACCGTCCTTTTCAACCTGCACCAGCATGTAGCGAACGTTGCCAGCCGTCTTGTTCTTTTGCACCTGCCAGCCGGCCGGCAAATCCGGTTCGGCTCGTGACCGGTCCTGCTCGAGATAGACAAGCGCACCGTCCGCCAGCAGTTGCTGTTTTGCCAACAGTCTACACGTTTCCTCAAGCAAGTCGGCGGCGAAAGGAGGGTCAAGAAACACGAGGTCGAATGCCTCTGCAGGCTTGCTGCGCAGGTAGTCGAGCGCATCCTGATTCAGAATTGTTGCTCCTCCAGCCTCAAGCAGCTCGACATTCTTCTTTAACTGTCGCACAGCCGCTGAGGATTTTTCGACGAACACTGCGTTTGCTGCGCCCCTGGACAGTGCTTCGAGACCCAGTGCACCGGTTCCCGCATACAAATCGAGACAACGGGCGCCGTGGATCCCTGGCGTCAGCCAGTTGAACAGCGTTTCGCGAATTCGCTCGGAAGTTGGGCGCAGCCCTTCAACATCGACGATATCCAAAAGGCGGCTGCGCCAGTTTCCGGCTACAATACGCAGCCGTCCTGCCTGGAATTTACCGCTTTGTTTTCGTTTGGTCATCGTTGCCTCGTCCTGAGTAAAGAATCGTAACCGTATGTTTGGGAAAAAGGAAAAGCCCGAGAACAAGGAAGGCTTCATCAAGCGCCTGCGTGCACGCATTAACAAGGGCGACAGTTGGCTGACCTATGATCTTGCAAACCTCGCACCGGGCGGCAAGATCGATGAAGACACACTTGAGGAACTCGAGAGCCTGCTCGTCATGGCTGACGTTGGTGTGGACACAACCGAACGCATCATCTCGGACTTGCAGAAGCGCCTCGCACGCAAGGAACTGAAGGATGTGGAAGCCCTGCAACAAGGACTGCGCCATTCGCTGTGCGAGATTCTTAGGCCCGTCGAGAAGCCGTTGACGATTGAAAAGCCGGACGGCCCGTATGTCATCCTGATGGTTGGCGTTAACGGCGCCGGCAAAACGACGACAATCGGAAAACTCGCGCGCCGCTTCAAGGACCAGGGTTACTCGGTCATGCTCGCAGCAGGGGATACATTTCGAGCCGCTGCCGTCGAACAACTCCAGGTTTGGGGCGAACGCAATGATGTGCCCGTCATCGCACAGCAAGCTGGTGCCGATCCCGCGGCCGTAATTTTCGACGCCATGGACGCGGCACGCGCGCGTAATATCGATATTCTCCTGGCCGACACTGCTGGCCGCTTGCAGAGTCAGACCGGGCTCATGGATGAACTCGCGAAGGTGAAGCGCGTCATCAGCCGGCGCGACGAGACCGCACCTCATGAGATCATGCTTGTGCTCGATGCAAGCCAGGGGCAGAACGCCCTGGTGCAGGCAGAGAAGTTCCACGAGGCTCTTGGGCTCACCGGGTTGACCGTTACAAAGTTGGATGGCAGCGCGAAGGGTGGCATTCTTCTTGCCATCGCCGATCGCATCGGCGTGCCGGTTCGCTTCATCGGAATCGGTGAAGGAGCCGAGGACATGCAACCTTTCTCGGCTGAAGAATTCGCCGATGCGCTGCTTGCATCGGGACACCAGGCCTGAAGCCACGACTTGATGATTCAACTCGAGAACGTCACCAAGCGATTCCCAGGAGGGCAGGAAGCACTGTCGGGCCTCAGTCTTTCCGTCGACAAGGGGGAGATGGTATTCGTCACGGGTCATTCGGGCGCCGGCAAGAGCACGCTCCTCAGACTTATCGCATTGATTGATCGCCCTACTAAAGGCCAGGTCATCGTCGACGGCCAGAACACGCAGCGTGTGAAGCGTCGCAAGATCCCCGCGTATCGACGACAAATCGGTATGGTCTTTCAGGACCACAAGTTGCTGCACGACCGGCCGGTATACGACAACGTTGCCCTGCCATTGATCATCGCCGGCGTCGGTCACCGGGACGCGGGTCGCCGTGTTCGTGCGGCGCTCGACCAGGTCAGCCTGCTCCACAAGGAAAAGCAAAAACCGGAAACGCTTTCGGCCGGTGAGCAGCAGCGAGTTGGCATCGCTCGCGCGATCGTCACTCGTCCGAAACTGCTTATCGCCGACGAGCCAACGGGCAATCTTGATCCGGACCTGTCACTTGAGGTCATGCGTATTTTTCGTCGCTTCAACGAGGTCGGCGTAACGGTGCTGATCGCGAGTCACGATATCGCTTTGATCGACAGGTTGGGCTGCAGGCGTATTGCACTCGAAGACGGTCACCTGCAGGAAAGCGCGGAGGCGGACGAATGGCTATGACGCGCAACGCTGATGCGGTCGCTCCGGTCCGATCGTCGGGACCGGTTTCGACCTGGGTGACTCGACATGTGAGCACGTCGCTCGCATCCCTTGGCCGCCTGTTCCAGCATCCGTTCTCAAGCCTGATGATCGTACTGGTCATTGCCGTGACACTCGCGTTACCCGCGGCAATCAACCTCGTCGTTAAGAACGCACGCTCGATCAGTGGCAGTTGGGACAATGCCCTCGACTTTTCGGTGTTTCTCAAGCAGGAACTCACAGAGAGCGCGGCGGAGGGGCTCGGTCGGCTCATCGAACAAAGAGCGGACGTCGAGTCGGTGACGTTCATTAGCGCAACGCAAGCACTTGGAGAATTCAAGGAACAGTCCGGTTTCGGTGCTGCGCTCGATCAGCTTCCGGACAATCCATTGCCCCACACTCTCGTGGTTCGCCCGGGCGCCGGTAACACAAGTGCATCGCTGGTGCTGTTGCACGAGGAACTCGCGAATCTGCCTGAGACGGAGCACGTGCAGGTCGATACCGAATGGGTGCAACGCTTCCATGCAATCCTCGATATCGTGCGCCAGGCGATTGCGATCGGTGGCGCATTACTAAGCATTGCCATTATCGTAATCATTGGCAACACGATTCGCCTCGACATAGAGAACCGGCGTGACGAGATCGAAGTAACGAAGCTCATCGGTGCGAGCAATGCTTTCGTGCGGCGACCGTTTCTCTGGACGGGCTTCTGGTACGGCCTGTTCGGCGGACTCATGGCGCTCGCGCTCGTTTACTACGGCCTGTTCCTTCTGCAGGGCCCTGTTGCCCGACTGGCCGGCCTGTACCAAAGCAAGATCGCCATTGCGTCGATGAGCCTCGCCGAAGCTGCGGCCATTGTCGGCCTGGGCGTCTTCCTTGGGCTGTTTGGCTCATGGTTCACAGCAGCACGTCATATGCGGCGTATCGAGCCTCGCTAATTAAACATAATGCCTACTTCAGGCCGCCTAAATAACTGGTTTCTATAACTATATTCCACAGTTATATCGGGAACTTATGGTAGTAGTTAGCACTCCAACCCGACGAGTGCTAAAATTGACCGCCATCACGGAGGCAGAAGTAGATGACAACAGCATTAGCGATAAGCAATCACGAACTGGCACTGGCAGGCCCGGTAGGCAGTCTCGACGCCTATATCCAGGCTGTCGGCGGCATCCCTGTTTTGTCCAAGGAAGACGAACAGGCGCTCGCCACGCGTTTCCGTGATGAGGAAGACCTCAACGCTGCGCGCGATCTCGTTATGGCGCACTTGCGATTCGTCGTCCATATCGCCAAGGGCTACACGGGCTACGGCCTGCCCCTGAATGACCTCATCCAGGAAGGTAACGTCGGCCTCATGAAAGCCGTCAAGCGCTTCGATCCCGCGTACGACGTCCGCCTCGTATCGTTCGCCGTGCATTGGATCCGTGCCGAAATACACGAGTTCGTGCTCAAGAACTGGCGCATCGTGAAAGTCGCAACGACCAAGGCGCAGCGCAAACTGTTCTTCAATCTTCGCAAGAAGAAAAAGAGCCTTGCATGGCTGTCAGCCGCCGAAACCAAAGCGGTTGCCGACGACCTCGGTGTGACCGCCAAGGAAGTCACGGAAATGGAGAAGCGCCTGCATTCGCGCGATGCTATTTTCGATCCGACTCCCGATGCCGATGATGATCGTAACTTCACGCCGGCTGCCTACCTGCCCGCTCCGGATTCAGATCCTGCGAAGCAGGTCGAAGCCGCCGACTTCAACCAAGACGCATCGACACGCATGAATGCGGCATTAAACATCCTTGATGAGCGCAGCCGTCGCATTCTCGAAGACCGCTGGCTCACCGAGGACAAGAGGACGCTGCACGACCTGGCTGACGAGTACGGCGTATCGGCCGAACGCATCCGCCAGCTCGAGGTTAACGCGATCAAGAAGCTCAGAAACGCAATGGCGGTGTAAATTACAGCCAATGAACCAGG
>Ga0316201_10004792_pt1 | contig 10290 bp, 11 predicted proteins | sample CS6wburrow_MG_FD_204516 | JGI IMG/M metagenome (GOLD analysis project Ga0316201, IMG submission 204516) | Coastal sediment microbial communities from Delaware Bay, Delaware, United States - CS-6 worm burrow | ecosystem: Environmental > Aquatic > Marine > Coastal > Sediment | place: USA... | reverse complement strand
GAGAAGGAATCCATCTTCCAGGCGTTCAGTCGAGCCAGTGGCTTCGAGGGTCGGCCGGGCTCGATTGGCTTGGGTCTCACGGTTTCGCGATATCTCGCGGATGCCATGCAGGGATCGCTCACCTATCGGCGATTGGACGGGATCAGTCGATTCTGTCTGGCTCTTCCCCGATACCGTGGTGAGGCGGATGGAGAGGTCGGCGCTACCGAACCTCGATGATTGTCTTGCCGATCTGGACCGCATCGCCCTTCTGTAGCGAGGTTGGCACGGTAACCCGGCGCCCATTCACATAAGTGCCGTTGGTACTTCCGAGGTCGTTGAGCACAACGGCGTCGTCTTGTACCCCGATTCGAACGTGATACTCGGAGGCGTAGGCGTCGTCGATGTAGATGTCGGCGTCCTCGGCACGTCCCAGAACTGCCGGCGCCCCGATTGGGAAGCGCTGCCCGGCCAGAGTGTCTGAGCGAACCACTACCAGCTCTCCGCCCTTTTTCGATCGCCGCACCGACTGTGACGGTCCGATATGGGCACCGATCGAGCGACCGATCTGCCAAAGGAACAGATAGATCAAGGCAATGAATATGAGCTTCAGCAGATTGAGAAAGAGTGCGGGCACTTGCTCTCCTAGAAGACTCGAACGGCGAAAGTTGCCGGTCCGCAAGACAGCATATCGCCCTGACCGATCTCTACGGGGTCTGGACCCACCGATCGCCCGTTGACGCTGGTCCCGTTGGCTGATCCCAGATCCGACACCCACAGCTTGCCGGCTTCGCGGAATACGACCGCGTGGTGCCGAGAAATCTCGGCTTCCTCGAGCCGGATAGCCGCGTCGTCGGATCGCCCGATCACTATGCGGTTGTCGCCAAGGTCAAAGGCACGTTCGCCGCGATGCTCGGCGAGTTCTCCCCACGCCGTTATTGGTGCGGGATCTGCTGTGGCCTCACAGCGAATCGAGCCCTTGCCTACGGAAGAATCGACGTGGAGGTGCACGGCTATCGGCCCGCCGATTCGCCAGCCGCGGTCGGTGGCGGTGTCATTCAGGGTACGGCCCAGTTCGGCCGTGAGTTGGGTGCGGTCGACGCTGTCGTGCATGTCGCTCTCATTGACCCATACGTCGAAACGATTTGGAATGCTCGGCCCGCCGGCATCATCGACAACGAGAAGATCAGCCTGACGCACCAACCGGTTGGCCAGGTCGACCGGATGCATGCGACCGCGAAAGACCGCAGCCGATATCCCGTCGGCCAGCCGCTCTAAGCGTCGTTCCAGGTTGCGCGCCAATCCCACAAGGGGATTGTACGAACAAAGCCCCACTACACATTCCTCCCGTGGGGGCCGCCGCTTTGGCAATCCTCCCCTGGGGGAGGATCGGACGGCCGGAGGCCGTACGAGGAGGGGGTCAGCCCAGTGGGATTGACCGGTTTCGCGTTCCTCCCGTGGGGTGAGTGCGACCGTGGGGGCCGCCGCTTTGGCAATCCTCCCCAGGGGGGAGGATCGGACGGCCGGAGGCCGTACGAGGAGGGGGTCAGTCCAGCGGGATGGAACCGTCCTGGCGGTGGTACTCGGCGTGGGCGTCGAGGAGTTCGTCCCAGTTCTCCGGGTTCTCGATATCCAATGCGATGCGATGGATCGTGGTCGGGGTGCCGTTGGCATCGAGGGCGCGTGCCTTGAGCAGGGTTGCCGCGCTGGCGTCGTCAATGCGGCGATGTTGGGCGAGGTGTTCTTCCCATGACACGGTAAGGAATAGCTCGCTGAGCCGATGCGGGTCCGAGGCATCTCGATAGAGACGCCAGCGGTAGGCGCCGGTGCGCAGTCGTACCAAGCGAACCTCTTTCATTACTTCGAGGAACTCGGCCAAACGCTCGTGGTCGACTGTCCAATTGGTTGTGATCATGACCGGTCCGCCGACCGTCACCACGTGGTCGGGTTGAGTTCGGTCTTCCTCGAACTCGGGAGTGGCGACGTCACCAAGAGCAGGGATCCGCAACGCTGGGGCGACAACGAAACCTACCGCGGCGCACGCGATTCCCAGCGAAACGTTGGCGCCATCGGCCCCGATTTGATCGGCGATGGCCCCGGCCAGGATCGAGCCGAGCGGAAGGACGCCGACAAAGGACAGCGTGTACAGGCTCATTGCCCGGCCGCGGACCCACTCCGGGGACATCAGCTGAGCAGTTGCGTTGAGAGTGGCCAGGGTCCACACCCACGCAGCCCCGGCGACCAACAGTGTCACCACCGCAAGCTCAACCGACCCGACGGCACCCAGTGCCGCGCCGGAAACTCCAAACAGACCCACGGCGACCGGGAGGGTCGAGGATCCGAGTCGGGCGGCTACCGACTGGCGGCTGAAGCCACCGGCCAGGGCTCCGAGACCCATGGCGCCCAGCAGCAGACCGTAGGCGCCGGCGCCGCCACCGAGCTCTTCGGTTCGGTTGGGAAGGATCGCCTGGACCACCGCAGAGGTCATAGCGAACATGGCGGCCAGGGTGAGGACCTTGCGGAACGCCGGAGTGAAGCGGGCAAAGCGAACCCCCAGGGCGATTGCGTTGACCATCGAGGTCTCTTCTCGATCCGGGGTTGGCATCTGTCGGGCTAGGGCGATCAAGACAACGATGACGCCGAGGTACGACAGAGCGTTGAGCGCAAAAGCTACCTCGGGCCCGGAGACAATGATGATGAAGCCGCCGAGGGCCGGTCCGACCGCACGGGCAACGTTGAAGGCAACGGAGTTGAGAGCGACGGCGCTGGCAACCATCCCTCTTGGGACCAGGTCGGGCACAGTCGCCTGCCAGGCAGGGAGGTTGAAGGCCAACCCCACTCCAAGCAGAAGCCCGAGACCTAGCAGCACTCCCGGCGTAATCCGATCCAGGGTGGTCAGCACTGCCATTGCGGCGGCAGAAGCTCCCATCGTGGCTTGGGCTGCGACCAATACCCGGCGACGATCAAACATGTCGGCGACTGCTCCGGCCGCAAGCGCCAGGAACAGCAGCGGCAGGGTGGCCGATGCGGCCATCAGGCCGACCCACATGGCTGAGTCGGTCAACTTCAGCATCAACCATGATGCGGCAACGGCTTGCAGAAACGATCCGACGTTCGAGAAAATCGACGCCACCCACAGTGTGCGAAAGCGACGGATCTTGAGCGGTGCGACGGTGGTGGTCATCGGAGCAGTCTACGAAGCGGGTTCGACCCTGCGGCTACGGGACGTATTGGCTCACGATTTCCGTGACCGCTCCACCGTTGACGTACAGCCACATCAGACAGAACTGGAAGCAGTTCTGAAACTCGCCCTGGTCCGCTATGAAGTCCGCAAACGGCACCGGCACGGTTGCGATGTTGTTGTCGAGTCGATAGCCAGTCGCTCCAGCGGCTACGGGAACGTTGCGCAATGTTGGGTTGTCGTTGGTGATTATGTAGTCATTGGGTGGCGGTGACTCCTCGCCTCGTGCTGTTGCCTGGGCTGTAGCGGCGTCTCCTGAGTAGAAGCAGGCCAGGTCGAAGTCCATCGATGAGGTCGTCCAGGCCGTGGGAAATCCGAACCAGATCCCGTCCGGAAGTGGTCCGGGCCCCGGGGCACAGCCGGAGCCGTGGGCGTCCAGCGGACCGCCCAGCACGTCAGGGAACATGCCGGTGACGTACAAGAAGGGTCCGGTGGGGGTGGTTGTGGTTGTCGGCGCCGCAGTGGTGGTGGTCGTGGTGGTTGTGGTGGTGGCGACAGTCGTAGGCGGAGCGAGGGTTGTGCCGGCAGCAGTGGTGGTGGTCGGTGCCAGGGTCGGGGGAGGTGCCGTAGTAGTCGGGGCGGTGGGAGCCGCAGTCGGCGGGACAGTGGTTTCCTCTGTTGCCCCTTCGCTGCACGCGGCCATCACCAGCATCAGTGCCAACAAGATCGGCCATCGCGACCTCTGCATTACGAGCTCCTCGGTCTGTTGCCAATGACGCTACCTGTGGACGATTGGCATGCCGAGGGCCGAACGACGTCCCGTCCCGGGACGATCGTCGTCTTGGACCGACCTCTAGCTCGCCAGTCCCGTGGCCGTGATACCATCTCTGCCCCCACGGGCGAGTGGCGGAATTGGCAGACGCGCAGGATTCAGGTTCCTGTGAGGTAACACTCGTGAGGGTTCAAGTCCCTCCTCGCCCACGCTAATGGCATATTCTGACTTGGGGCCGCCGCGCCGATCCCGCAGGCGACGCAATCTGGTCCTCCTCACTGTCTTGCTCTTGATCGTCGGTGTCTTGACGCTCGCTGTTCGGTATCGCACCGAGCGGCGTGAGAGCATTGACTACCTGACTACGGCCGAAGAAGTTGCGGCGCGGCACGGAGGGTTCGCGGAGCGGCTCGGCGCCCTTTTGCAGGGTCTTGGTCAGGAGGAGCGGCCGTCGGTGATCTTGCGTCTGGAGACGCTGGCCGTGGAGGCTCGAGACGCCGGAAGGCTGCTGGACGACATGGTGGTGACCAGGCCCGTTGCCAAGGTGAGCGGCTCGATGGGGGTTGCGGTGGGAGCGTGGAACGATGCCCTGGCGGCGATCGACGATGCCATGATTGCCGTCCTCGATGCTGAAGATGGCGACACTTCCGGCGACGAGAGACTTCGTGCCGCCTTTGAGCTACTCAAACTCGGGGATCGTGCTTACCAGGGTGTCCTCGCCGAGGTCGCCCTGCTGGATCCAGAACTGGTACCGATGGCGTTCCCGGAGTTCACCTATACGGGAGGCGAGTATGCCGCCCTGTACAACGCATCGGTTATCGCCGAGCGGCTGCGGCTGGTTCCGACCTTGTCTGAGATCGTCGATGTGGCGATCGTGGCGACCACAGTGCCCGCGCCGGTAAGCGAGGGAACCGGCGGTATCTGGGCGATCCCAGCTTCGGCCGCTTTTGCCGTGGAGGTCACTGTCAGCAACAACGGCAACGTGGCCGCCGAGAACATCAACGTGGTGGTGACGCTCCAGCAACTAGCGTCGAGTGAGCGAATCCCGCCTCTCGGCCGAGTTATTCCGGCGATAGAACCGGGCGCATCCGAGATTCTGACGTTTACTGATCTGGCTCCCGAGGCTGGCCTTGTGTACACAGTTACTGCGGTGGCCTCGCTTGGTGAGGATGTTGTCGACCAGACTGTTGACGACAACACCTGGACATTGACCTTTGAGAGGAATGCGGAATGATCGAGATTGCGATGGTTGTGGCCATCGTGGCGCTACTTGGTGCTGTCGCGGTCGCCGTCCAGGTGAACGGGTTGCGCCGCCGCCTGAATTCGGTCCCGGCCGACGAGAACGTATTTGCGATTCTCAAGGGCGTCGACAACGAGCTCGGCCGCCTCGATTCGGTGACCGCCGCTCTCGAGCCGCGCCTGGCAGCTGTTGAGTACCTCATTCCGCAGGCAATTGTTCATACCGGTGTCGTCAATTACGACGCCTTCGGGGACATCGCCGGCAACATGTCACGATCGGTTGCACTGCTCAGTGTCGATGGTGACGGAATCGTGATTTCCATCCTGGTGGGGCGTCTCGATGTGCGTGTCTTCACCAAGGAAGTGAGAGGTTTTGTCGGTGTCGAGGAGCTCTCTCCCGAGGAGAAGGCGGCTGTGACCAGGGCTGGGGGTTAACCTCAACTAGTCATGATTGATCCACGCATCCTTCGCAGCGAACCGGAAACCCTGGAAATCTCACTACGGCGACGCGGCATCGAACTCGACGTTGCTTTCTTGGTTGGCCTAGATGAACGGCGCCGGACGGAGCGGGTCCGTGCCGAAGAGATCCGCGCTGAGCAGAAGACAATCGGAAAGTCGGTCTCCAAGTTGGGGGGCGACGAACGGCAGGCCGCCATTGCGCGTGCCGGAGAACTCTCCAACGCCTACAAGACGGCGTTGGCGCAAGCCGATGCCTCCGATGCCGAGTTCAACGAGATCTGGGAGTCGCTGCCCAACCTCGTTGATGAAACCGCGGCGACGGGGACCGAGGAAGATGATGCCGAAGAGCTGAAGCGTTGGGGCGAGCCGGTCGAAGGCGACGCTCTCGACCATGTTGCGCTCGGCGAGAAGCATGGCTTTTTGGATGTGGAGCGCGCCGCCAAGGTCTCGGGGAGCCGGTTTGGATTCATCCTGGGACCAATGGTCCGGCTGGAGTTCGCGCTCGTTTCGTATGCGATGGACAAGCTGGAGCCCCACGGATTCACCCCGGTAATCCCGCCGGTTCTGGTGCGCGATCATGCTTTGTACGGCACCGGCTTCTTCCCCGGCGACAAGGATCAGGTGTACGCACTCGCCGACGACGACCTGTACCTGATTGGGACATCCGAGGTAGCCCTCGCGGCGATGCACGGCGACGAGATTCTCGACGCTGCCAGCTTTCCGCTGCGATATGCCGGGTTCTCGACGTGCTTCCGGCGGGAATCGGGCACCTACGGCAAGGACACCAGGGGGATCTTCCGTGTCCACCAGTTCGACAAGGTCGAGATGTTCTCGTTTGTGCATCCCGATACCGCGGCTGACGAGCACGACTTTCTGCTGGCGCGTGAAGAGGAGCTAGTGCAGGGGCTGGGAATCCCCTATCGGGTGATGAACATCGCCGCCGGGGACCTGGGAGCGTCAGCATCCAAGAAGTACGATATCGAAGCTTGGTTCCCCGGACAGGGCCGGTATCGGGAGATCACCTCGACATCGAACACCACCGACTATCAGTCGCGTCGTCTCAAGATCCGCTTCCGCGAAGATGAAGGCAATCGACTCGCCTACACGCTGAACGGAACCGCGATCGCGATGGGCCGGTGGCTCATTGCGATTGTAGAGAACTATCAGCAGCCCGACGGAACGATTGTGGTGCCCGAGGGACTGCGGCCATACGTCGGCTTCGAGACGATCGGCTGACCTTGAGCAATGGGTCGGTGTTTGCCGACATCGCCGACAAGTACGACCGGATTAATCGCATTCTGTCGCTCGGTCAGGACCAGAACTGGCGGAGACGGGTCGTGGGGTTGCTCCCCGAGGGTCGTCTGCTCGATCTGGGTGCCGGAACTGGTGCCGCCAACGAGATCTTTGGCGAGCGAGAGGTTGTCGCACTAGATCCCTCACCGGAAATGCTCTCTCGCAACACGGCACCCAATCGAACGGTTGGCATCGGCGAGGAGTTGCCGTTCGGCGATGAATCGTTTGACGCGGTGTTCTCCGCCTACGTGTTCCGCAATCTGGACTCGGTTGGCCAAACGATCGGCGAGGTAGCCAGGGTGCTCCGTCCGGGGGGAAGGCTGGGGGTGGTCGGTCTCGGACGACCGCGCCACCGCGCCGCCGCCAGGGTGCACCGGGCCGGGTCTACGCTTCTTCTGCCTTTGATTGGCAAGTTGGCCAAGGCCCCCGACGAGTACATCTACCTGAACGAGTCTCTCGACAAACTGCCCCCACCCGAAGAGATGTTTGCCGACACCCCACTGCAGCTGGTGGATCTGTGGCGGATGGGCCCGCTCGGCTTTGTATACGGAGTTGTGCTGGAGAAGTCCTAGAGGATTGCTCGGATCAGTACCCGGGTTCCCACAACCCGACACTCGGGGGAGGGTCGACCGAGGCGTCGCCTCATGCTGGGAGGGGACTTCTTACAACCCTCGCCTCATGCTGGGAGGGGACTTCTTACAACCCTCCCCTTGGGGGAGGGTCGAACGAGGCGTCGCCTCGTTCGGGGAGGGGTGGTCCTAAACGGTGTGGTCAAAGCAGGACTCCACCGAAGTTGGACCCTCCTTCTCGTTGTAGTCGACGGCAGTGATGACGTAGCAACTCTTGCCGTCCGTCAGGTCTACCGGGAAATCGATGAAGAAGACCCGATTCGATCCATTGCGCACTGTGTCGAGGACTGATGCCCGATATGTGTATGGACCACCCGCCTCAAAGCTGAAGTACAAGTTGTAGAAGTGGATGTCCCCTTCGGGATTTGGTGTCCACGACACATAGGCCTCGCCACTCCCGCCGGCGAGGCCGACGGTGACGTTCATCACCTGAGTCGGGATTCCGGGATCCGGATCGAAACAGTCTTCTACGGACGGCGGACCCTCGAGACCGCCAGTGTCGACGGCGCTTATCTGATAGCAACTCTCACCGGCGGTCTGCGCTCGTGGCCAGTCCACGATCGCGATGCGACCAGATGGCTCAACCGTTGGGCCCTGGTAGTAGGGCTCAGTGACCAGAGTCTTGGTATCGCCCGGCAACTCGCTGAACCAGACGTTGTAGTGATCGATGTCGGATTCGGGATTGGCGTCCCAGGAAACGTAGATCTCGCCACTGCCTCCGGTGAGCGTGGCAATTAAACCGGTCACGATTGTGGGGGGCGAGTCCAATGCTCGACGCAAGAAGGCTGCCATCTGTTGGCGGGTGACGGCTTTGGTTGGGCAGAAGTTGTTGTTGGCCGGGGGGTTGCAGCCTTGCGTGATGCCTGCGGTGTAGAGCTTGTCGATGTCGGTTTCGAAGGTGGTTCCATCGTCGTCGGTGAAGTAGTTTCCGCTTCCGGTGTCGGTGAGGTTGAGGGCGCGGACCAGGAATGCTGCCATTTGGCCCCTGGTGACGGCTTTGGTTGGGCAGAAGTTATTGTTGGCTGGGGGGTTGCATCCCGCAGTGATTCCTGCCGCTGCCAGCCATTCGATGTCGTCGTGAAACACGTTGGTTGTTGGGACGTCTGTAAAGGATCCGGCTATCGCCGGAACGGCAACAGCGAAGACGAGCAGGGTTCCTAGCAGTAGAGAAGTGACTCGTGGTGCCATGCGAACCCCCGGTTTCTCGTCAGAGTTCGAATTCTACGGCTGCCTGCCCCGCCTGCCCGCCATCTTCGAGTTTCTGTTGCATGAAAACTCGAAGCTATCGATGGGTCCATGCCTGGCCCATTGATAGCCGTGCACCCGCCGTCGGATGCAATGGTTCCGGCGCAAACCGGGTGGTTGACTCCAGCCAGGCGACCCTGCGGCACCCGGGAACAAACCGCTTAGGGCTGCTTCCTTCCGGACCTGACCCGATTCACGGTGCCCCGCCGCGCAGGACCCAGCCTTCATCATCAACACAATCCCGGTGCTAGACCCGGAAACATCCCACCCTCGGGCGGGGATTCAGTCCCGCATGAGAGGGTTTCGGGTTCAGGGCACCCCTAGTGCCCCACCTAGCACGGCAGCGGCAATGGTAACCCGTCTCAGACCTTTCTGATCTGACAGGGTCACTGCCCTGCTAACTTCACCTATCCCAGGAGGGATCGCATAGTCTGGCCTAGTGCGCGCGCCTGGAAAGCGCGTAAGCGGTTACCCGCTTCGTGGGTTCAAATCCCACTCCCTCCGCCGGTGTCTTTCACTCGCCCTGATGGAGGGGCAAACGAGCCGACGGCTCGTTTGGGGAGGGGTATCTGTGCCCGACTACACGACAGCCATGGACCACGCCCTTGCTGAAGCGCGTCTTGCCATGGACCACGACGACGTCCCGATCGGGGCGGTCCTCCTTGATCGAGACGGAGGCATCGTCGCCGGCGATCACAACCGGCGGGAGGAACGCGGCGATGCGACCGCACACGCCGAACTGTTGGTCCTCTCGACTGCATCGCAAGCCGCAGGCGACTGGCGACTAACCGGGCACACCCTGGTGGTGACCCTCGAACCGTGTGCAATGTGTGCGATGGCAGCCGTGTGGGCTCGTGTTGACCGGATCGTCTACGCCGCTGCCGACCTCAAGGCCGGTGGGGTTTGGAGCCTCTTCAACATCCCCCAGGATGAACGCCTCAACCATCGGTGCGAGGTAGCGACCGGAATTCGCGAGCAAGAGTCGAAGGAACTGCTTGAGGAGTTCTTCGCTGCCCGCCGATGAGTGCTGTGTAGGACTGGTTACACTGCCGCCGTTGGTGGCCCTAGGCACCACTTCATGGAGAGATGGCCGAGCGGACGAAGGCGACGGTCTCGAAAACCGTTGAATCTCATTTGGGGTTCCGTGGGTTCGAATCCCACTCTCTCCGCGGCGGAACCCCGGCTACCCGCCGGGTTTCCTTGCTCCGGTCGTGGGCAGTTGTTTCTGCTTCGCGTCTGGTGTGGTGAGTTTGGGTGTTGGCCTTTTGGGGTGCTCGTGGGAGCGCGGAGAAGGTTCGAATCCCGCTCTCTCCGCCCAACAACCCTCCCCTTGGGGGAGGATCAAACGGGCCCTTGGCCCGTTTGGGGAGGGGTTTCTACCCTGTTCACCAATATGGAGGGATGGCCGAGCGGACGAAGGCGACGGTCTTGAAAACCGTTGAGGTAATACCTCCGTGGGATCGAATCCCACTCCCTCCGCTCTGAACCCCGGCTTC
>Ga0316201_10004791_pt1 | contig 10290 bp, 6 predicted proteins | sample CS6wburrow_MG_FD_204516 | JGI IMG/M metagenome (GOLD analysis project Ga0316201, IMG submission 204516) | Coastal sediment microbial communities from Delaware Bay, Delaware, United States - CS-6 worm burrow | ecosystem: Environmental > Aquatic > Marine > Coastal > Sediment | place: USA: Delaware... | reverse complement strand
GAGAAAAATGATTGTACTTACTGTAGTAGCCGTTGCGTTGCTGATGGCCTGGGTTGCGCCTGCTCTGGCGCTCGATCAGGTGAAAGTGAACATCAACACGGCCGATGTGGAGGAGCTCATGACGCTGGAACGCGTCGGGGAAGCCTATGCAAAACGCATCGTCGCCTATCGAAAACAAAACGGCTCTTTCAAAAGTGCCGAAGACATTCTCATGGTGAAGGGCATTGGGTCCAAAATCCTCGAGGTAAACGCCGAGCGGATTGTCGTCACAGACGACTAAATCCAAAACAAAAGACAAGGGGCCGGATGGTTTTTGGGGGCATCCGGCCTCTTTGGGAGTCGACGATGAAGCGATGGTCTTATAACCGCTGTCTGACGTGTTCGGTTTTGCTCTACAATTTTATTCTGCTCATGGCGGCGGTGATGGCATCCATTGGTTGATCTGCATTGAATCGGTCGGGATACTCCCGTTCCTGCGATGATTAAAAACCACACCTTCCCAAGTTGGCGCAGGCCACCATTATATAGATGGTCCTTATCCGTCCTTTCGATTCCATAATTCCATGTATACCGTATCGATGGATCACCACCTATCTATGGACAATTCAATCCCCGGGGATTTCGCGCTCCGTTTGCTGAAATCAAGAGCTGCGATTACAGCCAGTTATTGCATGACTGCCCGTCTCATTTTATGTTAAGCTGATTTGCACATTGAATCGAATTGAAAGCGAGGCACGCGGCCATGGCAGACAGTGAACATCGCCAGCCCCTGGTGGCGGACAGCGAAGCGCTGGAGCGCATCTTTCACCGGCCCGAGGATGACCATTCCCGGCTGGTGCTGACCAAGTACATGGAGCAGATCTTGTTCGGGCTGCACGATTTCCTGCGGGAGCATGTGGGCATCACCGAGGAGATATCCCTCAAAGAGCTCGCTGCGCGGTTTACTTCTTCCGAGATCGCTGCGGTACCGGTCAAGAAGCTGGCCGACGTCATCGCCGACATCATCGAAACCATCGCCCCCCAGGCCGTCAATGTCTCCTCGCCCTATTTTATCGGTCACATGACCTCGGCGATTCCCTTTTTCATGGTCCATCTGAACACCATCGTCACTGCCCTTAACCAGAATCCGGTGAAGCTGGAGACCTCCAAGGTGGTGAGCGTCTACGAACGGCAGGTGCTGTCCAAGATGCACCGGCTGGTGTTCGGCTTTGACGAGGGGTTCTACCGGGAACACGTGCAGAAGCCGGAGAGCACCCTGGGATCATTCGTTGAAGACGGCACCCTGGCCAATCTCTCCGCCCTGTGGGTGGCCCGCAACCGGCTCTTTCCGCCGTCACCGGGAAAGGGAGGCGCCGAGCGGGACGGGCTGGCGGCGGCCATGCAGGACCGCGGGATCCGACAGGTCAAGATATTGGTCTCCGAACTGGGCCACTACTCCATCCGCAAGGCTGCCGGCGTGCTGGGGCTGGGCAGCGGTGCGGTGGTGCCCATCGCCGTCGACCGGGAGAACCGCGTCGACCTGCAGGCCCTAAAGGAGACCCTGGAGGATTTCAAGCGGAACCCCCGCACGGCTGTCCTTGCCGTCGTCGGCATTGCCGGCACCACCGAGACGGGATCCGTGGACCCGCTCTACGACATGGCCGAGCTGTGCAGCGCGCACGGCATCCACTTTCACGTGGACGCCGCTTGGGGCGGACCGGTCCTGCTGTCGGCCCAATACGCAGGGCTGCTCGAGGGCATTCAACGGGCCGATTCCGTGACCATCGACGGTCACAAGCAATTCTACCTTCCCATGAGCAGCGGCATGGTCCTGTTTCGGGACCCCCGCGCCATGGATGCGGTGGCCTACCACGCCACCTATATCAACCGACCGGGATCGGTGGATCTGGGCATCCGCTCACTGGTCGGCTCGCGATGCGCCACCTCCCTGGTGCTGGGCAGCGCCCTGGACATCATGGGAGCCGGCGGCTACGCTCTGCTCATCGACCACGGCATCGACACCGCCCGCCAGTTTTCCGCCGAGATTCAAAAAGGTGCGCGGTTTGAACTGGTCACCGCCCCGGAACTCAACATCCTCACCTACCGGATGGTCCCGCAGCGCTGGCGCGCCACGTCCGCTGACCGCACGGAGCAATTGAACCGCATCAATGTCAGGATCCAGCGACTGCAGCGTGAAACGGGCAACAGTTTCGTTTCGCGCACCACCCTGCGGCGGCACGGCCGCCCCGACACCGTGGTGCTGCGGGTCGTCATCATGAATCCCCGCACCACGATGGAGATCCTTCGATCCATCCTCGACGAACAGGAAGCCCTCTACCGGGACCACATCGCGCCCTCCCTGGAGGGTTGAGTCTGCCCGGCTAAGGTAATGATTGCGACCGGTCTGTTGCCATCATGCACCGTTGCGCATCTTCTGCCTCATGTTTTGGTTTTGCTATTTGGGCAGCTGTTTTAACAATTTGCTGACGGCATAATCCAGGCGCGCCTTAACCGTTTGGGTGGTAGGCTTATCCTGAATTTCTGCGGTTGCCGAGCCGATCCAAATGACAAATCCCGATTGGCTGTCCACCAAAACAACGATAAGTCCGCCGCGAGGAACACTTTCCACCATATTTATCTTCGTTTTGGGATCCACTTTCAGCTCAAGTCTATCCATGTCGATGCCAGCCGCATAGGCGACAATCAGATCCGGATCGCCTGCACGCTGAGACATGCCCCGCTGGCGCAGCTCACGATCGATCAGGAAGGATATTTCCGTATCGGCATCAAATTCCGGCGGCTCCCATTGACCGTATGGGTCATTGACAATGGCTGCCGCACCCAGCCAGTCATAAGTCTTATAGCCGTTAAAATTGGCCTTGGGATCGGCTTGGGCCTCGACCTTGATATCTTGTGTGGGAACTGTCGCACAACCTGCCACAAGCATGATGACAACAATAAACATTCCTATCAACTTTTTGATCATTGGTTATCTCCTCGTATGGTTGACGGTCAGTAGTCTTTTGACCACGATAATAAAGCAATTTTGCGTCTCCTTTGTGAATGCTATACCCTTTGGGCGCTTCCTCGTCTGGAAATATAAGGAGCTATTGGGTGAATACGACCCACGACCACTGAGTTAAAAGGATAAGGCGGTGCTTTTTGCGCAGCCGAGTATACCGAATAAGATTGAGCCATTCAACAATTCCTTATTGGGTCCCATAATCGATGGGCGGCAGTTGCGAGGATGTATTAGCGCAGGTGAGGTCGGTTTCAATGGTGGGGGGGTGCGTATTGTCGCGTTGGGAGGGTTGAGGTTGTGGGTTTACCGCAATTTTAGAGGTATGTCCCGGGAATATCTCTTACGGATTGTAGGAGCGGCTTTTAGCCGCGAGAATGGGGTGAGCGGCGAAGGATGACCTTTGTAGGCCCCTGGCGCTTTGGACATCGCAGCGGATCAATTTGCTGCATTTTCTGGATGCGCTGCGCCCAGTGTTTACGCAAAGCAGCAGCGGTATGACCGTGGGCCGAAATCGTTCAACTTAACAGCGTATGCTCTTTATTGCGGCGGCTGATCCGACGCCTTGGGTTGTTCGGGAAGAATCGGCGCGATGATCCGGAACGGGGTTTCCACGGCGCGTTGAAGTATGCCGCCCACGCGTGAACTGACGGCCGACGGCGACAACGGTACACTTTTAGGGTTGGTCACCGGTCCGCTGATCCGCACGGGGATGGCCACCAAGGTATCCGCAAGGATGCGATTCACAACGGGGATCCGTTTGATGATCCAGTCCACCGTGGTGAGCGGTGACACCAACAGATCCAGATTCAATTGGCCGGACGCAAGGTCGTAGTGGCCCGAGGTGGCCAGATTGACCACGTTGGATTTCAGCACGCCCTCCTCGATATTCAACCGTCCATTTTTGAGGATCAGGCGGGCTTCGATGCTCTTAAACGGGAATTCGTCTTTGGTCAAATCCGGCACACCACTGGTCAGGTATTGGTTAATCGAGATAAAGGAGAGCAGATTGGTCATGAACCCGGCCGTGCCGACGTTGAAAATCCGTCCGTCGACCACTTTCACCGCGACAGTGCCGCTGAGGTTGTCGCGCAGGGTCTCTGCCGTGTTGCCGGTGGTTTTGATTTCGCCGTTGATATCGATGATCCCCGCATAGCGTTCGGTATTGTTTTCATTGGTCAAGCAGCTCTTGGTGTGCTCGAGCTCGGCTTGGGTTGCAGATGGATAGAAGTCCATGGATACGTCGCTGCCGGCAATACGGATCTGGCCGGGAACATCGACACCGCAAACGCGGGCTGCCGTGATGTCCACTGAAGTGTTGTCTTTCACTTTTTCAGCTTGAGCATCCACACCGGCGTAGCGGTACCCGCCCATGGCCAGGTCACCGATTTGAACGGTCACCCGGCCCTCCACCGTGGGGTGTTGGGTTCGGGCGGTTGGCGGGGTTTCGGACGCAGCGGTTTGCTTCTCCAGAACGAGCAAAATTTTGTCGAAATCCAGGGTGTCGGCCGCAACGGCCAGGTCCAGTTTCAACGTTTCCGAAGACAAGGCTGCCCGCCCGGACAGATTGATCTGGCTCTCGTCCCATTGGATGGTGGCTGCCGGGATAGTGATCCGATTGTTTTCAACCTGCACGGATGCTTCCGGCAACTGCACCGCACCGAATGGGGTTTCCGGGATATCGATTCCTCTGGCCGACAGGGTCCCGGCAATACGGGACCGGCCCATGGCCTCCCGATTCAATTCAACCGCGATGTCACCGGTCACGCTTCCGGCGCGAATCCGATTCTGAAGATTAATTCTATCGAGGGTGGCCGCATCGACGGTCCCTTTAAAGGTGATTTGCCAGGGAGCGGCCTCGCCGGTGGTCCGAAACGTGATCACCGCATCCGTGCCTGCATCGCGAATGTGCAATCGCTTCACATGGACCTGTTTGGATTGCACACGGATATCGGTCGACACCGCCAGCCCCTTAGCCAAGGCCATGTCGGCCTGGATATCGATGCCCCCTTTTGCATCCATCCCGAATGTCGCCGTCTTGAGCGTCACCGGCGCATTGGGCAAGTAGGTCTCCGCGACGTTGCCCTGCCGGCCGGCCCATGCAATAGCGGCAGGGCCCACATCGCCACTGGCTTTCAAGGCAATGGTGGAATGGGGGGTGGCCAGGGCGGCCAGCTTTCCGGAAACGCGCAAATCTGCATCCAGCACCCCCACCTGGGCATCGGTGGTCACGGTGACGGCAATCCGGTCCAGGCGGTCGCCCAGGACGAGCCGGCCCGTGGCAGTTCCGGTGAGCGGCGGCAGTTCATCCAAGCGCGTCTGAGTCGCTTTGTCGGAGATGAATTTTTTTAGGATGGCCGGCAACTCTGCAAGCTCGGCCGCCACATCGGCCTTCACTTTCAATGCATTGGCATCATCAAACAGGCTCAGATCCAAGGTGCCGTTTTTGGCTGACGATTGTCCAAACCGGGCAGATAGCGCGTTTCCGGTCAAACGGCCGTTTGCAATCACCGCTTTCCCATGAACATCTTCGAGAACCAGCACATCCTCCGGGATCCCGATGCGGGCGCCCATCACGTCGGCATCGACCTGAAGGCGATTCATGTCCGTCAGGGCGCCCCAATCCGGCCCGGACAAAGATGCACTGAAGGTGCCCAGGCGGCCGGCCTGGACGATGTCGAACACCAGCCGCATCACTTCAAGGTCCCCGGCCACCGTCAGCAACGCCGACCGTGTTGCGGTGATATCCAGCCCATCGCCGTTGAGGGATATGGCAATGGTTGAGCCGGGCGTCTCCTCCGGATCAGGCCAATTTAACGATCCGCTGATGTCGAGTGGTGGCGATTCAACGGTCAATTGGGTCAGCCGCGCCTCAAGCCCTTTTGCGGACCAACGGGCTCCACCGGTCAACTGGACGTTTTTCATATCTAAAAATCGTTCGTCGTTGGGCAATCGTAATTCGGTTGCATCCAGTTGATAGCGGATGTCGAGCGCATCCAGCCGATCCGATTCCAACACCAGATCGAGATCGGCAGTGGTACCCGGCACCCAAGCATCCCCCTGAAGCCCGAGCAATGGCCATAGCTCTGGCGTATTGAACCCCTGGATGGCCACATCCGCGTTGGCGTTCAAAGTGGTCAAATGGAGGAAGCCCTGAAGGGTGAGTCGGTTGAATAAATTCGACGATAGGGTCAGGTCCACCATCAACCGTTGCCCGTGAATGGCGGCATCCAGTTCCAATCCGTCCAAACCGAGCCGGGTTTGTCCCCCTTTGATCAGGGTCAAGCGACCGTTGGTGATTTCGACCGACACATCACCCATCATGGTTCCAATCACCGTCAAGGCGCTGGCGATCTGCGCCTTCACGTCGCGATCGGGTGACGGCTCACTCGGGTCTTCAGACGCAGCGACCGCTTCAGACAAATGACAGACCACTTCCGGTGCGTCAATCACCAGGGTCTTCAGTTTCAATTGTCCGGAGAACAGCGGCCACGCCTTAGGCCGCAGGTAGCCGCGATCAAATTGAACGGCGATCAGCTCCGGATCATCATACCGTCCCTGTTCAATCACGACTCTGGGGTAAGGAAACAAAACAGGCTTGAGCGATCCGAAATAGACGTCACCAGGCAGTTGGTTGGAAATGGCTGCCAGCAACCGTGTTCGGACGCTGCTGACATTCAACACATGGGGCAATAGAAAATGCAGCGCAACAAGCAGGACGATGAGAACACCGGCGGTCCAAGCGAAAATGCGGAACAACTGGCTGAGGCGGGTTCTGGCCATAGGCAATTGTTGTAGTCCATTCGTCATTCTTTGTCATTCCCTAGCAGGCGGGCGCGGCGTCATGTCTGGGCCGATACATCCACCTTGACGGAAAGGGCGTGGGTGCGCCCGCCCATGACGACCCCCTTGACCGGGGTCACATCCCCGTAATCCCGGCCCCAGGCCAGGGTGACATGCCGCTGCCCGGGGATCAGGTTGTTGGTGGGATCCATATCCACCCAGCCGAGCTCCGGCACGTAAAGGGAGATCCAGGCGTGGGAAGCGTCGGCTCCGATCAGCCGCGGTTTCCCGGGAGGCGGGCTCGTTTCCAGGTACCCGCTGACATAGCGGGCGGCAAGTCCCAGCGATCGCAGGCAGCTGAGGGTGAGATGGGCAAAATCCTGGCACACCCCTTTGCGGTTTTCAAACACCTGGTCTACGGGTGTGTCGACCGAGGTGGCCGTCTCATCGTAGGTGAAATCGCTATGGACGCGCCGCATCAGGTCTATGGCGCCGGAGAGCAGGGCGACGCCGGGCGGAAAAGAGGGGGCGGCATAGGTTCGGGCATCGGTCCCAACGGTGACCAGCGGACTGGCGAACACGAACTGGAACGCCTCCAGTTCCTCGGGCAGTTGATGGGCGGACAGCCGCTGAACGGCTGTTTCCCATGCCAGGGTTGCCTCCGGCGCCACCGCCGGGGGCGTGGCGGTCTCCACCATGCTGGTGGCGGTGATGGTGAGGCTGTCGTGGGGCTGCTGCACCATGAACACCTGGGCAAGATTGCCGAAATAGTCGGGCCTGCTGCGGCGGTACTGGGGCTCCGGAACGACGGCCAGGTGATTTTGAAGGAGCTGCTGGTGGGCCGTTTCACGGGGATACAGTATCAATTCGTTCTGGGAGAGCGAGGCCGGCTCCGAATAGCTGTAGGCGGTTTTGTGGACGATGCGATATCTCATTTCGACTGCGACTCCCGCTGGAGGGCATAGTGGGGTGTGGCCGGCACCCGGCTCAGGAAATGGGCGCTGATCTGCTGGCTGAAGGCCTTCAACTGGGCTTCGATGGTCTCGAGAAAGACCACCAGGTCATTGTCCTTGGGGCTGGTATCGTTACAGTCGTGATCCGAGACGTTCAGGAGCCGGACCGCGGTGAGCATTTGCAATGCCAGTCGCTCTTCGTGGCTGGCGTAGCGCCGCTCGCCCTGACGCGGCAGGTGGTCCACATGGGCCGACAGTTGGCTGATCTGAAAGGCCAGGGATTTCGGGTTGGTTTCGTCCACGATGAGCAGGTCCAGCACCGGAGACAACTGAAAGGCGGCCCGGTAGCGGGCGCGGTAGGTCATGATGCTGTCGGAGACCTCCAGGAGCGCTTCCAGGGCGACCCGGGGTTCGCTGCAGAGGCTTGTCAGGCCTGTTCGGATGAGCCGGGATTGGTTCATGGCCCGCTCGATGCGGCGGCCCATGTCCATGAAGCGCCAGCCCAGGCCCCGGGTCATGCTCTCCATGGCCAGCCCGCTGAAGGCGCTGAGGGTGAACATGATGTCGTCCAGGATCTCAAGGGGATCACCAAAGGGACGGTCACTGATGCCCTCCAGGCGGTTGATGGCACGCCAGGCCTCCAACGAGAGGCGGTCCCTCACATTGCGGGCCGCTTCGCACACCCGGGTGAGAATGGAGGCCACACTTTCGGCCTTCTCCTTGTCCATTATAGCGTCCTTGAGCTGCTTCGATAGCTCGCGGTAGCGGGGGATGTCCTCCCCGTCTTCGGGCACCGGCGGAAGGGTTTCGATGGCCCGGAGCAGATTCAGCAGAAAAGTGAGTTCCGGAATATCGTTCAAGCGGGCTTCTCCGGAGAGCCGGCGGTAAACGGACCGCAGCAGTCGTACCACGCCCTCGGCCCGCTCCAGGTAGCGTCCCAGCCACAACAGGTGGTCGGCCACCCGGCTGGGCAGGTCGCTGCCGCGGCTGAACTCGGCGATGGTGGTGAGCCCGCTCATGAGGCTGAAGGGTTCCACCGGCTGATCGGAGATCACCCAGATATCCTTGCTTTGCTGCAACTCGGGGCTGTCTGCCGTCAGCGTTTCCACATCGGTGGCGGTAATGGCCAGGCCGCCGGGCATGACGGCAAATCCCTGCTCGGTGGCGCAGGCAAAGATGCGCAGCACAGTGTAGCGGGAGTGGATGCCCTGCGGGCCCCAGGCGGGCGCCATGCCCGGCTGGATCGGGTCTTGTGCCAGAACCTCGTGGGGCGCCGCCTGGATGGCGGCCGCGGCATCGACCGGCGCGGGTGCATCTCTGGTCATGGCCGGTCCGACGATCAGTCCCTCCAGATTGTTGCGCACATATTGGGCCGCATCCGCCGCACCGCACCACCAGACGGGATGATTGTCCAACAGCAGGTCGGCCCCGGTCAGCGTGCGGCTGAGTGATGGCAGAAAGGCCGCCAGGGCGGGTGTCTCGATAAAGGCGCTGCCGATGGGGTTGACGATATCGACGTTGCGTTCCCGTGAGACCTGGATGAGCCCGGCCACCCCGCTGGCCGTTTCCCGCCGCTGGGCGAAGGGGTCGATGCTGTCGTCGGCGATGTGCCGGAAAATGGCGTCCACCGGTTCCAGGCCGGCCAGCTTTTTGAGGAACACTTCCCCGTTTCGGACGGTGAGGTCCTGGCTTTCCACCAGCGGGTAGCCCAGGTACCGGCTGAGAATGGCGTGTTCAAAATAGATCCGGCTGTCAGGCCCCGGCGACAGCAATACGATTTCCGGATTTTCCCGTCTTGCGGCGACCCGCTGGACCAGGCTGCTGTGGAAGGCGCGAAAAAAAGGCGCCAGGCGCTGGATCTGGGTTTTGTGGTAAAGATCTGAAAAGAAGCGTGAAATGACAATGCGGTTTTCGAGGGCGTAACCGAGACCGGCGGCGCCGGCGGTATAGTCCCGCAGCACCCGGAACCGCCCGTCCGGACCCCGGTAAAGGTCGGCGGCATAGTAGGTCAGATAGCGGTCCCCGGCGGGGTGGATGCCGTGGCAGGGGTGCCTAAAATTCGGGTTGGCGTAAATCAGTTCTGCTGGAAGAGTACGATTTTTCAGCAGGTTCTGGGGTCCGTAGACATCTGCCAGAATCGTTTCAAGCAAATGGGCGCGCTGGACCAGGCCGTTTTCAAGCGCCATCCACTCCGCGGCGGTGAGCGGCTGCGGAATCATCTCCAGGGCCCAGGGCGTCCCCTGGCCCGAGGGGGCGTCGAAGGGGTTATAGGTGGCGCCATCCTCGTGGCGCATGCGCCGGACCCGCTCCTGACGCTGCTTGAGCTCCTCGAATCCGGTGGCCTCCACGGCAGCGGCAATGGGCTGCCAGTGGGCCCGCAGCTTTCCGGAGCCCTGGAACGCCTCGCAATAGGCATTGGAAGGACACACCGCGGCGTCGAGCAGGGATGGGCCGCTTTGCTGCGATGGGGTGGAAGCGATGGGGTCGGTATCGATCATTTCTCCAATGCCTCGTCAGTGTCCATCCAAAAATAGCATCGCACCGTTAAGGGTGCCG
>Ga0316201_10004790_pt1 | contig 10290 bp, 10 predicted proteins | sample CS6wburrow_MG_FD_204516 | JGI IMG/M metagenome (GOLD analysis project Ga0316201, IMG submission 204516) | Coastal sediment microbial communities from Delaware Bay, Delaware, United States - CS-6 worm burrow | ecosystem: Environmental > Aquatic > Marine > Coastal > Sediment | place: USA... | reverse complement strand
TAAAAACCCCAAGGCATTAAGACGTTTGCTTCTAACTGAGGGGATTTCAATGGTTTGCTTAGGTGGCTGCTTCGCTCCAGGAACTGAAGGTTGTAGATCAAAACCGGACTCGTCAAAAAACCACAATTCAATCTCACCATCTTGATGTTGTTTTTTTAACTCTTCAAGTTCTAAATTGGCGGCCTCAAATTCCTCGTCATCTCGTTTATTTTTCATTGATTTTCTCACTCGTTTCCACGTTAATTTGGCAGCTTTTAAGAGGCGTTTAATTGTTGAATCACTGACACGTTTGCCGGTTTGTTCAAATAAAGATGCTATAATGCTGTGTATAGAACGGGGATTTTCTTTACATAATTCAAGCACTAATTGCTTTTCGTCTGCCGTTAAAATACCCGGGTTACCAGAACGCGGTTGGTCCTTCAATCCTTCAAACCCAAATTGTTCCCATTTATCTATCCAACTGGAGATCGTATCACGATCCACCCCACCAATTTTGGCAATCTCATCAATTGTAAAAGCCTCAGCACTCAACAAAATTGCGTGGGCACGCTGGCGAACTCTTGGTTGGTCCGAGTTTTTAATCATCATTCTTAATTTGTTGGTTTGTTCCTCACATAATGGGGGAACAAATTTAAATGCTTTTCTCATTTTTTTACCTCATTATTTTGGTTAATTTCAGGCGGCGTTATTATACCATAATATTTATGCTTCAGTACTTAACTGAAACCGTATTCATCGCCGCGGGGCTTTGCCACGCTCCACATAATAAATATGAGGAATATTAATACTACTAGCACACAAAATACGCCGTGAGTTTAGGGGCAGGTTATTTTTTTTCACAGTTTCAGAAAATAATTCAATCACTTAGGGGGCGGCAGCCCAAGCCCAAGGTACGTGGGTACATCCTGATATCACTATTCAAAAATTAATTAATAAAGCGATTGATGTTTTAATTGATTCTGATCATCTGGTTTTAGTCAAAAAGCGTATTATTTTTTATGAACAAATGAAAAAAAAGGATTTATGTTATGAGAAAAATGATTGTTTTATGAACAAATGAAAAAAAAAGATGTTTATGAGAAAAAAATGGATTGTTGAAATGAGCAATTTAAATATTGCTGAGTGAAGGGGATTATTAGGTGGGATATTATTGGGAGGGATTGAAAGCAGAAGGCGAAAACGAAAAATTGAAAGCCATTTTAAGGCAGTTTGTTGAGAAAATTAGACTTAATATTATTTATATTGGAATGTGAAATGACTTGACGCGCTTCCAAAACCCCAAACGGGGTTAAAAAACGGAGTGGCGTCCCCAAGGGGAGTCGAACCCCTGTTGCTGGAATGAAAATCCAGTGTCCTAGGCCTCTAGACGATGGGGACTAATTTGAATTAAATAATTTGTGGAGCTAGGCGGGATCGAACCGCCGACCTCTTGCATGCCATGCAAGCGCTCTCCCAGCTGAGCTATAGCCCCTCACGAAAGAGAGGCGCATTGTATAGTCTTCTTTTCCATAAGTCAAGCATCAGGGCAAAATTTTTTGACTCTGTTATTGAGAATTGAGAATTGAGAATTTTTCATTTGTCATTTAAGCTATCGAAATGACGATTTTGTTAGATCAATAAATAGCGAAAAATAAAATGCAGCAACAGATTTATTTGAATAAAATCAATCATGATGGATTTGCGATAGTGCCTGATATGATTTCTAATAGCATTCTCAATGATATTCTGAATGCACTCAATCAAGTCCCTTCAGGGAACGCTACCAGAGTGCGCCAAGGTAGCCTTTATGCTGTTCGTGATTTATTAAATCAGGTGCCCTCACTTTCAAGTTTAGCGCGACATCTTAGCCTACGCGCGCTGATCGAGCCTATTTTGGGAAAAGGGGCTAAAGTTGTACGTGCTATTTTCTTTGATAAAACCAGTCAGGTAAATTGGATCGTGCCTTGGCATCAAGATTTGACCATTACTGTTCAAAAGCAATGTGATATCACTGGATTTGGCCCTTGGTCTAAAAAAGCGGGGATACTGCATGTACAAGCGCCGACTTCTGTTCTTGAAAATATGCTAACACTTCGTATTCACTTAGATGACTGCATGATTGAAAATGGAGCATTGTCTGTCATACCCGGTTCTCATCGACGGGGGCGTATGAGTCATATTCAGATACAAGCGTTGCGACAAGTCACTCCTGAAATTTTATGCCCCGTTTCAAAAGGGGGTGTGATGCTTATGCGGCCATTATTACTTCACGCTTCATCCGCCAGTTTAAATCCATCACATCGACGAGTACTGCATTTTGAATATGCCGCCAGTCAATTGCCGGGCGAATTGGAATGGTGTGAAGCCTCATAGAAGCACAAATTATAATGATTTTTGTAGGGTGGGCTTCGATTGTTGCCCACTGAAACACAAAACTAAAGGGCCAACATAAGAACCCATCCATGAAATCCTTTTTATTAAAAAGAATCAAGTGGTTAATAGCGATTATATTGTTATTCAGCCTCACGGGTTATTTGAGTACCCGCCATTGGACTTTTGAATTGACTTCTCATTTCAAAGTACAGTACTTTGTTTTATCAATATTCTGTGTTTTTATCTGCTTATGGCTACGACAGTGGGCATGGGCGAGTTTGAGTTTATTAGGCCTGATTTTCAATGGCATCGTCGTGCTACCTTGGTACTTTCCAAGTCTCGAAAATCATACCCAAAATGATTCTCTAAGCATCTTGCTTTCAAACGTGAATATTGAAAACAAAAATTATTCAGCCCTTATTCAACTGGTTGTGGCCGAAAAACCTGATATTCTTATCGTGCAAGAAGGGAATAAAGAGTGGATAAAACACTTAAAAGTGCTTGAAAAAACATTGCCTTATGTAGAAGCACCGCATAAAAGTTATTTTTTTGGGATAGTGATTTTCAGCCGTTTTCCTTTTGAAGAAACGCAAATGCTTTCATTAGGTCGTTCTGGGCGGGAAAGTATCCTGGCCAAAATAAAGATCAATCATAAAATGCTTTCTCTGTTGACAACTCACCCTTTGCCACCCATCACTGAAGGCCTGTTTGAGCATAGAAACAGTCAATTGTTTGACGTCAAATCCTTTATTAAACAATTAGCGTCTCCTAAAATGCTGATAGGCGATCTCAATACTTCAATGTGGTCACCCTTTTATTCACAACTGACTCAAGAAACGGGATTAATTAATACTAGGCAAGGCTTTGGGATTTTGCCGACTTGGCCAACTTTTCTACCTGTTTTGATGATACCCATCGATCACTGTTTAGTGAGTCCTGATATCAAAGTCATCAAGATCAAAACAGGAAAGTCTATTGGCTCTGATCATTTACCATTAATTGTGGAACTCGCGATTTAGGACAAGCTCATGGACAACATCATTACCCATTTTGAAGCCCTGTTAGCAAAAGGGCAAGATAATACGATGCTGCGTTATGGTTTAGGCAATGCTTATTCAAAAGAAAAAGTATTTGTGACTGCTGCGATGCACTTTGCTAAGGCATTGGCATTTGATCCGAATTACTCGGCTGCTTGGAAAGGCTATGGCAAAGCATTGGCCGAAAATCAGCAAATTGAAGAAGCGATTGATGCCTATACGCAAGGCATTGCAGTGGCAGAAAAAAAGGGGGATAAACAGGCGGCTAAAGAAATGAGGGTGTTTTTAAAACGTTTACAAAAATCAGTAGTTCAAAAAGACGCATAGGTTATATTGATAATATTGAAGGCTCGATTTTCAAAGAAAATTTATTTTTCTTTGGAGTGCAAAATTTATTTTGCTTTGGAGTGCAAAATTTATTTTGCTTTGGAGTGAAAAATTTATTTTGCTTTTATTTGTTTTCGATCTACTGAAAATGATTATTGTAGGGGTAATCCCTTGTGCTTGCCCCCGTTGCCCTCTGTTGCCCCCTTCCCCTTTTACAAAACATAAAAAAAGGGCAACCCTACGGATTGCCCCTAAAAATTCAATTCCTAATATGTGTCTTTATCTATTAATTTGAAAGCGGAAGCAATATTATCATTCTGCTTCACATCAGACGCTTTTTTCTTAATTTGTGCTAATTTTTGTGCCAACACCAAATAACGCGGATCGTGATCACTTTTAAAAAATTCTTGCGCTTTTCCGACCATCAGATCATCGTTGCTGTACTGGTTTAATAATATTTGCAAGATATCGATATATTCTTGCAAATAATCGCGTAACTCGCTCATCGATTTCTCCAACAAATCACCCCAACCCCAACCCCATTCCGAAATGGGGATAATCCAAAAGGGGTTGAGTGTGAAAAACATAAGGAAAACGTTTAAATAATATAACCCCGTTCCTCATGTAACGCAATGTCCAAACCTTGAATTTCATCTTCTTTGGACACACGCAATCCGATAACGATATCGATGACTTTGAGAATAATAAAGGTCATAATCGCCGTGTAGATCATGGTTGAAATGACACCCACGAACTGAATACCCAATTGTTGACCCATACTGCTGACACCCTCTGCAAAACCTTGACCGCTAAAGATACCCAGTTCTGTGGAAGCAAAAATACCGACACATAAAGTACCTAAAATGCCACCTACACCATGCACTGGGAACACGTCCAAAGAATCGTCTATCTTCAATACTCGCTTTAGGAAGTTTGTCGCTCCAAAACACACCACGCCCGCTGTGAGACCGATAAGCAGTGCGCCGGCCGGCCCTACAAAACCCGAAGCTGGTGTAATGGTGCCCAAACCCGCTACCATACCGGTCACAATACCTAACACACTCGGTTTGCCGTATCTGATCCATTCCATCACCATCCAAGCCATTGCACCAGCGGAGGCTGAAATATGGGTTACCATCATCGCCATTCCAGCATCACCATTCGCGCCTAAAGCACTACCGGCATTGAAACCGAACCAACCTACCCAGAGCATACCTGCCCCAGTTACCGTCATGGTTAGGTTATGGGGTGGCATAGCCGACTGCGGAAAACCATGACGTTTACCCATAACAATAGCAGCTACCAGAGCGGCGACACCTGCGGTAATATGCACAACGCTGCCCCCTGCAAAGTCTAACAGGCCCATATCCTGAAGCCAACCACCGCCCCAAACCCAATGTGTCACTGGCGCGTAAACTAAAGTGACCCATATCGCACTAAAAATCAACATAGCCGAAAACTTCATACGCTCTGCAAAGGCACCCACTATCAGCGCCGGCGTAATAATGGCAAAAGTCAGTTGGAACATAGAGAAAACCGTTTCGGGAATATCTCCCGCTAAGGCATCCTTACCAACACCAGCCATGAAAGCCTTGCTTAAATCACCAATCCAATTATTGCCTTCTCCGAAAGCCAAACTGTAGAGATACACTAGCCACAGAATAGACACCATACAGGTTATCGCAAAGCATTGCATCAGTACCGACAAAACATTTTTACTGCGTACAATACCCGCATAAAACATAGACAAACCTGGAATCGTCATAAACAGCACCAGTGCCGTTGCTGTCAGTATCCAAGCCGTGTTACCTGTATTCAACTCCTGTGCAAAAGTCACAGAGGGCAAGGCAGAAAGAAGGGTTATCAATAAAAGCGAAGTCCAGTGAGATTTTTGGATAGTCATCTTGCTTTTCTCCTGTTGTCTCATTTAAAGTGCCTCTCTGCCCGTTTCACCAGTACGAATGCGAATCGTTTGTTCAAGAGCAGAAATAAAAATTTTGCCATCCCCAATTTTGCCGGTGTTAGCTGCTTTCGTAATGGCATCAATGACTTGATCAAGAGCTTCTTCACTCACAGCCGCTTCAATTTTCACCTTGGGTAAAAAATCGACCACGTATTCTGCCCCACGATACAATTCCGTATGGCCTTTTTGACGACCAAACCCTTTCACTTCAGTTACCGTAATACCTTGTATCCCAATCTCTGAAAGTGCTTCTCGTACATCATCGAGTTTAAAAGGCTTAATGATGGCAGTGACCATCTTCATAAGCAAATCCTCCTTAATATTTGAAAAGAAAAGAGAAAATATAAGTTAAACAAAAAGCTTTTACTCGACAGAAGTTCAGAAGTTCATGATAAAAATGGTCCCTTGGAGTTCAACTCATTCAGATTATAATAATTTATTTTTAATAACGAATGATTAAAATTAATGATGTACTCACGATCCTGATTCTTTCTGTTTTTTTAAGTTTTTTGAACAACTGATATTATGACATCACGGTTTTTAATCATGGAGACTGGGGCAAGTTTGCCTTTTCACCTAAAAACACAAACGTCGCCCACAATATTACCACAAATATAAGCAAAGCGGAATATCTTTACGAGGCACCCTTCTTGCCTAAAACAATAGACAGTCCAAGCATCAGTCTCTGAATAACACCAGTGCAGTTGCCGTTAGCATCTAAGCTGTGTTTCCCGTATTCAAAGACTCTTCAGCAGGAAGAAAGGCCGACGGCAATAAGCACTATCAGCAAATTCTTGATAAGCCTTATGTGTTATCCAATCATATTTTACCAGGTTATCCTACTTAAATTGCCTCTGTACCCGTTTCTCCAGTACGAATCCGAATGATTTGCTCAAGACTAGAGACAAAAATTTTGCCATCTCCAATTTTGCCCGTGTTAGCCGATTTAGTAATGGCATCAATAACTTGATCAAGCGCGTCCTCACTCACAGCAGCCTCAATTTTCACCTTGGGTAAAAAATCGACCACATATTCTGCTCCCCGGTACAATTCCGTATGGCCTTTTTGACGACCAAACCCTTTGACTTCAGTCACCGTGATACCTTGTACGCCAATCTCGGAAAGTGCTTCTCGCACATCATCAAGTTTAAAAGGCTTAATAATCGCAGTCACCATTTTCATAACCGTTTCTCCTTAATTAAATTAATGTATTAAAAAAGCCTCATACTTATGAGTCAAGTGTCAATAGTGTTTAGATCAATTTCAAGTCAACTTTTCCAACATTCGTTGTTCAAGTTTTTGCGCTCAAAAACTTGAACTTCAAATAAACTTCACAGAGTACCACAAAGTCATACAGAGTATAAGTATAATATTTATTTATGAAATTGATTTAAAACACCGTTTTGGTAGCTGTGTTCGAGGTTAAGAATTTGAAAAGTGATGAGAACCCGGATATTTTCCTTTTCGCCTACCCAATATTTTTTAAGCATTTTATATTATCTAAAAAGGGCAATTACTTTAATTTTTATGTTATTAATCAATGATTTCATTCCGTTTTCATTTCACAATTTGATGAGTGAAAATAAAACGGTTTTTTTTTTAATTGAGAACTAATTCAATGCATTAAGTGAAATAGTCAACTTTTTAATTGCCAGATATTATCTAAAGCTTACGCTATAGTTTGAAAGCATTAATTATTACTAATCTTGAATATAAAATATATCAATGTTTTGATAAGTGATCATTGATTCATTCAAACATATTAATGATTATCCAAAATTTAATTTATGAGGGCATTAAGAATATATTGAATACTAAATAATAATAACTAAAAAAAAATGATTAGTTTTGAATATATTAAAATAGTGATATTTAAAAAATAAATTCAAATTATAAAAAACTTTTATGGTTACTCTACTTGAATGTTTTCGACCCACTAACACTTTGAAACAAGTATATTAATAAATTATAAAATGGTAACTTTATAGCCATACAAATCATTTTATGTTTCAATTAACCAAATTATTAAAAGAAGTCTTTACATTTTTTCTAAAAATAGTAATAATAGCGTTCGTTTTTGCTTATCGGCCAGAAGCCTTTGTTTGTCAAACCGTTCTGATTCTACTCTCTATTCAAAAACAAAAGTTCTGATTCTTGATGATTAAGTTTAACACCACTAATAACGACAAAGATTATTTAATATAAAATGGATTAAACCAAGATATTACCACGATCTTATATTCGTAAAAACTTAATTCAATCAAGTGATTGTCATTTTTTGTTTGGGGATAGGAGAAATGCCGGATATTTTGCTTTATTTAACTTCGTGATAATCACGATAATATTTATAATAACTATAAAAAAAGTAGAAAGGCCCAGAATGCTGGGTTATTTCTTTCAATAAGGGGTTTTGTAAAACATTACTCAATAAAAGTGATTTATTGAGGCCATGATCGGCGGAGATTTTCGTGTCAGTCAAATGGCCTATCACACTCAAACTGTCTTCACTTTTTCAAGCGTTATGATTTGTTTGAAGGGTAAGGCGTTTGATATGGGTTTCAATCAAATCACCATTTTCAGTCAGTCAGTATGAGGAAAATAAGATGTCTATAGACAATGTGAAACAATTCCAACAACGTGTTATACAAGACTTTGCCTTGCAAGATCAACTCAAAGAAGCCACTGACGCAGAACAGTTTGCCCAATTGGCCGTGAAGCTGGGCAAAGAAATCGGCTACGCTTTTACGGTTGAGGATGTCAAGGCTGTCTCAGCAGCGCGTCAACCGGCTAGGAAGTTATCACAAAAGAAGAATGAAACAGTTGCGCCACTCATTTTACCTTACCTACCGTTACCCGTAACAAGTTGAGACTAGGCTTGAAACTTTGAGTGTTTAATGCCAACCTCCAAGGTTTTCAAAACCTTGGAGGCTTTTCATGCCAATCGTTTAATTCGCATACCCTTTACCGTGTGTAGGATTTTATTTATGAACTCAATGGAAGATTACCTAAAGGTTATCACTCCCCACCTTCATTCTGACTTGGTTACACCTAACGCCCTATCTCACCTCCAAGCATTAGCCCAGGTTTTACCCCCTTTTTCTTATGCCGGATTTGAATGTCGTTTAGGGGCAAATTCGTCTCAGGCAGTTGACTTATTCGTTTCTTTGCCACATCACCTCAATACTCTACCTCCACAGTTTTTAACCCATCCCATCTGGCAAACACTTCAAGCATTTCAGTCTGAATGGCTTGAACCTGCGTCCTTTATGTCCCAAAGTGTGAAAAACATCGCACTCGAATTTGATATCACTGGACAGCCTCCTGAAGTACCTATTCCAAGTTTTTTTGTTGAATTCAATCGGGAAATGGGTAGTGACAACAATATGTTGACGCTGATCGAGACTCTTATCAGGCAATTCAATCGTCCTTTTTCTAAAAAATTAGAGGCCAATCTCGAACAATGTCTTCATGCGCTACCAGCAGGTGCCCAGATTATCCACCTTGGTATCATGCTTTCTCGTCCAACTGAAGCAGTACGCATAATTATAGAAGAACTTAAATCTGAAGACATTTTAGACTATTTGCTGCAAATCGGTTGGCCCGGCCCAATTGATACACTTGGAAATTTAGTGCAAACCCTTTCCCATTTGGTAGACAAGATTGGTTTTTTAAATTTGGATGTGAGTAAGCTTATCCATGCTCAGATAGGTTTGGAATGTTATTTTGATAAGCAACCTTTGCATGAACCACGTTGGCAATTCTTTTTTGACTATTTAGTTGGAAATGGATTATGTAGCCCTTCTAAAAAAGAAGCTTTTCTCGCTTGGCCTGGGTTTTCACAACCTGAATCTGAGCCCGCCTTGTGGCCTACCCATCTCAACTGGGGTGATGCTTTTTTTAGTGAGCAAGCAGTCAGTGCATTTTTTAGAAAAATTAATCATGTCAAAATGGTTTATCACCCCGATAAACCATTAGAAGCAAAAGGATATCTAGCATTTGGACATCGTTGGTTTGATAGCAAGACTTTAGAGTTTGAAGATGAAATTGATGAAAACAACGCTAATGAAATCACAAGATCAAAGAACCGTTAGTGATACGGCCGCTGATGAGACAAACACTCTGGAAAAAGTGCGCAATTACTACGACACAATGAATGCCATCATTGTGCAAGATGTTGGAAAAACCTACCAAGCGGGTACCCTGATCACAAATACGCCAGTTGATGATCCTTATCGTGCCACTAATCTTTATCTAGCCTCTCAAGCGGGTATACAAGCAGGACAACATGTCCTGGATGCGGGTTGCGGTGTTTGCGGTCCCAGTATTGACATTGTTCAAAGTATTGGAGACTTAAAAGTTGATGCGATTACCCTGTCTACCGCTCAAGCAGAAACCGCAAAAAAATTGATAGACGAAGCTGGCCTAACTGAAAAAATTCAGGTACATATTGGTGATTATCACCACCTTCCCTTTGCCGATGAAACCTTTGACGTGGTATTTTTCTTTGAATCAACAGGTTATTCTTCTGATCAGCAAAAACTGTTTGCTGAGGCCTACCGAGTACTCAAAAAGGGGGGGAAGCTTTATATCAAGGATGTTTTTAGCAAAGAA
>Ga0316201_10004788_pt1 | contig 10291 bp, 5 predicted proteins | sample CS6wburrow_MG_FD_204516 | JGI IMG/M metagenome (GOLD analysis project Ga0316201, IMG submission 204516) | Coastal sediment microbial communities from Delaware Bay, Delaware, United States - CS-6 worm burrow | ecosystem: Environmental > Aquatic > Marine > Coastal > Sediment | place: USA: Delaware... | reverse complement strand
GCATGAAAGCAGCCCGGTGAATATCGGCATTGTAATACCGGGTGACAATGCCTGACGCCCCTAATCGCTGCAGGTTGAAATCCGCTAACGGACACAGACCCTGGCTGGCAAATCCAAAAGCGTATAAACCGCCGGGATAAGACAGGGTGGTGTAAAGATATAGATGTAAACGCTCGAAAAGCGGCCGCTGATGGGTAAGCATGGACAATTGGGTGTCTGGATCGTAAAAAGGAGATTCGGCCTGGGTGATGAGGATACCCTTGGGGTTGAGAGTGCGTGCAATACTCTCATAAAAAGTGCGGACGAACAGCCCGACACCGGGTCCCACCGGGTCGCTGGAGTCGATGATGACAATGTCGAACCGCTCGTCTGTTTCAGCCGCGAAGCGGATGCCGTCACCGATGACCACCTCCAACCGCGGGTCTTCAAGTGCGGCATTCACCCCCGTAAGAAATTCACGGCTGGCCGCCACCACTTCAGGGTCGATCTCGACCATTACAAACCGCTTAACAGATCGGTGTTTCAGCACCTCCCGTGCCGTTCCGCCGTCTCCCCCGCCGATAACGAGTACTCTGGCAGCCTTCGGATGAACAAAAAGCGGCACATGTGCAATCATTTCGTGGTAAATGAACGCGTCCCGTTCGGTCAGCATGACGATACCGTCGAGTAACAGCATACGCCCGTGGCCGGCCGTTTCCACGATCTCAACTCGCTGGAATTGACTCCGTTTCGAATACAGGGTTCGCACTTTCTTGAACCCCATTCTAAAAATTCCGTCCAAATCTTCACGGATCCAATTGTTATCGAATTTGGTGATCGGCACTTTGGTTGGCCTTTCTGGCAAAACTCAGGCGGCGATTGCAGGGCCAGCGAGGTTGATTGCCTGAAAATGGTGTCCAGGGACCCTTTCTAAGACCGGTTCATAAACGCTGGAATTCAGCTCAGCGTTTATTCGGATGGCGAGTCAGGTAAATTCGTCGTTTCTGCGGTAGCATTGAAAGACCGCATTGAAGTGGCGATCGAGTCTGTGATGGCCACTCTCTTCCAGCCCGAACCCCGGCAAATCGGTCGGTAGGATGTCGTTCAAACGTCCATGAGGATTATTGTCGCCGGTTTTCAGGAAGATACAAAACCTGGCCGGTTTGAAAATGCGGGTAATCTCATCGATGATTCGACAGCCATCCGGTTCGACGATGTTCGTCTCCAAGCTCGTATAAGACGCTTCGGGTTCCGGAGTGACATGAACCGTCAGGTAGCCGCCTTCGAATAGACCGTTCAGTGAATACCCCTGAGGATTGAAAAAATGGGTATCTAAAACCATGGACGCATTGACGAGACTCAGGCCGGCAAACATATCTCTGACGTTTGTGGCGCCGTGACTGGTATGCGTGAAGCATTGGCCGACAGAAGGGTCGATGTCATGCATCAACACACGCAATGTGGTATGCCGCAGCGAGGCAGGTTCTCCATTGCCGTAGTAAAAAAGATGCACATGGTCCCGATCGCCGGATCCAAATCGCATGGTTTTACAGGGGAAGAATTCTGATAAAAAACTGAAGTCATCCTCGACACCGGTGGTCTGCTCGCCGGGGAAATTGAGGTTTTTACGTTCGTAGAACAGGAAGGCGATCTTGTCGCGATCGATGAACCCAAGGATTTCTGGCAGCGCCTGCACCGGGGTGGTTCGACCGCAGGTTATCAGCAGCAATCGATCCTCCCATACAAAAAGGCTCGATTCGGACAGCAGGTAACCATCGAGTTCAGCCGTCGAAACGCAGTTCAGAATCTCGGCGCCGCTGGCGCGCACCACCCGACGCCAACGCCCGTCACTTTTATAACGCAGGTTTGGCTGCGGCTTGGCAAGAATGATTTCGATTTTCTTTTCGGGGCCCTCAAAATGCGCCATATTGTTAACCGCTATTCAATGACCTCCGGCAAAGCCGGAGGAATGATTTGTGAACCGCTCGAAGCGGTCTTTTAAAGCTATTATTTCGGACAACCAGCCGGTGATTGAATCATAATAATCATCGTCTCAATTAGTTGTTACCTCCTGAAACTGCTAATCTTTGGAGGTCTCCATTGAAAAACAGGAGATTACCGATGATTATTATTCCGACAACCGCTTCATGACTTCGAGATATTCCGGAGAGCGGGAGAGGTAGAAGGAGAGGGCCCGGGCAAAGTCTTTCCCCAGAACGCCGTCGATGAACATCTGGCTGATTTCCCGGTTGCGATCCAAGGCGAACTGAGAGGTCACCAGAACCTGGCGGTCCTCCTCGCTGATGGTGTTGAGCAGACGCATCAGGGCCGTGCGGGCACGCGGCTGGTACATCCAGAAATAAAGCATGTCCAGGACATGGACCATGATAATCTTTTCCAGGTCGCGCGCCTCGGCATTGGTCCTGCCGTTATAGCGGCATGGTTTTTCGAGGATCTCACGGGTGCCGGTTTCGGGAAACATGACTTCCAACTGGGCATAGACACTAAAGAGCCCGGAGACTTTTTTGCGATATTCCCGGAAGCGGGATTGAATGTTGGTGTAGCGGTCGCTGAGACCTTCGATAATGCCGGCGACAAAATCCGATGCCGCCTTCGAGATGACAGCCGCCCACCTCTGAAGAACACCGTCGACTCCAGGAACACCGGCGAGGTTTAGCAAAGAACCGGCAGCCGCATTGAAAGCGATGGCAATCGGAATCGACAGCACGCTGCGGAAGAAATTACCCACGATGACGCCCCGGGGAAATCCACGAAAGGCATTGTGGCTGGAGAGGTAAATTCCATTGGCCAGCGCCATGAATGTATACAAGGCCATCGGATGGTTGGCGGTGGTAATGCCGAAGCCCTTGTCCAGGATGAGGGTTTTCACGACCAGGTCGAGCAATGGCACCGAAAACCCAGTGTATAGCAATGAATCGGTCAGACGATCCCAGCTGACGTAGTCGTTCCATCGCAACAGGGGCGACCGCCTGAGTCCTCCCCCCCCGAGAACGGACTGCAGAATATTGCGCAATCCGGTGATGCCGAACCAGATGAAGGCGCCGCCGTATGCCAGCACCCACCAGTCTTTTGTCAGGGCAAAGGTGGTGAACGCGGGAACAAAGCCGATCAACACCTTGAGAGTGTTCTTGAGACGGGTATTCATGTAGCGCCAGGAAACCCGTTTGTGATGTTGGTTCAACGGCGGTGGTTCAAGGTAAAGCTCGTTGGTAAGCTCCTTCTGAACACCGCCGAGGGTGACGATTTCCCCGGGTTGTTTCATCCGGATTGACTTTTCCTCCACGTACCAGTCTTCGATGCACCGGTGGCCCAACCGGCGAATGACCGGTAAACGTCCTGCCGTTTGAATGAGGACCCGCAGGAGACGACCGTATCCCCTGTAAGGCACAAACGTCAGTCGCCGCAAAACCGTCATGGTCATCGGAATGATTTCACGATTTTTCCCGGCCTGTTGGGCCACTTCTTTTCTGGCACGGGGAGCCAGAGTCTCGATAACGGCCAACCCCATACCGTGCACCCGCGGGGAGCGACCGGTAGAATCACTCCCGATTCTGGCTTTCAACGGCGTTCCTTCGTAAAGCGCCTTTAGGTGAAGAATATCGTGCAGAATTGTCTTCAGCTTCCAGACCCGATCGGTCCGATCGGGAAGATCCGAAGCCTCCAAGCTTTTAATAATATTGCGAATAATTCGTTTCAGGCTGATGACACTGCCTTCATTGAGAGCCTGCTGCAGCATGTTGATGTCGGTCAGATGGGCGGTGTTACCGTCGGCATAGTCTTTGAGGTTGAATATTTCGAGCCGGGTGACCATGCCCTCGCAGTCATAGAGCAACTCCAGGACATCCTCCACCTTTAGATTACTGAGATTGAGAGTGATTCGATGTCCGGAATGCAGGCCTGTCAGGCGTTTGATCAACTCGCAAGGGCTCAGGCGCAACAGATCGGGAACCTCCGGACCGTCGCTGGGAATACCCGGGTTGGGGAGATTCGGGTTCTTTTCCGGCCGCAGAAGCCCCTCCAGCAATAGTTCGATGTCCATGCTGTTGAGGGCTTCGATCTCATCGCGTATGTCGCGCTGCACTTTGGCATCAGCGCCGTTGCAACGCTCACGTAAGGCAGCGACGCGCACCTGCAGAGCGGTCAGTAAATGTTGATGAATAAATTTGGAAAGATGCAGAGTGGATTTCTGGCCGAGGGCGACAAATTTAAGAAATGCGGTTTCTTCCAAGGGAGACAGCTCGATCCGGTAAGTCTCGGCAATCTGCCGTCGGTGGGTCTGATTAAATTCTTTCAGCAGTGCCAGCACATATTCCTGCTGATAGGCTGAAACCACCCGCCCCTCTTCCATCATCTGCATGACCGGAACTTCCGCCAGGAAGCACAGGAATGCCTGGGAGTCGGGAAAGCCCCTTGGCACCCAAATCACCTGCACATATTTGCCTCGAAAGCGGGCCGAAAATTCGATGCCGATGCGTACGTCGACCCCCATGATGGCAGCCGCTTCCAAAAGCTCGGCGGCAAATCGTGGTTCGATATAATTGTAGTGAATGACTCGCAACCGTCGGATACCCTTGATCCAGGCATCCATTATAAGGTGAGTGGATGATTTGCGCCCTTTGGTGTTGGCGTCGTGAACATGGTCGTCAAATGCGATCTGATTCCATTCCTCGGGCATTTCCAGCAGATGGTATTGCCGAAGCTGCTCCCGCACGAAGCGTGGCTTTCCGGTGGCCGTCATCCGAAAATCATGCGCCAGCTCGAGTTGGCGGCGATAATTGCCGTGAGACCTGACCAGTTCCTTCATGATCTCCATTAATACCCGGGCGGTATTTTTAGGCATGGTTCCGGCAGCCGTGTCGAGAATTTCGTCCCGAAGTGACCGTAAAGCACTGAGACGTTCATCCACTGCCCCGACCTCGAGCGAACTGAGAAGGTGGACGACGGCGTAGGCGATACGCAAGCCCTTCGATTCGGCCATTTCCTTGATGCCGTTGGGATGAAAATACGGGTAATAGATTCTGCGGGTGTATTCGAAGGTTTGGTCCCGGTTCAGGACACCGGTGACGATGCGCAGCAGTTCATGGTCGCGTCGGTCAAACAGCATCCTTGTGACCCGGTCGGATAATCTGTCAGGCGTTAACGTCGGCCGCCGCATTTCTTCCCTGTAATCTTTCATCAGCATAACAGTATGAAATATATACAAAATTGTAAAGGAAAAACAACCTTGGCTCTCAATGGTGAGGGACCATAGCAAACCCGGAAAATCTTTGGAACGTGATATAATATGCCAACCGCAATGCCGGCTGGCGTCGGATATTGACAGGCGCCGCCTTATGAATCATGATGCACCGGGCACAACTATTAAGGCGCTTTGCCGTCGTTTTTATAACGTTAAGTGTTTTCACGCGCAAGTCCCGGTTATACAGCTGAGGGGCTGTCGAACGGATCCTGGGACGGGTAGGTGGTTTATGGCGACATTGTGAGGTCCTGAATGCCGAAAAAGATTATGATTGCCTGTCACGAATGTGATCTGCTGCTTTGGCTCGGGCCGCTTCCGCCAGGAACGCTGGCCCGCTGCACCCGCTGCGGTGCGGTGTTGTCTCGCCGCCGGCGCAGGAGCCTCGAACGGACCCTGGCCCTGACCATCGCCGGACTGACCCTGTTTAGCCTGGCCAATCTATTTCCCTTTATGGCCATGACGATGGAAGGCCAGTACCGACAGATCGTCTTGTTGACCGGCATTAAGGAACTGTACCTTCAGGGGATGCCGGAAATCGCCGCACTGGTGCTTCTGACCACAGTCGTATCGCCGTTTCTGCAGCTGACGGGGCTGCTGTATGTCCTGCTGCCGCTGAAATTAAACCGGCTGACTCCGGCAATCTGGCGGGTATTCCGCTGGGTCCGCTACCTGCAACCTTGGAGCATGCTGGAAGTGTTCATGCTTGGCATTCTGGTAGCAATGGTCAAACTCACAAAATTGGCGGACGTCGTCCCGGGGATCTCCCTCTACTGTTTCCTGGCGCTCATTTATGTCCTGGCGGCCATCACCGCCTCCCTGGACCCAAGCCGCGTGTGGGAAAAATGGAGGGAGGTCTGATGACATCAGCGAAGATCACCGCCAAAGACGCCGACCTGATCAGCTGTCACAGCTGCCACCTCCTCTGCCGGCCGGCTGCATCGCAGGATCGCCGCCCTATTCGATGTCCACGCTGCAGTGCCACCCTGCATCAACGCAAGCCCCGCAGCATAAAACGCACCTGGGCGCTGTTGATCGCCGCGTTAGTCTGTTATATCCCGGCGAATATTCTGCCGGCAACAATAGCCAGTTCCTTAGGAGACGTACAGACCGACACCATTATGAGCGGGGTGATTTATTTCATCAATACCGGTATGTGGCCGATCGCCCTGATTATTTTTATCGCCAGCATTCTGGTGCCGTTGTTGAAGCTTGCCATACTTTCCTTCCTGTTGGTATCGGTGCAGCGCCGTTCGACATGGCGTCCGAAGGATCGCGCCCGTTTTTACCGCCTGACCGAGGCCATCGGGCGCTGGTCCATGGTCGATATCTTTGTCATCACGATCACGGTCGCCCTGGTGAGAATGGGTGCGGTGGCATTTTTTGAAGCCGGTCCGGGACTCGTGTTTTTTGCCGCGGTGGTCGTTTTGACCATGTTTGCCGCAATGAGTTTCGACCCCAGGCTGATATGGGATAAATAAGGAGTTCCGCAATGAACGAACAGAAAACAGAAGAGTCCCTGCCTGAAGAAATACCGGAAGCTGTTGTCCAATCCCGCATCAGTCAGTTCTCGATCGTATGGATCATTCCGCTGGTCGCCGTACTTATTGGCGTGTGGCTGATATACAAGGCCCAGTCGGAAAAAGGCCCGACGATAACCATGACTTTCCAGACGGCCGAAGGCCTCGAGGCTGGTAAAACCAAGATCAAGTATAAGGAAGTCGACCTCGGCCAGGTCCAGAAAATCAGTCTCGGCCCGGATCTGTCTCAGGTGGTCGTCACCGCCAAACTCGTCAAGCAGGCGGAAGATCTGATTTCAGAAAACACGCGCTTCTGGGTCGTGCGGGCCCGGATTAATGTTAGTGGGGTTTCGGGGCTTGGCACCCTTTTTTCAGGCGCTTACATCGGCATGGATCCGGGCAAGCCCGGCAAGCCGGCCAACCAGTTTACCGGAATGGAAGAGCCGCCGACCGTCACAACCGACCTACCGGGCCGGCACTTCGTCCTGAAGGCTGAACAACGCGGCTCGCTCGACACGGGTTCGCCGGTCTATTTCCGTCAAATCAGGGTGGGTCAGGTTGTCGGTTACCAGTTGAACGAAGACGGTCAGAGCGTCACGATAAAGGTTTTTATTAACAGCCCCTACCACCGGTTCGTATACAAAAATTCCCGTTTCTGGAACGCCAGTGGATTGGATCTCTCGATCGGCGCCGCCGGTGTTCAACTCAACACGGAATCGTTGGTAACCATGCTGGTAGGTGGTATCTCCTTTGACGTGCCAAGCTATCTCGAAACCGGCGATCCGGCCGCAGCGGATCAGGTGTTCAATCTCTATGAAAATTACGCCGCCAGTCAGGAAAAGACGTACCAGGTGAAAAATTACTGGGTACTCTATTTCGAAGGGTCGGTGAGGGGGCTTTCGCCGGGAGCGCCGGTCGAATTCAGGGGTATCAAAATCGGTAAAGTCGTTGACATCAATCTTGAATTCAATGCTGTGAACCGTAATTTCCGTATTCCGGTTCTCGTAGAGATAGAACCGGAGAGATTTATTCCCACTGTGGAAATCGACCGGGAGGAAAAGCACCGCGGGATACTCGATTTTCTGGTGGCGAAAGGTTTCCGGGGTCAGCTCAAGATCGGCAACCTGATTACCGGGCAGCAATTGGTTTCTTTCGACATCTTCCCCAACGCCCCGCGCCGGCAAATCTACTGGAAAGATCCTTACCCGGAATTTCCTACCGTGCCGACACCGATCGAGGAAATCGGCAGTCAAGTCAGCCGTATCCTTACCAAACTGGACAGCATGCCCCTGGATGAAATAGGCAAGGACCTTCGCGACACCGTCGCAAGCACCAAGAAACTGATGGGGGCCCCTGAACTGACTGAAGCCGCCCGGAATCTAAACGGAATCCTCGGGGAAACGCAGCAACTGATTGCTGAGTTGAGAACGGGAATTACGCCGGACATTTCGGCCACCCTGGCGCAAGCGAAACAATCCCTCGCCGCGGTGGAAACGACCCTGAACGAAGACTCCCCACTGCAGGTGAACATCAACAGCGCGCTGGTGGAGCTTATTGCCGCAGCCCGATCTCTGCGTGCCCTGACCGATTACCTCGAACGCCATCCGGAAGCACTCATCTATGGCAAGAAGAAAGATCGATAAATGCCCATCCAAGAGAGGTTAGCGGAAAAAAGACCATTTATGGATGGACAATAGAAGCTATCTCAAAATTAGGATTTTTGTTCGAGATCAAGGCGAGACCAAGAATCAACCCGCAGGCATACTCACGTATGTCCGCACAGGCGCGGGAAGGGACCTGCGCCTGTGCCAAAACGAGGACTCAACGCCGATATCGGGCGAAAAGGCTTTTTTGAGATGACTTCTAAAAAAGCCGCGCATTGATGACCAGGTGGCACAATATGCTCAGCGCGTACCCCAGGGCGATGGCCGGTGTCCACTTCAGGTGGGAACCGAAGGTGTATATCCCACGCGCCGTTCCCAGCAATCCCACTCCGGCCGCCGAGCCGATGGCCAGCAGGCTGCCGCCGACGCCGGCCGTCAATGTCACCAGAAGCCATTGCCCGTGCGACATGCTGGGATCCATGGTCAGCACGGCAAACATGACCGGGATATTGTCGACAATCGCGGAAAGAACACCGACAGCCGTGTTGGCGGCCGTCGGCCCCAGGTCGACATACATGTAATTGGAAACCAGCGCCAGATAGCCGAACTGCGAAATCCCACCGACGCACAAAATCACACCGTAAAAAAACAGCAGGGTGTCCCATTCCGCACGGGCAATTCGTTTCATCAGGTCGAAATGCGAGGTCTTGCGTTTCATGTTCGTGTAATCGTGCAGCGTTTCCACAACCCCGATGACACTTCCCGTCTCGTCCTTGACCGGTGCCGCGGCGATGGAAAGCCATTTACCTTCTTTTCCCAGCGTAGGAAAAAACGCGGCCGTTTCGTATGCATGTTCGAGTGAATGGAGCTGTTTGTGATGGCCGCCGTAATGCCGGCCGATCTCTTCCTTGGGAAAGTTTTCCAGCACCAGATCCGCCAAAACCAACCGTTCCCTTTCGTAGAACGGATGCCAGTGACGGCGGGTACCGACGACCTCGCTGGCCGACACGCCACTGAGTTTCACCATCGCTCGGTTCCAGTGGGTAACGATATGATCGTTGTCGATCATAAACGTCGGTTCGGAATATTCCTCAATGAACTCCGAGAGGATGTTGCGTCTCTGCATCAATGCCGCCAGGGGGTGAAGCGTTTCATGCGGGCGTTGGCCGAGGATGCTGTCATATCTGTCTAAGCGGCCTTCACGCAACTTGATGAAATAGGAAAACGCACCGAGATATCCGAGCCCCAGCATCATACCCGCCGCCGGCGGCAGGTGGAGAAAGTTATGAAATGACACCGCGGTGGCAATGGTCAGCAGAAACAGAACGATCATGCGATGAGCGCCCAGTTTCATGGTTACCGCCTCGTCGCTCACCTCCGGCACTTTCCGTTCGATACCCAGGCTCATCAGGAATGCTGGGACCAACCAGTTGACGAGGGAGGGAATGAAAATATCGAAAAATTCGAGAAACTGAACCTTCCCCTTCTGCCACACCATCAGGGTGGTGATATCGCCGAAGGGCGAGAAGGCGCCGCCGGCATTGGCGGCAATAACGACGTTAATGCAGGCCAGTGAAACAAACTTCTTGTTAGCGCCGCCGACCGCCATGACCACGGCCCCCATCAGCAGTGCAGTGGTCAGGTTATCGGCAATCGGGGAAATAAAGAACGCCAGCAAACCGGTGATCCAAAAAATCTTGCGCAGTGAATAGCCCTTGGAAACGAGATAAGACCGCAGGGCCTGGAAAACATTCCTTTCTTCAAGGGCGTTGATGTAAGTCATCGCCACCAGGAGAAAAAGAAAAAGCTCCGCGTATTCGAGCAGACTGTGACGGATCGCCTCGTGGGGGGTGTGTGTATCCCCCACGGAAGCGTAACCGAGCGCCACCAGGACCCAGATGACCCCTGCAGCCAGCAAGACCGGTTTGCTC
>Ga0316201_10004787_pt1 | contig 10292 bp, 8 predicted proteins | sample CS6wburrow_MG_FD_204516 | JGI IMG/M metagenome (GOLD analysis project Ga0316201, IMG submission 204516) | Coastal sediment microbial communities from Delaware Bay, Delaware, United States - CS-6 worm burrow | ecosystem: Environmental > Aquatic > Marine > Coastal > Sediment | place: USA: Delaware... | reverse complement strand
GAAGAACAATGAAGCTAATAATGCGATAAACAGATTTTTAATTTTCATAATTTCGATTTTTAATATTTAACGTAGGTTAAAACCTTAATTAATAAGGTCTTATCTAATTACAGCAACTAATATGGGACACACTTTGCTAATAATTTGAATTTTTTTGGATTATTCGATGAACTGCAGTGTTAATTATGCATAAATAAAAAAGAGGGCTTTTTAAAGCCCTCTTTGGTTTTATAGGATTGCACGCACTAGTATGCCTGTGGAAGTGCTTTTACATGTGCAAATACCTTCTGACCATTAATCTCGGTCTCTAAATCTACTTTATTTATTTTAACCCCTTTAACATCATTGAGTTCGCCATCTGGTGAAATGGCCTTTATGCCATAAAAATCACCATCTTTATTAATTGCCTTCACATGAATAATATTTCCATCGCGTAAAACTCCTTTTACATCGAGTTTACGACCATCTTGGGTAAGCGCTTTTACATCAAATAAGGTTCCGTCCTCAGAAATAGCTTTTATCGGCGCATAATTGTCATCACTCACAATCATTTTTATAGGTATATGGTTGTTTCCATCAATGGCCTTAATATCCAACAGGGTCCGTTGATATGAGTCCTGAATAGCCTTTACATCATATTTTTTTCCATCCGGATCAAATGCTTTAATATCCAATGTTCTGCCTTGTGGATGAAATGCCTTAATATGCCATTGTCCGTTATTACTTGCTGCACCTGCCTGTGGTAGTGCTTTTATATGCGCATAAACGGCATGGCCGTTAATCAGTACTTCGGTTTGCTCCTCAGTCATTTTCACCCCTTTCACATCATTGAGCTTACCTTCTGGGGATATAGCTTTAACACCATAAAATTCGCCAGCTTTGTTAATTGCTTTTATATGGATTATATTTTTCGTGCGACTAACTCCCTTAACATCCAGGGTGTCTCCTTCTGGCGTCAATGCTTTAATATCATAAACACTACCATCATCGGCCAATGCCTTTACCCTAGTGTATTTGTCCCCACTCACTAATACCTTGACTGGAAATTCTTTGTCACCAACTAAGGTTTTTATGTCTATAAAGCTACGTTGAGCAGTATTTTGTATAGCCTTAACATCATAAATATCCCCATCCTTATCAATTGCCTTAATATCTATTAACCTTCCATCCGGATGAATGGCCTTAATATGCCAAATAATTTTTTCAACGCTTTTGCCACTTTCGGTATTCATGGCGATAGGAGCCTCTTTTTTAACTTCTTCACAACTCGTTAGCACCATAAAAAGTGTTAGAAAAAAAAGAACTACCGTTCCTTGTAATACAACTAATAATCTATTGGTTTTTTTCATGGATAAATACTTTAATTCTGTTTGTGTTGTAGAAAGCATACGCATTAAATGTGCATGATATACCTCCTTAATAATTAACCAAAATTACATAGGAAGTTGTTATAAATAACTGACATTTATCATCTTATTGACCTATTTTAGAGGTGAAAAGGGTAATATTGAATTCGAGTACCCATAGAAGTATCAAGTGCTGATTAATTATGGCCATTCCACCATATGATGATCTGCATATTTAGCTGTCTAAGAGTAGAAGCAACTAAACATATCGTCAATAACATGCATATTATGCAATATGTAATTGTGCATATTTTGATGGGAGGATACCGAACTTTTCCGTAAAACATTTAGTGAAATAGGCAGGGCTATTGAATCCAGTTTCAAAAGCAATTTCTGAAATATTTCCAAATTGATCGTGTATTAATTCCACGGCCTTATGCAGCCTAAATTCCCGAATGAAGTTATTGGGCGATTTACCAGTGAGTTGTTTTAATTTTCTATATAGCTGTGATTTGCTAAAACCCAATTCAGAACTAAATGTAGCTACATCAAAATTGGGATTTCTCCATGATTTTTCACAATAGCCAATTAACCGCATTAAAAATTGTTCTTCCTTTGGGCTTAGGGTTCTAATTAATTCATTGTCAATTCTGGCATGCCTATTTTCACTTTCATATAATGCCTTAACTACTGAAGAAATTATAACCTGACCCTGGACCACTTCACACATTTGAGTGGCAATTGCAATGGCTTCTGCGAAAATACCATCCTGATCAGTAACAGGTAATCCGGCAGTGATTCCTATTTTTAATCTCCGGTTTCGAGCATCGAACTTTGGTGTAATATATTTATATGACGATTGAATTTTAAGTGCACAAAGCACAGCGTTGGTAACAGATTTAAAAGAAACCAAATAGGAGTTATTGTCCTTTTTAGCTACACTACCCTCAAAATGATTAAAGGATTTTGTAACACTTTTATGGAATTTTTGTGTAAAGATGCTGAATTGATTAGCGTCAAGTCTATTTAAATAATTGCTGGTCTCCATGACCAGGATAATCCTAAAAGCTGGATCATCAATGATGTTTAATTCTTCACTTTTGGCTTTATCAGGATCTTCAATTCTACCCAAAAACGACTCTACCACCTGTTCATTTACTTCAATTATACTATGGGGAACCTCACCATGTGCATGGTCATGCATTTCTTTAATTGCCTCTTTATTTGGTGCTTCAATCAAACAAAAAGCTGTTTTCCTTTTATCATCAAACCAATAGGTTAATCCCCTACAACCAAATTTATGCTCAATTTTTAAATCTTCTTGGTGTAATTGAGCAACGATTTCAGCAGTAACATCCTTTGAAACGTCGTGGCGATCCATATAAATTGGCATACTCTGTTTTTATGTAAGTTAATGATTTTATGCCAAAAAACTTAGCTTTTTTTGCTTGCTTTATAAACAATTAAGAGGGCTAAATGCCCTCTTAAATTAGGATTAAAAAAAAGGACCACAATCGTTTTGTGGTCCTTTTAAATCAAATGTTGTATACTAAATTTCTACGAAGCTATATTTTTTTAACCCTAACCGCATTCATACCTCGCATACCTTTTTCAAGCTCAAAGGAAACAATGTCATTTTCGACAATTTCATCAATTAACCCGCTAACATGGGTAAAATACTTTTCTTGATTAACAGCATCAATGATGAATCCAAATCCTTTGGAAGAATCGTAAAAAGATACTTTTCCATTTCTTACAGGATCAAACTTTTCTTCATCACCCTCTTCTTTCTTCGGAATTCCTAATACGATATCCTCGGCTTCTATTTCAATTTTTTGGGATGGATCTGGTGGGGTATCGGTTAAATTGCCATTATAATCAACATAGGCAAATTGAATGCCCCCTCCACTTTCTTTGGCTGCTGCTTTACGGGCCACTCTTTTCTTCTTTTTTTCTTCACGCTTCTTTAAACGTTTCTTTTCTTTTTCACTTTTATTAAATGTCTGCTGCGATTTCGCCATGTTTTACTTGAATATTTTGAGTTATTAATTTAAGAAAAGAGGTCTAAAAATCGTGCATTGAAAAGAAATACTATCCAAAGAATAAAACCCATGACCAATATTCATTTTTTTTGATCATAATTCTTAAAGCACTGCAAATATAGTGTATTGCAATCAAATATTAAAGGAATAGGTTGTGTTATGAATACACTGGCTAAACGCGATACAATAATTTAATAGTGGTTGATATTTTAAAAAACAAGGTTGGTAGCCTTATTATGCATACCAACCCTGCTTCAAATTTTGTAATAATATAGACTACTTTATACGGTAGTCTCTTCCTTAGCCCGGTATTTGACTATTTTCTCAATAAGATCAGGAACTTTTTCAAAAGCTGCGGCCAATCCGTGGGTCTTTCCAGCTTCCAAAAATGATATTTCGCTGTCTTTGGTCACCAAGAAGCCAATAGGTTCAATACCTACCCCAGCTCCTGCACCCATGCCTTGTCCTTTTTTAATTTTTGCTTCCGTTCCTTCTCCTCCACCTGAACCAAATCCCATACCTACTTTAATTACAGGTACACATTTGAATTCACCGAGTTCAAATTGTTCACCAACTACAGTGTCTGTGTTGGCCTCAGACTTCATAAAGTCTGTAATTTTGCCTAATAATTCTTCAAAATGCAGTTCCATTTTATTATGATTTAAAAGTTAATAAATGATTTAATGATTCGTATTGGTCGGTTCTGTACATTTAGTAATAACCGATTTCTATCTTCGAAGTTTACGTTAAATTGACCTCCATAATAATTCATGAAAGCAAAAGGAGGATACAGTTTGGCATTGGTAATACAATCACCAGTATCTACATCCACTAACAATTGGTCCACTTTGAAAGTTCTTGCAATTCTCAATAATTTTTGAATTTCAATAGTCCTGCGCTTGCTTACCGTAGTGTTATCAACTTTGGCCTTTTTCTTTTTCTTCTTTGATTTTCTTAACGGAAAAAAACTAAATTTTAGGAACAGAGTTCTAAATTTAATTTGGATCAATTCGGTCTCATGGGTTTCAATATTCGCCTTAACAAGGCCCTTGGCCTGAATATAAAACTCATTATTGGCTGTATCCACATACAAAATCAATTTCATGAATAGCAAGTAGCATAAAACCGCACTCAGTACAATAAGTATTATAACCAGTGTCATCACTTAATTTTGGTACAAATGAAATTAATTTAAAGAGTCATGGCAATGATCTTGGTCATTCACACAATTATTTAACATTGATTTAGGGTTGAATGCAGAATTGATTCCTTTAATCCCAAAAGTATACTTCGTTACTATTAACCGTTCAAAGATTACTTTGACCTTAAAGTCGAGCATCAGGTGAACTCCTTAACTGAAAATGAAAGAAAAGCAATTATTGAGTACCTCAAAATTTTATAAAAACAGCTACATTAGGTCTTGCTCATTCTTATGTAATATGACTGATTACATATTTTTTCAATATTTAACAATTAATTGACATTATTGCTTGTTATATATGTAAAACACTGTATAACACATATATACAGACGTTTCTTATCCCCTATTGTAAAAGTTATTTGTTAAATATTTTATAAAATAGTACCTTTTTATACATAGTACTGTAACAAAAAGAATCCCCTCTCGTCTATTAGGTGTAAGTCAATCAAAAACAACAAAATGGAAACTTTACATCAACATCAATTAAGACCTAGAGTTTATTACCAAATAGGTTCTGGTTGGATAACAGATAGATTGTATCATCAAAAAATTGAAAACAAAACAACTAAAAACATATAATCATGAGAGCATCAACAAGAAAAACAGTAACAGAAACAAGAATTAATTCATTCTTTTCAACTTTTAAAGACACAAAAAGGGTTCAGTGGGCAGGTTATAGAAATTATAATCGCTAATCAAGAATCATCATCATCAAATCAAAAAACAACCCTGAAACCGTTCAGGATAAAAAACAGAAATCATGAAAGCAACAATAAGTAAAACACCGACAGAAACAAGAAAGTACAGTTATTTTTCAAACTTCAAAAATAGTAAAAGAGTACGCTGGGCAGAATATAGAAGCTATACGCGATAGACCCCATAACTAAACCACTATCCACAACCAAATCAGAAAAAAGTAGTTAGGAGTTACATTTAAATGTAACTCCTTTTTTTATTCCTAAATTGGCACCATAAATCATATCCTATTTTACAATTCTTTCCAAATAATAAATTTATATCTTAAGCGAAATATCCTTCCAATGATTAAGCTTAATATTTTAACGTTATTTCTTGTTTTACAGATTAGTGCGCAAACATCGCCCGTTAAGGTAGTTGCGGAAGATATCCCAAATAGATTAATGTTTTATGCAATTAATGAGAGTACTACTGATTATGATGTAATGGTTACAATTTCTGGTACAAATTTTCGGCAAAGCAAAGCAAAACCGCGATTGATAAGGGTACCGGCCGCTTCAAAAGTCCACATTAAGACAATTATGCTGATCAGAGGAAAAAAACCATCGTATACCTATAGCATTGTCCAAAATGATAGTCTATCGAAGAGGGCTTTAAAAAAACCATTTGAAAAGATAAAAATCAATCCTAAAAAACAAATAACCTTATATATTCCCCATAATTGCACTAGCTGTGATAGTATTCTTCCACCCTTGGAAAATGGGAAATATAAGTACATTTCATATTTACTTTCGGAAAACGAGAATATAACCAGTCAATTACAGCGTTCTTTTGGGGCCAATAGTACTCCTGTGGATTCATTGAAAACTCCTATTGTTAATCTGGGAGGTAAATTATACACCAAAATGGAAACTTATCAAGAATTACTTGATGAATTGGATAAGGAATAGTTGATTTTTATACAGCTATTAAATTGAAAAAGGGCACGCTTATTATAAGTATGCCCTTTTTACTTGGGTTGGTTAGAAATTTACTGTTAGTCTTGCTTTACCAATCCTTTTTGAACATTCGATGGAACGGCCTTAAAGGATGAGAAAACAGATTTGAAGGTTGCCCTGCCTTGTGTCATAGACCTTAAATTGGTAGAATAGCCATAAAGTTCAGCTGCAGGTACCATACATTTTAATATTTGGAAATGCCCATTGGTATCTATTCCTTGAATTATAGCTCTTCGTGATTGTAAATCGGTCATCACATTACCTACCATTTCCTCTGGCACTTTGACCGTGAGTTCCTGAACGGGTTCCATTAGGTTGGGTTTTGCATTCAAGAAAGCTTCCTTAAAAGCATGTGCCCCTGCTATTTTAAAGGAAATATCATTGGAATCCACAGAATGCATTTTACCGTCATAAACCATTACCCTTACATCGCGAACATAGGAGCCAGTTAAAGGTCCTTCTTCCATTACCTCCAATATGCCCTTCATAACTGATGGTAAATAACGGGCATCTATGACACCACCTACAATACAATTATAAAAAACAAGTTTACCTCCCCATGGAAGATCAACTTCTTCTTTTCCCCTGAGATTGAAGCCCTCTGGTTCTGGCATACCCTCATACCAAGGTTCTATTTTTATGTGTACTTGGGCAAACTGTCCAGCACCGCCAGATTGTTTTTTATGTCTGTAGCTGGCATTTGAAGAACGTTGAATAGTCTCCCTATAAGCGATTCTGGGTTTTTCGAACTTGGCCTCAATACCATAAATGTTTTTCAAAGCCCAATCAACCGTTGCTAAATGTAACTCGCCCTGACAGCCTAAAATTAATTGTTTTAACTCCTTGGAGTAGGTTATTTCAACCGTAGGATCCTGACTGTGAATTTTTCTCAAGGCATCACTCAGTTTCTCTTCTTCTTTCTTGTTAACGGCAGATATTGATTTTCTTGTTCTAGGTTCTGGGAATTGGATAGGTTTGATGGTAATGGGCTTACCAATTTTGTGCAAAGTATCATTAGTCTCTGTATATTTCAACTTTAAGGTTGCGCCTATATCCCCAACGGTCAATTTTGAAACGGGTTCACGTTTTTTACCATCCATGATAAAAAGCTGGTTCAGAATCTCGGTTTCCCCGTTCCTAGAATTTTCCAATTTATCATTTTGATTGACTTCACCAGATTTTACCTTAAAAAAGGTGATTTGCCCCAGATTGGGTTGATGTATTGTCTTGAAGATAAACAGCGCTGTTGGGGCCTCTTTTTTGCGCTCAATAGTTTTTCCCTCGACACTTTGTTCAGGTTTTAAATCCGCAGATGAAGGCGCTACATTATCAATGAATCCCATAAGACGACCACTGCCCATATCATTGAGGCCTGAGGTACAGAACACTGGGAAAACCTCATGGTTGAGCATACCTGCCTTTATTCCTTGGCGCATTTCATCTTCATTCAATGTTCCTTTATCAAAAAATAACTCCAGTAACTCCTCATCATTTTCAGCAGCTTTCTCTACCAGTTCATTGTGCAATTGATCAGCCAATTCCTTTTGATCATCAGGTATTGGGAATTTTTCGGGTTTGCCTCCATCTGGGCCAAATTTGTACATTTTCATTTTCAACACATCAATAATGCATTGGGCGCCATCTACGACTAATGGATATTGTATCTTGATCAGATTGTTTCCTACCAAGTTTTTGATGCTATTATAGCTTTCTTCAAATTTGGCATTCACATGGTCTATCTGATTGATTACGAATATGGTCGGTTTTTGGTAATTATCAATATAATTCCAAATAATCTCAGTCCCTACCTCTACCCCATACTGTCCATTTAATACCGTAACTATAGTATCGGCCACACGGATCGAAGATATAATCTCACCTATAAAATCGTCAAGACCGGGAGTGTCAATAATATTTATCTTGTACTGTCTCCATTCAGTATGCATTGGAGTTGCGAAAACCGAATTTCCTCTCACATGTTCTATTTCATGATAATCGGAAACCGTATTGATACTTTCAACAGATCCTCTTCTATTGATCAAGCCAGCCTCAAAAAGCATCGTCTCGGCCAAGGTCGTTTTTCCAGAATTATGAGCCCCTACAAGAACTACATTTTTAATGTGTTTATCGTCGTATATTTTCATGAAGTGTTGATTTAAGTTGTAGTTACAAATCTAAAATTACATTACATCGAATAACATGACATTTGTTAGTTTTTTACTGCAAATGTTAGCTTATATTCAGTGCAATCCCGATCTGATTCTTATTTCAAAATCCCATAGGTTATAATCGAGATTACTATCTTCTTTTTACAATGGGTATTCTTATTTGGGACGGGTACTCATTGGAGTGATGCACCTTGTTATGGGCTACAACTCCTTCTTTTTCATCAAAATTATTGCCTCCGGTATTCAGGTTTCGTGCAAATCTTGGGAAATTACTACTTGAAATCTCTATTCGGATCCTATGCCCTTCTTTAAAATAATTACTGGTTGACATAGGCGTTAAAGCTACCTTGTAAACTTTGCCCTTCTCCATAAATAACTCCTTATCATAACCTTCCCTAAATCGAACCCGTTGTATGGTTTCATCAAGATTGTATGCACTTCCATCAGGGTAGACGTCGATGAGTTTAACTGTGAAATCAGTGTCCTTGACATCTGAAGAAACATACAACGTGGTCTCAACAGAACCAGTGACTTCAACTCCTTCTTTCAATGGGTCAGTAGTATATACCAAAATATCATTTCTGGTCTCCATGACCTGCTGATCAAAAGAACCGCCTTTTACAGCATTTCCCGTACAACAAACATTGCCACCATACGAAGTAACGGGGTTCATTGGATCATACGTAAAAGCATCAGCATTATCCTGTTCCCCAGGTTTCTTGCTAATTAATTTTCCATCACCAAAAAGACTATTGGCTCCCCCTCCACTTTGTAAGTAAAACGTTTCCATATTTGCATTACTTGGCGGCCATGTTTCTGAAGATTGCCATTTGTTGCTACCCATCGTATAGTATTGTACTCTTGGCGTGTTCTCTTTAAAATCGTTTTGCTCTCCTTTTAACCAAAGATCAAACCACGAATAGATCTGTTCATCATAATTTAATCTAGCATCACCCACACTGCGTTCACCCACTATTGTGTTTTCTGTAGCTCTGGTATAAGAACAGTGTAATACTGGTGCAATGACCAAATATTGATTATCACTTACTTCAGGATCTTTAGCATTTTTCCGTATATGGTTGTACAAGGCCAAATTTGGGCTAATGGAAACATCGTACCAAGAAGCAAACCAAAAGCTGGGCACCCCAAAGTCCATATTATCATGATATAATCCTCCTTTAAACCAATCTTCATCATTGGGCTTTCGTACGACCATTTTATCGAAAATTTCACGTTTTCCATTGATGTTCTGAAGGATGTCTTTTATCGGCAAATGCTTTAAAGCTTCTGACATATCAACACGCGGGTTTTCTGGTGCCAGATCATAAAATCTTGAAATTCGAATTAAATCTTCCTGAGTAGCGCCTACTGGGATTCTTGGTTTGAACTTATCATGCTCAACACCATATAACCAAGAAAAGAACAACAACTGTTCAACACCACCACGATACCAATTCCCCTGCTCAAAAAATTCCCCAACCCTACCAACTCCTGCGCCATAACTTTGGGGAACCATTGCTGCATGTGACGGATGGTCTAGTGCTGCCACTGCCATTTGCCATTCTGCAGTTGAAGAACATCCCAATGTTCCTATTTTACCATTGGACCAATCTTGATCCTTCATCCAACTAAAAGCATCGTAACCATCAGTTAAGGGTGTACCTAAAATATCCCATTCACCCTCAGAAAAATACCGTCCACGTTCATTTTGAACGACATATGCATATCCCCTTTTCACAGCCTCAAATGCTCTTTGAGCCGTTCTTGTGCGTTGTTCTCCATCTCCCCAAGAATTAAAATTATATGGCGTTCTTGAGAAAATAATAGGGACCTTTTCCGTT
>Ga0316201_10004786_pt1 | contig 10292 bp, 10 predicted proteins | sample CS6wburrow_MG_FD_204516 | JGI IMG/M metagenome (GOLD analysis project Ga0316201, IMG submission 204516) | Coastal sediment microbial communities from Delaware Bay, Delaware, United States - CS-6 worm burrow | ecosystem: Environmental > Aquatic > Marine > Coastal > Sediment | place: USA... | reverse complement strand
ATGATCAATGGCAGAATGGTTAACGATATGATGTTTCTAGGAGTTATCATACTTATTTATTTTTATTACATAAAGATAGTAAATCAATAGCTATGCCATAGAAATGAAAAAGCCTCACAATTGTGAGGCTTTCATTGAGTTGGTCTAGTACTATTATTAATTATTCAGGGCTTCTGCACCACCAACGATCTCCAAGATCTCATTGGTAATTGCTGCTTGACGTGCTTTATTATATGTCAATTTAAGTTGATCCCTAAGTTCTGTAGCATTATCGGTAGCTTTATGCATAGCAGTCATCCGTGCACCATGTTCACTTGCAAAAGAATCCCTAACACCCTTGAAAAGCTGTGTTTTCAATGACTTCGGAATCAATTGTTCAATAATTTCGATTTTTGAAGGTTCAAAAATGTAATCTGCATTAGTATCGGCATCTCCTTCCATCGGCACTATCGGTAAGAATTGTTCTGTCATAACGATTTGTGTTCCGGCATTCTTGAACCTATTATACACCAATATGATCTTATCAAATTCGCCATCAACAAACTTTTTCATTAATTCTTCTGCGATTGCAGCAACGTTGTTAAAAGTCAAATCATCAAAAACTGGGCTATCATTCGAAACGACATCGAAGGTTTTCGATAAAATATCATTTCCTCTCTTCCCGATTGCTGCAACAGACACTTTTGTACCAGCATACTCCTCATTAGATAGTCGTATGGTTTCCTTAATGACATTTGTATTAAATGCGCCACATAATCCTTTGTTAGATGTGATTGCAATGACAAGAACATTGTTCACTTCTCGTTGGCTAGAATATTTGCTGCCAGAATCTGCATCTAAAGTCGCACTTAAGCTTTGTAATAACTCAGTCAACTTGTTGGCATAGGGACGCATAGCGGTAATCGCATCTTGTGCCTTTTTCAATTTTGCAGCAGATACCATTTTCATGGCACTTGTAATCTGCATCGTTGAAGATACCGACGATATTCTATTACGTATTTCTTTTAAGTTTGCCATTCTGGTTTAGAATTACCCTTTATAACTTGCTGAAAGGTCTTTACAAACACTTTCCAAGGTGTCAGTAACCTGATCAGTCAATTTTCCTGACTTCAGTATATCTAATACACCTCTATGTTTCGCGTTCAACAATTCGATATAATCTCTTTCAAATGTTTTTATTTTTTCAACAGGAATATCTCTTAATAAGTTCTTGGAGCCACAATAGATGATCGCGATCTGGTCTTCAACCTTAAATGGATCGTTTTCAGCTTGCTTAAGAATTTCAACGTTACGTTTTCCTTTTTCAATTACATTTAAAGTAACTGCATCCAAATCAGAACCAAACTTTGCAAATGCCTCCAATTCACGGAAAGCCGCTTGATCAAGTTTCAATGTACCAGCTACTTTCTTCATCGACTTGATTTGCGCGTTACCACCAACACGTGATACTGAAATACCTACGTTAATTGCTGGGCGTACACCAGAATTAAATAAATCTCCATCTAAGAAGATCTGACCATCTGTAATCGAAATAACATTGGTTGGGATATATGCTGATACGTCACCTGCTTGTGTTTCAATAATTGGCAGCGCAGTTAATGATCCACCACCTTTAACTAATGGCTTTAAGCTATCTGGCAAGTCGTTCATGTCTTTCGCAATTGCATCATCGTTAATCACTTTTGATGAACGCTCCAATAATCTTGAGTGAAGGTAAAATACGTCACCAGGATATGCTTCACGTCCTGGAGGACGTCTTAATAATAATGATACCTCACGGTAAGCGACCGCTTGTTTAGACAAGTCATCATAAATAATCAAGGCTGGACGACCAGTATCCCTGAAATATTCACCGATAGCTGCACCTGCCATTGGTGCGTATACTTGCATTGGTGCTGGATCTGATGCGTTAGCAGCAACTATGGTTGTATAAGCCAATGCTCCTTTTTCCTCTAATACCTTGGCGATGTTAGCAACGGTCGATGCTTTTTGACCTATAGCTACATATATACAATATACTGGCTCACCTGCATCGTAAAATTCTTTCTGGTTCAAGATAGTATCTATACAAACAGTGGTTTTACCTGTTTGTCTATCTCCAATTACCAATTCGCGTTGTCCTCTTCCAACTGGAATCATTGCGTCGATAGACTTAATTCCTGTTTGCAATGGTTCGGTAACTGGTTCACGGAAAATAACACCTGGTGCTTTGCGCTCTAATGGCATTTCATATAATTTCCCTCCAATTGGACCTTTACCATCTATTGGTTCTCCAAGCGTGTTTACCACACGGCCAACAATTTCTTCACCTACATTCAAGGATGCGATACGGTTTGTACGTTTTACTACAGACCCTTCACTGATTTTTTTTGAATGTCCAAGCAATACGATACCAACATTATCTTCTTCAAGGTTCAATACGATACCTTCAAGGCCACCTTCAAATTCCACTAACTCTCCATATTGTACATTAGATAGTCCGTATGCACGAACAATACCATCCCCTACGGTAAGTACTGTTCCAACTTCGTCCAAGGAAGCACTTGCTTCGAATCCTGAAATTTGTTGTTTTAAGATTGCCGATACTTCAGCTGGTTTTACTTCTGCCATCTCTATTATATCTTAATTTAATGTAAATTCTCTTTTTAGTTTGTTCAGCTTGTCAGCCACACTTGCATTATATTGTATATCTCCTACTCGAAGGATAAACCCTCCCAAGATATTTTGATCAATTATATTTTCTAGGGTCACTTGCTTAGAACCCGATAATTCTTTCACTTTCGCTAGGACTTTGTTTCTAAGATCTTCTGACAATGCTACAGCAGTGGTCACTTTAGCAACCTGTGTATCCATAAGTTGGTCATACAACTTATTGTATTCCGAAGCAACAACACCGAGCAGGTTTAAACGTTTGTTTACAATCAGTGTATCAATAAGACCTGTACTAATCGTGTTCGAACTTTTGAAGACCTCAGTAAGCACAGATTTCTTTATAGCAGAACGAACAATTGGGCTTTGTAACATATTACCCAAATCCTTATTATCGCTAATCGTCGTAGCCATAAGTTTCATGTCGTCGTTTACAGTATCGGCAGAATTCTGGTCTTTTGCCAATTCCAAAATCGCTTTTGCATAACGTATCGCTGCTCTTGTTCCCGCCATTGTTTTACTTTAATGTAGCTTCCGCTAACATGTCTTCAACTAATTCCAGCTGTTTGTCCTTGTTCGTTAATTCTGCACGAACCACTTTTTCAGCAATTTCAATAGATAATCCTGCGACGTGATTCTTAAGTTCTTCCATGGCAGATTTCTTTTCACTTTGTATCGCAGCTTGGGCCTGCTCGATCATTTTACCTGCTTGCGCTTGTGCTTCTTCTTTTGCATCGGTTATCATCTTCTCTTTAAGCTCACGTGCTTCCTTCAACATTGCTTCACGCTCTAAACGCGCCTCCTTGAGGATACGCTCATTGTCTGCGTGAAGGTTTTCCATTTCAAGCTTAGCTTCTTCTGCAGATGCTAAAGCCGTCTTTATACCTTCTTCTCGATCATTGACCGCGCCAAGGATTGGTTTCCATGCGAATTTCCTTAATATGAAAAGTAAGACCAAGAACCCTACTGCTGACCAAATAATCAGTCCTAATTCGGGATTAACTAAAGGATTGTCCATATAACTTGTTTTTATTTAACTATTTCAACTCATTGTAATCAAAGCGCAGCCAACCGCTGCGCTTTGATTTACTTGTAAATTTAAGCGCTCATTGCCAAGAAAGAAACAACGACTGCGAAAAGTGCTACCGCCTCAATAAAGGCAATAAGTACGATTGCAGACCCTTGTAGTTTTCCTTGCATTTCAGGTTGGCGTGCCATTGCTTCCATAGCAGCTCCACCAATTTTCCCTACGCCAATACCACCACCGATTGCAGCTAGTCCTGCTCCAATTGCAGCAAAGGCTCCATAACTTACAGCGGCTTCTTGTAATAATGCTAAACTCATAGTTTGAAATATTTAAAAATTAATTAATGTTCTTCTTCTAATGCTTGCCCAAAATACAATGCTGAAAGCAAGGTAAATATATAGGCTTGAATTGCTACTACCAATACTTCTATTACACTAATAAAAACAGTGAACAGAACCGATACCGGCGCTACCCAAACAGACTTTAATACAAATATCAACGAGATCAAACTCAAAACGATAACGTGGCCCGCGGTAATATTCGCAAACAAACGTATCATTAGTGCCATAGGCTTGATAAAAATACCTAAGAATTCTATCGGAGCCAAAAACAGTTTCATGTAAACAGGAACACCAGGCATCCAAAAAATATGGCCCCAATAATTCCTATTGGCAATGAATGTTGTTATCAAGAAAGTGATGACCGCTAATGTCATTGTAAAAGCAATATTTCCACTCAAGTTACTACTGAATGGGAAAAATGGAATCAAACCAAAGATGTTATTGACCCAAATAAAGAAAAACAAGGTCAATAGGAACGGCATGAATCTTTTATAATGATGCTCTCCGATATTAGGAATGGCCACCTCATCTCTTATAAACACAATGATAGGCTCAAGAAACTTTCCAATACCCGTTGGTACATTATCGCTAGATTTCTTATACGATCTAGCAGCGGCAATAAAAATTACCATCAACAAAATCATTGAAAGTAACATTGAAAACACATTCTTAGTAATTGATATGTCCAAAGGCTTTACTGCATTAGTAGGATGGTGCTCTGTATCGAAATCTATGGCTGAAGCACCTTCATTCAATTGATATATTTTCTCATGCAAGTTGACAAATTTCATACCTTTCTTTTCAACGATGGTCTTACCATCGATATCATGATGAAATTCGCTCGACATGAAAGTCACTAGTCCATTCTCTGTCCATAGAATTACAGGCAATGCCACTGTCAGTGCCTTGGGAAAATGATCTGCATCACTGCCGTAAACATGAAAGCTATGGCTATCGGTGATATGATGGAAAATCAGCTCATTTGTATCGAATGGCTCATCCTCTTGAACTGGGTCTTTTGTATCAGCAAAAGTTGTGACGAAAAACGAAAAGAATAAAACTGTTAAAAACGTCTTGAATGTATTGCTCTGCATTGAAAATTCCTTTTAAAAAATCCTGCCCTTAAAATTCGGTGCAAAAATACACACATTCTTCTAACAAACAAACATTAACAGCAGTTTGTTTCAGCTTTTTTGGAGAAAACTATTGAGGCTAAATATCTCAAATGTGAGGAACAAAAAGTAAGGAATGAAAAAGTTGAAAACCTCCAACTGTAAATGGTCGGATTTTTGTATGAAAAGTGGCAGTAAAAGTATGATTGCCAAGGCCATTTTTAACCCTGTAAAAGCCAAGAAAAGTTTCATCATATCTTTGCCTTTATCGCTATAGTAGCGCATCACGCTAAAAACAAGTAATACCATAACTGCGTTGAATACATAAATCAACCAAAGTGGGATTTGAAGGTCTCCTGTAAAAAATTGTTTCAATATATATACATGCACGACCAAAAGCAACAAGGAAAACCCAATAAGTTTTACCAGAAATTCAATAATAGATCTACTCATCTGAAGAATTTTGTTTTTTAGATATGTTGCTTACTTGTTTGATCACGACATACATTGCAATACCCACTGATGTGAGTGAACATATTAATGTATAAGCATTATAGTCGTTAGGATAAGCTTCGTCAAGTTTTAGGCCGCCAAAACTGCCAAGGACAATGATCACGATCATTTGTATTGCGACCCCTGAAAACTTAAGATAAGAATTAAGCTGATTGTTCTGCTTTTTGTTTTTGGTGTCCACCTTTATTAAGTTCTTTTATCGCACCTTTCATTGAACATGATGCATTGAAAGTAGCTCCGGGTTCAACCGCCAATTTACCTACAACCACTTCGCCTTCAATATGCGCGGAAGATTTTAATGTTAGTGTTCCAGACAAAAACAATTTACCTGAAAAACTTCCTTCAAAATCTGCATTGGAGCCTTCCAAAGTCCCTTTGATAATACCTGTTTTGCCAACAACCACTTTCCCAGGTGTCTTGAGTGTTCCTTCAATATTACCATCAATCCTGAAACCTCCTTCACTCGTTATGTCCCCAACTATTTTAGTTCCTTGGGCTATTCTATTTTGTTGAGAAGTAGAGTCTGACTCTGGCCTCCCTTTTTTATTGTCTGAAAACATATTCCTATTAATTAATTTGGGTTGCTGCTGGTATTATTGGGATTCTAAATATGTGTTTAAATTTTTGTGAATCTGTATCGTTTCATAATTTTTCGATGAGATCGCAAAATAATCCGTCTTTGTGATTTTGTCTTTATCTTCTTCTAAAAGTTCTGCAAAACCTTTGGCCCCTTGAATGCTCTTAAGGCCATGTACGACAACAAAAGTAGTGTTTTTATCATAAACATCGACCGAAGAAGTTAACTCATAATATTCTACATTTTCTATAACTTCGTTCAAAATCTTAGTGAAATCCTCGATCTCTGTAGGTGAAGGATCAGTGAAAGGATATATAACCTTGCAGTTCCTAGCGTCCTTATCTTCAATGAATTCTTTCTTATTCATCTTTGTCAAAACAACATCGACCATCATTTGAGCTCTTTTACCCTCAGGACTATTAGGGTAAGTAAGGGCAATGAATTCGATGGCTTTCTTATATGCCTCGTAACCAAACAATCGGCCGCTGGCCGTTGCCTTCAAAAACTCGAATTTCGGCACTATGTCTTCACCCTCAAAAGTATTGATATATTCTTCAGACTCAGAGATGACATCAACATATTCTTGGTTCTCATGTCTTTTGTAAAGCGCTTCATACAGACTCTCTGGACTGTTCTCATCCTTAGATAATAAAGTGTCGGGGTTGTCGATTATTGATGCATATCTAGACTCCGGATAATTAGAGACTATGTCATTTTTCATTATATCGGCTTCTCCATTTTGCCCCAATAATTCATAGATCCTGAACAAATTATACTTAGTCGGCAGAACCAATCGCTCTTCCGGTTTGTTCTTTAGAAGTTTTTGAAGCTTGTCTTTGGCGAGCTGGTATTCCTTGAATTTTTCTTTATAGATCAGCCCTAGTTGATAGTAGGCAAAGTTTCTCTCTCTTGTAATGCTATCAATTTCCTTAGCATCTGTAGGTATTCTTGAAATATAGAATTGTGGGTCATACAATTCCTCTTCAGTGGCCACTAAAATTTCTAGGTCTTCTGCCTCAGTACCGACAACAGAACTTCCTTGACTGGACATTCTCCAACCATCCTCTAATGGCCTATCTCCCCATATTTTGATGAATTCATTCTTACCAAAAGCAACTGAAGTCGGGTTATAAAAGTAAAACTGCCCCCCATCTTTTTCCTCATTCGCACTAAATTTTTTCCCTTCGCCACCTTCATTCTGGGCAAGACCTTTATTTCTAGATGCTATTTCTTCTTTCTCCTTCTCGGCTTCTGCCTTGGCCTTTAATCCTGCGATATGGTCTTCGAAAAACTTTAACTTATCCTCATCCGAAAGTGCGACCAAACCCAATATACTATCATTACGCTGAGAACCCATTTCATAAAGAATGACATCATCAAGATTGTCTCGTTTCCGCTTTATAATCCTATAAGGTTTCGAGTTTTCAACCAACTTGGTCATTGTGCTGTCATAATATGCTCCTGCATTGCTATATTGTGCGTTATCAAAATTCATATCGCCCAAGGCCAAATAATTCCTGGATTGCAAATAACGGTCTTTAGCTTCAGCTCTTAGGGATTTGTTATAATACTTAGTAGCTATGGTATCTGATCCGTTGGTTTCATGATAAATCGCTATTTGATGGTAGATTTTATCTAGATATGGTCTGTTTTCCCTATTCTCTTCCAGGTCGGTCAAAAGTTCAAGGAATTCTAATTTGTTTCCCTCATCATAATCAAAATTCTTTGCCTTTTCGATATAGGCGCCAATCATATAAATGCGTGGTGTTTTTCTGTTAAGTTCAATGACTTCATCAAAAGCCATGTTCGCGCTATCTTTTTCTTCCAGAAAATTATAGAGTTGACCTTTAATGAAATTATAACGCCCTTTTTCTTCATAGTTTTTTGTTGCCTTTGAGGCTATTTTCATCTGCATTAAGGCACTATCTAAATGCTTAACATTAATATAAGCCTGTGCTAACATAGAAGTTGCATCTGCAAGATCTTGCTTTTCAAGGTCTTCGATTTCCAATAAGCGTTTAAGGTTCTTTATGGCCAATCCATTGTTCTCCATTCGTATATTGGTCTTCTCTCTCCAAATACGTACTTGATTGATCTTATCGCTAGATGGGTAATCATTCAAGATATTATTGAAAGCATCCAGGGCTGGTACAAAACGCTGATCGTAATATCTTGCTTTACCCAATAATAAGTAAGCCTCATCCATTTGCGGATTATGCTCTTTGCCATCAACCTTTATAGCGTGTTTTTGGATGGCTTTTACAGCCTTTTCTTCCGCTCGTTCAAAATTTGGATTCTTGTTTTGACCTGGCAGTGAGATTTCTTCTGAGATCTGCATGCGCTCTATCGGGAGTAGCTCCCAATAATTATCATTGTATGAATCGTTAAGACTGGAACGTCCATCCTCTAGTGCATTATAACCATTGTATAAGGCATTATACTCAGCCGTAACGGCATGAAAATTCTTGCTTAAAAAAGTGTCTTTTTTTCTTGAACAACCAGCAATTACAATTGTCATGCAAAAAAGTACCGCTAAAACTTTAAATGGCTTATTCAACGTTGGTTTTTTTGGTGTAAACAATAACTAAAAAGACTAGTCATTATTATATAGAACCGTAAAAATAAGCATCTTTTTGATTTTGATGCTAAATAATAAGTTGTTTTGCTCAGGAAACACTAGTTGCAGTGGAAGAAAAATGTTCTTCAAGTTCTTTTAATGTCGCGGCACTAGTTGCCAAGTCTTTAACAATTTCACCTTTGTCCAAAACCACGATACGTTCGCAAACATCTGTAACATGCATAAGATCATGGCTTGAGATCAACACAGTTACATCTCGATTCTCGGTGAGTTCCTTAATGATCTGCTTTAATCGTATTTGGGTAGTTGGATCTAGATTGGCAAAAGGTTCATCCAAAATGATGACCTCTGGATTGCCAATAAGGGCTGCCACAATACCTGCTTTTTTCTGATTACCCTTGCTAAGGTCTCGCAGGTATTTCTTTTGTCCAAGAATCTCACCATGAAAGAAATCCTCGAATTTCGATGTCAGCGCATCCACATCAGCCTTGTTTTGACCCCGTAGTTCGCCAATGAAATAGAAGTATTCTTCTGGTGTTAGATATCCAATTAAAAAACTTTCGTCTATGAATGCCGATGTAAAAGGCTTCCATTCTTCACTTTCATGAACCAAGATCGATTTGTTTTCTATATATCCTGTGGTCGGTCTTATAAGATCGAGTAGCAAACTGAAGTATGTTGTCTTACCTGCCCCATTATTCCCTACCAGACCAAAACTTTGACCTTTCGGTATTTCCAGATCTGGAATATCTAGTACTACATTGCTTTTATATGCTTTGGATAGATTTGATGTTGTAATCATATTCTTGGATTTTAATTATCTTGACTGAAAGCATCAATCATTTTATATTTTGAATCTTGGTATTTCTTGGTTATCAGTCGCATGACACTTTGATGAAATGCTATTCCTAGGAGACCGAGAATGATAATGGCCCCGATCGCGACCTCGAAATTGACCAGGTAATCAAGTAAGGCAAAGATAATCATAGGCAATACCATTAAAGGCAGACCGATTAACCACTGCACCGCTCCAGTCCCTTGAAAATTAAATGCTGCTTTTTGGTCAAGTGCGATCTTTTTCCTGTTGAAAGACCCCCCAAATAACATGACATGTGAGTTGACGCCAATGTTGTAAATCGCAGCGGCAAAATGAGCCAATAGGATTTTCCATCCAAAGTATACGTAAGGAATGCTCAACACGAACATGATTATAACGCTCATGACCATTAAAGTGAATTTGGACTTCAGGTATTTTTCATATTTCACGTTTTGACTCATCAGTAGTTTGTAATATCCACTATCCCATGCTGGGATGAATTGTCCAAAATTGATCAAGAATATACCTGTTACGAAAATGCCTATGAAAATGAAGAACCAATCCATCTCCGCATAAATTGGATTTGGATAAAAAAACAAGCCATACAACAGCCCTAATCCAAGCATCCAAAGAGATGACCTAGCGCGCTTGCTTCTTGTTATTAACTTAAGGTCCAAT
>Ga0316201_10004785_pt1 | contig 10292 bp, 7 predicted proteins | sample CS6wburrow_MG_FD_204516 | JGI IMG/M metagenome (GOLD analysis project Ga0316201, IMG submission 204516) | Coastal sediment microbial communities from Delaware Bay, Delaware, United States - CS-6 worm burrow | ecosystem: Environmental > Aquatic > Marine > Coastal > Sediment | place: USA: Delaware... | reverse complement strand
GTGATCCGCAAGCGGATCGAGGAATGCGTTAGTTGGGCGAAGACTATAGGTGGCCTGCGCAAGAGCCAGTTCGTTGGCCGCGAGAAACGGGACTTTCAATTTGTCCTGACGTTCGCCGCCTACAACCCGATCCGGATGCGCAATCTCGGGGTGGTGCCGTGTTGATTGCCTGCGAGTCGAGGGGTCGGTCCGCCTGCCATAGCGATATTTGGGCGAATCCTGTACGAAACGGCATGCGCCTTGCGGAATCGGACCGAGATCTTGCTCGTTCAGTCTTAATGCAGGGCGAAAACCCGCAATTTTCAACGCCCTTTTAAACAATTTTGATTTGCCGCCGATTATATGGCGGTCGATAGAAAAAGCTCGAAGAGTCACCAATCATGGTCAGAAAGGTTTCGTCCTTGTCAATCAGGTACGCACTGGCCGGCATGTGCCTGGCTGCCATGCCGGCTTGGGCGGCCACCACCCAGTCCGATGATGAACTCTTCGACCTCAGCCTCGGTGAACTGCTCAACCTAGAGGTCACCTCGGTCTCAAAGCGGGCTCAGCCGGTGTCCAAGGCCGCGGCCGCGGTTTTTGTGGTCACCAACGAGGACATACGCCGTTCCGGGGTCACGACGATCCCCGAGGCACTACGCATGGTGCCTGGCCTACAAGTTGCGAAGGTCGACGCGAACAAGTGGGCCGTCAGTGTGCGCGGCTTCAATCGTCGTTTTGCCAATAAGCTGCTGGTCGTGATGGATGGTCGATCGGTCTACACACCGCTGTTCTCCGGAGTGTTCTGGGACGCCCAGGACACGATGCTCGAAGACATCGACCGTATCGAGGTGATACGCGGTCCCGGCGCGACGCTCTGGGGGGCCAACGCGGTCAACGGCGTGATCAACATCATCACCAAATCGGCGGCCGACACCCAGGGCGGCCTCATAAACGTCGGGGCCGGAGATCAGGAGCGTGGGTACTCCAACCTGCGATTCGGGGACAGTATCGGTGACCTGGGTCATTACCGCCTCTACGCCAAGTACTTCGATCGCGACGGCAACCAGGCGGCGGCGACCGGACGGGGGACCGCGGACAGCTGGGACCAGGCACGTGCGGGCTTTCGCATGGATCTGGCGCTCAGCGACGGTGATGAGCTGATCCTGCAGGGGGATGTCTACCGCGGAGAATCGGGCGAAACGGTGACAAACCCAACGCTGACACCACCGTATCTGGAGATAATGAATCGCGATCAGGACTTGTCGGGCTTCAACCTGCTGGCGCGCTGGAGCCACCGCGTCTCAGCCGATGATCAATTCTCTCTGCAGACCTACTACGACAGTACGCATCGTGACTTTAACTATCTGGAGGAGGACCGCTATACCTTCGACATCGACTTCGAGTATCGCAGTCAGCGGTTCGCCGGCCACGACCTGCTGGTTGGGCTTGGCTATCGGCGGACCAGCGATGATATCGACAGCTCGGCGCGCCTGCAGATGTACCCGAACGAGCGCGACGACGACCTGTTCAGCGCCTTCATCCAGGACGACATCACGCTGGTGCCGGAGCGTTGGTCGCTCATCCTGGGCTCGAAATTCGAACATAACGAGTACACCGGTTTCGAATACCAGCCGAATGTACGGCTGCTATGGACACCCGATGAGCGGCGCAGCCTGTGGGCGTCAGTAACGCGAGCTGTTCGCACCCCGGGACGGGCTGACCGCGATCTGCGACACTTAAGCCGGGTCGTTCCTCCGGGCGCTCCGGAGAACCCTTCGCCCCTCCCCTTGGCCGTATACGCGCAGGGCGACGACGCCAACGATTCCGAAGTGCTGATGGCCTACGAGGCCGGGTTCAAGTTCCAGGCCAGTGCCGAGTTTGGTGTCGATGTGGCCGCGTTCTACAACGAATACGACGACCTTCGTTCTCACTCGCAGACCGACGTGACCTGCGAGCCGGGCGGCGCGCTGCCAGCCTGTCTGTTCAACCCGCTGACTACCAACCTGGCGGTCGATGCCGTGTTTGGTGACGCAGGTAGCGGTACCGCGCATGGCATCGAGCTGGCAACAGACTGGCGTCCCGACCCGCGCTGGCGGTTGCAGACCGCCTATGCGTACCTGGACATGGATGTAGAGGCCTCGGGCGCCGCCAGGGTCGACGAGCTGATCGGTGGCAACCCGATGCATCAACTCTCCGTGCGCTCCTGGTACAACCCAAGACCGGACGTTGACCTGGATCTGTGGCTGCGCCATGTCGATGAATCGTCCTACGGCGCAGTCTCGATCGACGCGTACACTGAACTGGACGCCCGCATCGCCTGGCGCCCGAACAAGCACACCGAGTTTGCCGTAGTCGGCCGTAACCTCCTCGACAGTGCCCACGCAGAGTCCTACTCGGAACTCAACGACGTTCCGCTGATTGAAATTAAGCGTTCAGCGTACCTGCAATTGCGGCTCGACTTTTAATCGGGCGATCGAATGAACGGATATGTTTTACTTCGGACGCTGTTGGGGCGGTTGTTCGCCGGGGCCTTGTTGGCGTTTCCATTTTTTTGTCCGAGCGCGTTTGCCGGTGACTTCGGGCGCGAGGCACGCATCAAAGCCGCGGTCGTTTACAAGCTGGCGAAGTTCGTCGAGTGGCCGGCCATCAGCTTCGAGCATGCGCTCAGCCCGTTGCGGTTCTGCGTGCTCGGCAACGCCCCGCTAATCGACGCGCTGCAGTCGGCAACAGGTCGTACCGTCCGCGACCACCCTGTCAGCGTGAGCCGCATCGATGATCTGTCGGCGGATGAACGCTGCCACCTGGTTTACGTATCGCGGAACCAGCAACAGCGCCTGCCCGCAATCCTTGCCATGCTGGACGACCGGCCAGTGCTCAGCGTCAGCGAAATCGAGGATTTCGCGCAGCACGGCGGAATCGTCGGTTTGATACGGCGTGGCACGCGTCTGGGCTTCCAGGTCAACGTCGGCAGTGCACAGCGCGCCGGTCTCGTTGTCAGTGCGCCACTGCTCGAGCTGGCCGAGGTGATCGGCCGAGGATTCTGAGAAAGATCATGAAGTCATTCAGCAAACTATCGATAAGCCAAAAACTTCGACGCATCATCGTTGTCACGACGACTACGGCGCTGCTGCTTGGCGCGTTGATCATTCTCGTATTGCAGCTGTTCAACGATCGGCGTGCACTGGTCGAACACATGGCCGTGCTGGCCGGCGTTATCGCTACCAACACGACGGCTGCGCTGGAATTTGGCGATACCAAGACCGCCCAGCGATTACTATCAGCGCTCGGTGCCGAGTCCCAGGTGTCCGAGGCGCTGCTCCTCGACCAAGATGGCCAGCCGTTTGCCGCCTACCGGCCGTCAACCGCATCGGTCACCGGCCCGGTGGCGCTGCCACCGGACCTGCTGTCCGCGGTCACGCTTGGCGAGGCCGGGCATCGCTTCACCATCGGTCGGATGGATTATGTTGCGCCGGTGATGTTCCATCAGCAGCCGATCGGTTACATCTACATCAGCACCGGATTGGTAAAGCTCTATATCGGTCTAGCCGGCAATGCGCTGGTGATTTTTGGTGTGCTGCTTGCAACGGGCCTAGTGGCCCTGTTGATATCGACCCGCCTGCAGCGGCGCATCTCCGAACCGATCGCAAGTCTCGCCAGCGCCATGGATCAGGTTTCCGAGCAGCAGGAGTTCAGCCTGCGCATCGGTGCCGGCGAGGATGACGAGATGGGTCGTCTGATTGCCGGATTCAACGACATGCTCGCTGATATTGACGATCGGGACCGGCGCCTTGCCCAGCACCGCGAGAACCTCGAACAAGAGGTGGCGGCGCGCACGGCCGAGCTGTCGACCGCCAACAGCGAACTGCGCCAAGCGGTAGAAGCGGCCGAGTTTGCCCGCGGGCAAGCCGAAGAGTCCAGCCGGGCCAAGAGCGAGTTTCTCGCCACCATGAGCCATGAAATCCGCACGCCCATGAACGGGGTGCTAGGGATGGCCGAGCTGTTGCTGAGCACCGAGCTGAGCGATCGCCAGCGCCGATTCGCCGAGACCATCCAGCGCTCCGGCGACGCCCTGCTGGTGATCATCAACGACATCCTGGATTTTTCCAAGATCGAGGCCGGCCGGCTGGAGCTGGATGAGGACGACTTCAATCTGCGCGACATGGTGGACGATACCGCGGAACTGATGGCTGAGCGGGCACATAGCAAGGGCCTGGAACTCAATCCTGTGGTGCCTCTCGACCTGCCGTTGGCGGTTAGAGGCGACTCGGCGCGTTTACGGCAGGTGCTGGTGAACCTGATCGGCAATGCCATCAAGTTTACTGAACACGGTGAGGTGGTCATTCGTCTGAAACTGCTTGCTCTGTCCGAGCAGGAGCTGCAGATGCGCTTCGAGGTGACTGACACCGGCATCGGAATCTCGGCCGAGCAGCAGCAGAAGATCTTCGAGTCGTTCTCTCAGGCCGACAGCTCGACGACGCGGCGCTATGGCGGGACCGGGCTGGGTCTGGCCATTTCGTCGCAGCTGGTGGCGCTGATGGGTGGCGAAATCGGCGTGGAAAGCGAGCCCGGGAAGGGTTCCATCTTCTGGTTCAGCGTGCCGCTGGCCCGGTCCTCGATCGTCGTGGCGCGAGAGCCCGAGCGCATGCGCAACGATCTGCGGGGCGTCCGGCTGCTGGTCGTCGACGACAATGCAACCAACCGCGAAATCCTGCACAACCAGGCAGTGGCCTGGGGTATGCCGCATGAAACGGTGGAGAGCGGTCCTGAGGCCCTGGAAGAGCTGCGCATGGCCGCAGCGAGAAACGAGCCTTACGATATCGTAATTCTTGACTGGCACATGCCGGAAATGGACGGCATCGAGCTGGCCGCTCATATAAAGGCAGACCCGGTCATCCCCGCGCTCCGCCAGGTGATGCTCAGTTCCGCGGCGTTCGACGAGGAGGCGGCGAGGGCAGCGGAGCAGGGCATTGACCGTTACCTGAACAAACCGGTGAAACAGTCGGCGCTCTACGAGTGCGTGAAGGGGGTCTTGGCTGAGACCGGGCCTACGGTACCTGACGAGGGCGGGGCGGTTGCATCGATAGCTTTCGAGGGGCGCATTCTGGTCGCCGAGGACAACCGAGTTAACCAGGAGGTGGCTCGCAATATGCTGGAACTGCTTGGATGCCAGGTGGAGATAGCATCGAACGGGCGAGAGGCAGTGGAGGCAGCCTCCAGCGGTGTCTACGACCTGGTGTTGATGGACTACCACATGCCGGAGATGGATGGGTGGGAAGCCTCTAGTGAGATCCGCAAGAGAGAGAAAGCCGGTAACGGCGAGGGTCGGGGTGTGCCGATCATTGCGCTGACTGCGGATGTCAAGAAAGGGATTCAGGAAAAGTGCATGGAACACGGAATGGATGCCTACCTGAGCAAGCCCTTTACGCAGTCGCAGCTGGCACGAATAATTGGGCAGTGGATGCCGCAGGTTGAGCGGACGATCTCCAGGATAGAGGCTGCTCCAGGCGCCGTAGCTGACGATGAGGATGCTCCCGTTCTGGACCGCAGTGTGCTGGACCGTATTCGTGCCCTTCAGCAGCCCAATGCCCCCAGTGTCCTGGCCCAGGTGATCGACATTTATCTGGAAGATTCTCCAGAGATGATCGAGGCACTTAAGCAGGCCCTCGACGGTAGCGATATGGCCGCACTCATCGAAACCGCCCACAGCCTGAAGTCGAGCAGTGCAAATCTGGGCGCCAGCAGGCTGTCCTCGCTCTGCAAGGAGCTGGAGCTTAGGGGGAAAACGGGGTCTCACGAGGATCTCGCTGCGCTGGTGGAGCAGATCGACGCCGAGTTCGACAGTGCGCAGTCCGGACTGCAGATGGAACTGGAGCAGAAGGGTTGTGGCTGAGCCAATCGGACAGATGCAGGGTCTGGTCCTCGTCGCGGATGACGAGGCCACCCAGCGCCTGCTGACCAGGCAGGCCCTGGAACCGGCCGGTTTCGAAGTGGTCGAGGCGCGCAACGGGGAAGTGGCCGTTCAAGTCTTCGAGCAGCAGCGACCGGACCTGATACTGCTCGATGTCAGGATGCCCAAGATAGATGGTTTTGCCGTCTGTGCCCGCATACGCGAGATGGTGGACGGTGCCGAGGTACCCATCGTGATGGTGACGGGCCTGGAGGATATCGAAGCGCTTGAACGATCGTATCAATCCGGTGCCACTGACTTTATTACCAAGCCCGTGGTCTGGGAAACCCTAAGCCATCGGGTGCGCTATCTGCTGCGTGCGGGGAACGCGATACGAGCGCTAAGGCAGAGCGAATCGCGTCTGGTGCAGGCACAACAGGTCGCCCGACTGGGCAACTGGGACTGGGATATCGTGCGCGATCAGCTCCATTGGTCGGATGAAATTTTCCGTCTTTTCCCCATCGAACGCGGGGCATTGGACTCCTCTTTCCAGTCCTTTCTAAACTTTGTCCATCCCGACGACCGCCAACGCGTCAACGCGGCCATCGACGATGCATTGGCCAAAAAGGCCCCGTACCTGGTTGAGCACCGCATCATCGGCGGAGACGGTAGCGAGGTTACGGTAGAACAACAGGCCGAGGTGGTGTTTGGCGAAAACGAAACACCTTTGAGGATGATCGGTACCGTCCAGGATGTATCAGACCGGAAGCGAACGGAAAATCAGATACACCAGCTGGCCTATTACGATGTTTTGACCGGCCTGCCGAACCGCGAGCATTTTCGCAGGCAAGCTGATCGATCGCTGCGCAGCGCGAACCGCAATGGCCAGAGGTTGGCGCTGATCTTTCTCGATCTGGACGATTTCAAATATATCAACGATACCCTTGGTCACGATGCGGGCGATGAACTCTTGTGCAATATTGCCGAGTATCTGCAACGCAGCATCCGGGCCTCGGACCTGGTAGCCAAGTTAGGAACGGAGGATGCCTTCGAGGTCTCGTTGTCACGTCTGGGCGGCGATGAGTTCACAATCCTGCTCCCGGATATTCAGGAGACTGAGGTTGCAGCCAAAGTCGCCGAAAGGATTCTGGAACAGCTGCGGAATCCGATAAAGATCAAGGGCAAGGAGTTTTTTGTTACCGCCAGCATGGGTATTGCGCTGTACCCGAACGATGGCGACAGCGTGGATGTGTTGCTGAAAAATGCCGACATCGCGATGTACCACGCCAAACAGGGAGGGAGGAACAGCTATCGCTTTTACACCACACACATGGACGAGAGGGTGCAGTTGCGGCTCAGCATGGAGAGCAAGCTGATACGGGCGCTGGAGAAGGAGGAGCTCGACTTGCATTACCAAGCCAAGGTCGAGATTAGGACAGGTCGGATTGTCGGCGTGGAGGCCCTGCTGCGCTGGCATAATCCGGAGATGGGACAGGTTTCGCCCGACCGGTTCATCCCTATGGCGGAAGAGACCGGATTGATCGTCCCAATTGGCGAATGGGTTCTGAACACCGCCTGCCGTCAGGCACAGGCCTGGCGTCAGGATGGTCTGGTCCCGGGGAACGTTGGGGTCAATCTGTCCAGCCATCAGTTCAGGCGTGGGGGATTGATAGAGATGGTGGATCGGGTATTGGCTGAGACTGGATGGGATTCCCAATGGCTGGAGTTCGAGTTGACAGAGAGTGTCATCATGGAAAACGCGGAAGAAACCATCAATGTGTTGAATCAGCTCAAGCAGTTGGGCATCACCTTGTCGGTTGACGATTTCGGCACTGGCTATTCGTCCATGGCCTATCTGAAGCGTTTTCCGCTCGATGTGGTCAAGATTGATCGGAGCTTTGTCAGCGACATCACCACCGACGTCAACGATGCAACCATCGTAAAGGCGATCATTGCGTTGGCACGCGGGCTGAACCTCACATCGATTGCTGAAGGGGTAGAGACTGAACAACAGTTGAATTTCCTGCGCCAACACGGCTGTGACCAAATGCAGGGTTACCTGATCAATCGACCCGTTCCGGCCGAGCAGATGGAGCAGTTACTTCGCGCCGAGCAATCGAGTGATGAGAAGCGGCCGCTTCCAGTGCACCAGCCCGAGTTCAAAAGTGCAAACGATCTGTGACGCCAGTATCTTCGATTCGGTGGAAGCGCGTCCAAGGACCGAAGACAAGTCATGACAACGGTCTGGGAGCAGGTCACCGCCAACGCCAAATTGATCTCATTGCCGGAGGTCTACCTACGGCTCAAGGAACTTCTCGCCCAGCCTGACTATTCGATGGCAGACGTCGCACTGATCATTGGTCAGGACCCGGCGCTGACCGCGCGTTTGCTGCGGCTGGTCAACAGCCCCTATTTCGGACTGGCCGCGAAGGTTGAGTCGGTGTTTCGCGCTGTCGGCATGCTCGGCACGCAACAGGTCCACGATCTGGCGCTGGCTACATCGGTTTCTCATTCGTTCGCGGGTATGCCGAGTGAAGCCGTGGATATGCCAAAATTCTGGAGAAGAAGCGTATTCTGCGGACTTGTCTCGCGGGGGCTGGCGAAGGCCGCCGGGGTACAAGACAGCGAGCGCCTGTTCGTCGCCGGTCTGCTGAGGGACATCGGGCATCTTGTGATGTACCAGACGGTTCCAGCGCCCTGTCAGCAGGCCATGCTCGTGGCAGAGCAACGCGAGCAGCCCTTGTATCTGGTCGAGCGGGATCTGATTGGGATCGACTATGCGCGCGTCGGAGGTGTCCTCATGCGTCAGTGGCAGCTTCCCAGCAGTTTGCGGGAACCTGTGGAGTTTCATGAGGAGCCGCGACGTGCCCTGGAGTTTCCGATGGAGACCTACCTGATTCATCTCGCTGCGCTGCTCGTTGAGGCAGCGGAAAGTGGACAGGAGTTCGGAAGCGGGACTCTGGAACCTCGAGCCGAGAGTTGGACTGTAACCGCTCTATCCGTGCAGCAGTGCCTGTCGGTGCAGTCGGAGTTCGCAGCGGAAGCGGACCGGGCGCTGGACTTCTTTCTCCCCAGATCGCAAGTTGTCAACAGCTGAGGCTGGCGGTCTGAAAGAAGAAATGTTTCTCGGCACACTCCCGATTGGGTGTGGAGATTGCTCAGTTCACATACATTCGGAATGCCGGCTTGTGTCATGTGCGGCCGCTAGCACTGCTAGCTAACTGTGATCCGTCCACTCGCTTTGATTGAAATATCCTCAAGTCGAGAAACGATTTCAGCGACCCGATTTTGAGCTTTCACACGGGCTGGGCCAATTGCAGCCACGATTCATTACTCGGCTCGGCGTCTCCTCAAGATAATGGCTTGGACGCCGACAGCATTTTCGTCAGTCGTGTATCCAGGCCGTTAGCGACTTCTTCTTAATGCTGATGAATGTGTTCCGCTAACGGCTTGGATGCGCGGTGACGTTCAAGCCCCCTCTCTCCATCTCATGTCCGCAGTTGGCCAGAACTCGGAAGTTCCCGCGGATATACCTGAGCGATTTGGTCAGATGACCGAGTTCAACCCCAACTTGTCCAAAGGGGACCATGCTGACTACTTATGCGTTGCCGTAGAAGACGGCCTCGGGACGACGCTTGCGCTAGAAGGGCGGGCGCCGCACAAATCCCTCTTGCTCCCCAACAGGCTCCTTTTCGGTGGTGATGCACACCACATTCCCCGCCGCTCGTGAGCAATATACGTAGCACGGCTTTTCCATCCGCAGCATATCCATGACTGCGTGAAACCTGCTCATTGGCATGTGCATCATTTTATGCGATGCGGGAGTTTCAAACTCCGGCTCCGGAAGACTAGCTTCATCCGGGTGAAACTGGATAGCAGCTATCTCTGACGTTTCGCCAAAAAGCCGTATACGCGCGAGCAATTCAGGATGATTCTCAGTTGGAGAAAAAATGGCTATTTCGTACTTATGGATTTGTTGTGTCACTTGGTCCATTGGCATCGTTTTTCTCTTCCAGCTGAGTTAAGGATATATAAGAGACTAAAGGTCACCTGAACGCGTTTTCCTGGGTCCCTCGGGCATCCCCACGTCGTCCGATGGCCGTCAACCTACCCTTGAACCCAGTGTCGGGCTGATCATACCACTGGCGCATGTTGGCTTTGCACTGCCGGTCATTGGTGACTCACAAATGGCCGGTTGTAGCTGGTTCCGTCCATAGCCAGTCCCCTAGGGTGCGTCGGGTTATGGCCGGTTGCACGCATCCAGAATCGCGCCACATAGCCGACATTCGCGACTCCCTAACACAATCAGACTCCCATCCACTACGAGGGAGCCTGACATGGAAACCAATCAAACCCACGAGCCCTGGAACAAAGGCAAGCTGGTCGGCCAAAAGCCACCACTCAAGCCAAAGGATATCTGGGCCAT